>JAAUXZ010087640.1_pt1 | contig 16655 bp, 22 predicted proteins | sample 7278131 | NCBI WGS metagenome assembly JAAUXZ01 (sample SAMN14350119, study PRJNA611818) | marine sediment metagenome | isolation source: surface marine sediment (3m) | place: French Polynesia: Moorea | collected 2018-08
CCTGCCTGAGAAGAATTAATCGAGCCATTGACTATATCCGTAATCAGGCCTCTGCCTGATTCATCATGTGAATACAAAACAGATGACTGAAGAAACCAAGCCCAAGAATTTCATCCGCCATATCATTGATGATGACATCGAAGCCAATAAGCATCAGGGCAAGGTTGCCACGCGCTTTCCACCTGAGCCGAATGGTTTTCTGCATATTGGCCATGCCAAGTCGATCTGTCTGAATTTTGGTATCGCAGAGGATTACCAGGGCACCTGTAATCTTCGCTTTGATGATACGAATCCACATAAGGAGAATGTCGAGTTCGTAAAGGCCATTCAGGATGATGTTCGCTGGCTAGGCTACTCCTGGGATGACCGGCTCTTTTATGCTTCCGATTATTTCGAGCGACTGTATGAATTCGCGATAGAACTCATACGCGCAGGCAAGGCCTATGTCTGCGATCTTACTGCGGAAGAAACCAGGGTCTACCGTGGCACGCTAACAGAGCCTGGCAAGGCCAGCCCTTATCGTGATCGTACTGTAGAAGAGAACCTTGAACTGTTCGAACAGATGCGTGCAGGGGCATTCGAGGATGGCACCCGGGTACTGCGGGCCAGGATTGATATGGCCGCCCCGAATATGAATATGCGGGATCCAACACTCTACAGAATTCGCCATGGGGTGATTCATCATCAGACTGGTGAAGAGTGGTGCATCTATCCGATGTATGACTTTACCCACCCAATCTCAGATGCCATAGAGGGAATTACCCATTCACTGTGCACCCTGGAATTTGAAGACCACAGGCCTTTGTACGACTGGGTGCTTGATAACATCAGCATAGACTGCCACCCGCAACAGATCGAATTTTCAAGGCTGAATCTTGAATATACCGTCATGAGTAAGCGCAAGCTGACCCAACTGGTTGACGAGGGCTTTGTAGAAGGCTGGGATGATCCACGCATGCCCACCATTGCGGGATTGCGCAGGCGAGGGTATACCCCGGAGTCGATTCGTGACTTCTGTGACCGAATCGGGGTGACACGCTCAGATAACATCATTGAGATGGGCGTACTTGAGAACTGTATCCGCGAAGACCTTAATGAACGGGCCCAGCGTCGTATGGGTGTGCTGCATCCACTCAAGATCGTACTCGAGAACTATCCGGAAGATGAGGTTGAGGAGCTGACCACTGCGAACCATCCCCAGGACGAATCGATGGGAACACGTTCCATTCCGTTTACTCGCGAGATCTTCATAGACCGGTCAGATTTCGTAGAAGTAAAGCCCAACAAGAAATGGAAGCGCCTGGTGGCCGGCGGCGAGGTCCGCTTACGTAACGCCTACGTGATACGTTGTGACCAGGTGATCAAGGACGAGCAGGGCGAGATCGTGGAGCTCAGGTGCAGCTATGATGCAGACACCCTGGGCGCCAATCCTGAAGGCCGCAAGGTGAAGGGTGTCATCCACTGGGTGTCCGCAACGAATAACGTTGAGGCCGAAGTCAGGTTATATGACAGGCTGTTCAGTGAACCATTGCCGGATGCAGATAAGGAGCGTGATTTTAAGGAATTGCTCAATCCTGACTCACTGCGCATCCTTACCCAGTGTTACCTGGAAGCAAACCTCGCTGATGCTGAACCTGGAGAGCAGTTCCAGTTTGAGCGTGAGGGTTACTTCACGATGGATTTCGATCGCGCTCACAATAAACCCATTTTCAACCGCACCGTAACCCTGCGAGATTCATGGGCCAAAATTGAGCAAAAAACGTCTTGACTTTAAGGAGTTAGGCACTAGAATACACGCCTTCTTTCGGGGCTATAGCTCAGCTGGGAGAGCGCTACAATGGCATTGTAGAGGTCGGCGGTTCGATCCCGCCTAGCTCCACCATACAGTGTGGCCCGAGGCAGAAAATATGCATCGCATAGGCCGTATAATGGCAATAGTTGGCGGATTCACGACATTCATCAGCATAGTCGTAGGATTCACCGCCATGCTCAATGGAAATGAAGCATGGGCAAAGATTTTTATAACGCTGGTACCGTTTGGTTTCCTGCTGATGTTTATGGGTGTCGTGACAACCTTTCTGTCCGTACCTGATAAACGCGACAATGAGTAAAACCAGCAACGATTGCTGCGTCCCGTTCGTCTAGAGGCCTAGGACACCACCCTTTCACGGTGGTTACAGGGGTTCGAATCCCCTACGGGACGCCACTTCAACAATAACGCCTCGGCATTAGCCGGGGCGTTTTTGTTTGTGTTGCAGGGTGGAAAAATCCCTGCCAGCTTTTGAATCATCAAGCCCCTGTGGTGAGCGCCAGGGGAGGTGTATCAACTCACTCATCAAGCCACCATACGCCACCTGGGCATCATCAGGGGCTTGTTTACAATCTCAGTTCTGGATGGAGTCACGTTTCAAACACCCAGAACTTTTCTAATGGCTTTTGACTCCATTGACAGAAGTTTTGATATTTACATCTCAACTGTTCTGAATGGGAGACAACATATGTACCGCCTGATTGCTATTGCCAGCCTGTTTTTACTCAGTACGAATCTTTATGCCGGAGATATCGTAGAAGATAAGAGTATCGGTATGGAACTCGCACGGGATATTGCGACTGAAACCATCGAGGCCTGCAGGGCAGATGGCTATCATGTCAGTGCGGTGGTAGTGGATCGCTTTGGTCTTCAACGTGCCGCGCTAAGGGATGATCTGGCATCCCGCTTCACCCTGGAGATTGCTGAACGGAAAGCAAATATGACAGTTATGGCCTGGGTGAATAGCGGTGAGTTTGCGAAGATGCGTGCAGACATCCAGCAGGAGCTTAATCATATCGATGGGCTGATTGTAATGGATGGTGGCATCAAAATCGTTTCTGGCGGTTATAACATCGGGGCGGTAGGTGTGAGTGGTGCGCCTGGCGGAGAGAAGGATGCAGCCTGCGCCATCAAGGCCCTGGATAAGCTGGCCGAACGAATCGAGTTTGCTATCGAGTGAACAAGCAGGATCCCTGTCCCTGGGCCTCTGTTATCGAGGTCCAGGGTGTATCATGTTCCCTGAAAGTTATGCAAAAGGCGAACTGATTCCATACTTTTAGGTCTTTGAGGGGTATCATATTGCTTATCTAATTAGATCCTTTCTCAGAGAGATAAAAGTGAAAAAAATCATTGTATTCCTCGTTCTGATCATTTCTTTCGTTCCCACTGTCTATGCAAAAGAGGTTCAGGACTATTCAGAGACAATTGCTGTCTTTAAATCATCTCCAGAGGCCCAGAAGTATTTCGATGATGCCTATGCTTACGCCGTTTTCCCGTTCGTGGGAAAAGGCGGTTTTATCGTGGGCGGTTCTCATGGTAATGGCCAGGTGTATGTAAACGACCAGGTGACAGGCTTTGCCACTATGACCCATCTCTCCATTGGTCTGCAGGCCGGAGGTCAGGCCTTTAGCGAGATCATCTTCCTGGCAGATAAACGTGCTTACGAGGAATTTACCAGTGGTACGTTTGAGGTGGATGCCTCAGCATCCGCCGTTGCCATCACAGCAGGCGCACAGGCAACCGCGGGTACCACCGGTGTCAGCAGCAGTTCTAAAGGTTTCAAGGGCGCTAGTGAGCAGAATGAGGGCTGGTATGTTAAAGGCCTCGCCATCTTCGTACACACCAAGGGCGGTGCAATGCTGGAAGCATCGGTTGGTGGCCAGGGCATATCTTTCACACCCCTGAAATAGATATGCGCTTGTAAGAACTGGAATCCGGATTATGCTTTTCATAATGATGGACATAATCCGGATCTATTTCAGAGCTGATAAACGGACTTTCCGGTAGGAACCGTGAAGCAGTTTCTATCCAACAGCCTGATAGCCATTGAATGGCTATTTCTCTACGTAGGTTTTCCCGTCTTTGTCTGGTCTGATCTGCTTTCAGCCAACAAACTTCTGCTGTTCATGGTGCCAGTTGCGTATTCAGCCCTGGTGTATTTTCATTACAGGCCTGTTATCCAGACCAGGCAATCGCCCTTCGAGTTGTATCTTGGTCTCAGAATCCCCGTAAATATCCTTCTCCTGGGGCTGCTGGCCTACATATTGGTACCGGATGAGTTTTTCCTTCTCCCGCGCGAACAAGAGACCCTCTGGTTGCTACTGATGCTGTTTTATCCGCTGATATCGGTCTTGCCTCAGGAGTTCTACTTCAGGCGCTTCTACTTCTGGCGGTATGCACGGCTATTTCCAAATCAATGGGTGATGATGCTTAGCAGCGCGCTTACCTTCATGTTCGTGCATATTGTTTATGACAACTGGATAGCGCTGTTACTGACACTGGTAGGAGGGGTGTTATTTGCCAGTAGCTATATGTGGACAAGAAGCCTGAGTATCTGCTGGCTGGAGCATAGCCTGTATGGAATGACCGTATTCACGGTAGGTCTTGGCAGGTATTTCTTTGAACCAGTCATATGATTGGGAAGATCAGCTAAGGCGCTTACGCATGGCCTCTATCTGCTGGCTAAGATCTTTGACAGTTGGATCGTCTTCACCATGTTCCCTGATATGCCTTTTTAGTAGCTTCTCGATGGCAACGATCTGATCTTCAAGCTGCTGACGTTGTTTGGCATCCAGTGGCACGTTCAAAATCCATTGATACAGGTATAACCCTACTTTATTTCCGGATTTAATTTAAATCAATGCCAGTTTCTATGATGGACTGAATGGTGCTGCTGGTTTTCCTTGAATCCTTGTCCAGGAAGGGGAGCACCAGGATTTCCGGGCTCCGCCTCCTGGGGTCCCCGTATTGATCGACCTGGATGGCATGCTGGGTATCGAGGCGCATCAGCACAAGAGACTGTTCATCGATCAGAATGTCATGCAACATGAAGGCCTTGCCTTCAAGGCTGATAGTTTTCCCCAGCAGGGGTCGCAGCTCGTCTTCTAATTTTTTACTCATAGGTCACTATCGCTTGTGAAATGGGAACTCATCAAGAAAACACCGCTTTATGATGGTTTTTTTCATCTTTCAGCCTTCCACCTGAGACACGCACTCTTCGCAGGAGGTTCCAGCCCTGAACTCAGGAGGGAGTTGCTTGACCGTGGTAATGCAGTAGCTGTTTTACCTTATGATCCTGATGCTGATAGCGTAGTACTGATAGAACAGTTTCGCATTGGTGCCAAGGATGATCCTCGAGGGCCCTGGCTGATGGAGATCATTGCAGGTTATCAGGAGCCTGATGAGGCGGAAGTCGATGTGGCGAGCAGGGAGGCGGAAGAGGAGGCCGGCTGCAAGATCACTGATCTGCAAACCATCTGTCGTTATTATTCATCACCTGGTAGCAGTAATGAGCAAATCCACCTGTATCTGGCGCGCGTGAATGTCGATGGGGTGGCGGGTGTTCATGGATTAGAAGATGAAGGGGAAGATATACGTGTCCATGTCCTGCCTTTTGAGCAGGCGATGGCAATGATCGGGTCGGGCCATATCGATTCAGCCATGCCGATCATCGCCTTGCAGTGGCTAGCGCTTAACAGGGATGGTATCAGGGCGAAGTGGGGGTATTAAATGGAAAATAAAGACAATATCAGGGGGCTGCTGAATCCAGATGATCGTGATCACGCGATGGAGTTTCAGACCATTGAGCTGGATGGTCAGTTGCTGGTGCATGTCGTTGTTGAAGAACGTTGCCTCTACTATCTCTGGCTGATCGTTGCCACTGATCAATTCGCGCAGCTCCAGAATCTGATTACACAGGGGCAGGAAGAAGGGAGAACCAGGGATTTAAAGCGTTTCGAGCTGGTTATTGTCACTGATAATCCAGAGGCCTTTGAGCTTGATCTTATGCGGGCCAGAAAAGAACTTGAAGGGATCAATGAGCATACTCAGATACGCCTGGAACGCCCTGGAGTGTGATCGATGAAGTACCGTTTCAGTCTCGACCTGAGCAGCGATGAATACCTGCGTTACTATAAGTCTCAGGCCAGGCATGTCCTGGTTCAGAGCAATGAGGGGCTAACGATACGTTTCCCGGCAGAACACCTTCGTCCTTTTGTCGGTCATGAGGGCGTGCATGGAAAGTTCGAACTTGAGTCGACGTCAGACGGTAAATTCGTTTCACTAGTAAAACTATCTGACTGAGCAGCCTGATTTCACGGTTTTACTGCTGCATGGATGCAGGCACAATACGCTTAATGAACTCAGATCAATATTTGATTCAGCTGCTGTTTATCGCTGTCGGTGGCGCCTTCGGTGCCGTACTCAGGTTTGTCAGCTCCAATGGGCTATATGCCTGGCTGGGCAGGGACTTCCCCTACGGCACCCTGTTCGTCAACGTCTCAGGCTCCCTGCTGATGGGATTTCTGTATATCCTCCTGCTTGAACGTATGGGTAATGCCCCTGAGCTGCGCGCCTTGCTCCTGGTCGGCTTTCTAGGCGCCTTCACCACCTTTTCAACCTTCTCCATTGAGACCTTGAACCTGATTGAACAGGGTGATCTGCTGGTGGCGGGTGCCAATATCCTACTTAGCGTCGTTTTATGCCTTGCAGCAGTGTGGCTGGGTGTCTTGCTTGGGAGAATGACATGAGAGTGCTTGCAGCACGTATATACCTGACGGAAGCAGATGCCCTGCATAATCAGATCCTCGCGTATCTGCACGACGAGGCGCAGATACTCGGCGCCACCAGTTTCAGGGCAATCAGTGGCTTCGGCCGATCCGGTAAGATGCATTCCTCCGGATTACTGGATCTCTCTCTGGACCTGCCGGTGGTTATTGAGTTTTTTGATGATGAAGAAAAGGTCAGGTCAGCGCTTACCCATCTGAACAAGCTAATTCCCCCCGGTCATGTGCTAACATTCGCAGCCGATTTAAACTAGTCCGAAAAACCAAGATGCTCGACTCCAAAAGACTCCGTACCGATATTGAAGACACCGCCGCAAAACTGGCCAGAAAGGGTTTCAACCTCGATATTGACGCGTTCAATGCCCTCGAGGAAAAACGCAAGCTGATCCAGGTTCGCACCCAGGATCTGCAGAGTGAGCGCAATACGCGTTCCAAGGCCATCGGCAAGGCCAAGGCACAGGGCGAGGATATTCAGCCCCTGCTGAATGAGGTGGCTTCTCTTGGTGATCGACTTAAGAGTTCTGAGGCGGAATTGCGTGATCTGCAGGCTGAACTGGATCAGATGCTCATGGAGATACCCAATATCCCAGATGACTCTGTCCCGGATGGCAATGATGAAGAGGATAACGTTGAGATCCGTCGCTGGGGCGAGCCCAGGACCTTCGATTTTGAACCTCGGGACCATGTCGATCTTGGAAACAGAGATGGGCTGCTGGACTTCGAGGCGGCCAGTAAACTGACAGGCTCACGATTTGCGGTTATGCGTGGCGCTATTGCGCGAATCCACAGGGCCCTGATCCAGTTTATGATCGATACGCACACGGCAGAGCATGGGTACCAGGAAATCTACGTACCGTACATGGTCAATGCAGATAGCCTGCGGGGTACAGGCCAGTTACCCAAGTTTGAAGAAGACCTGTTTAAACTCTCCGGAGAACAGGAGTACTACCTGATACCGACGGCAGAGGTTCCGGTCACTAACATCGCGCGTGACGAGATTCTGGAAGCCGATCATTTCCCACAGCGATATGTCTGCCATACCCCGTGCTTCCGTTCTGAGGCGGGATCCTACGGCAAGGACATTCGCGGTCTAATACGTCAGCATCAGTTTGAGAAAGTAGAGTTAGTGCAACTGGTACGAGCCGAGGATTCCTGGCAGGCGCTTGAAAACCTGACCAGTCACGCGGAGGCCATTCTGCAGAAACTTGACCTGCCGTATCGCACGGTAGCGCTGTGTACCGGCGATCTTGGATTTTCGGCAACAAAGACGTACGACCTTGAGGTCTGGTTGCCAGGACAGCAGAAGTATCGGGAAATTTCTTCATGCTCCAATTTCCTCGATTTCCAGGCGCGCAGGATGAAGGCCCGATGGAGAAATCCGGATACGGGCAAACCAGAACTCATTCATACCGTGAATGGATCAGGCCTTGCCGTAGGCCGCACTTTAGTGGCTATACTAGAAAACTATCAGGATGAAGCAGGCAGGATTCAGATTCCTGAAGCGCTGCATCCTTATATGGGAGGCCTGACAGTCATTGAATAAAAAACTGGTATTGCTGCTGATACTTATTGGATACCTTGGTGTCCTGCCAGCGGCTGCCAGTATTGTCGATCAGATGGATAGTCTTAATCCTCCGATCGATGACACCCCAAAACCCAGGGATATCGTCTATCCAGACTGGTTTAAACATAGTTTCCTGGACCTGCAGGAAGACCTTGATGAGGTGGCAAAGAATGGAAAGACTGGCCTCGTCATCTATTTTGGTCAGAAAAACTGCGCCTACTGTGAAGCCCTGATGGAGCGCAACTTCGGCCAGAGGGACATCACAGAATACACCCGTAAACATTTTGACATCATTCCCCTTGATATCTGGGGGAGCAGGGAAGTGACGACACTGGATGGGCAGTCCATGAGTGAGCGTGACTTCTCGATCCGTGAGGATACCAATTTCACACCTTCGCTCATGTTCTTTGACAAGGACGGTCAGCTGGCACTGCGTTTAAGAGGATATTATCCACCTTACAAGTTCAGGGCCGCCCTGGAATACGTAGTGGATGGTTATTACAAGAATGAGCGCTTCCGTGATTACCTGTTGCGTGCTGATCCTCCTCCCAAATTTGATGTGGCAGATCTCAATGAGCATGAGCTCTTCCAGCCGCCACCTTTTGCCCTGGACAGGTCGCGCATTCCCGCTAGTCAGCCACTCATCGTGTTCTTTGAACAGAAAGAATGCCATGCCTGTGATGTCCTACATTCAGAACCCCTGCATGACCTTGAGGTCCTGGATTTGCTTGAAAAGATGGACGTCGTTCAGCTGGACATGTGGTCTGACGCACCGGTCATTACGCCCGATGGCCGGCGCACCACGGCCCGTGACTGGGCGAATGAGCTTGGATTGTTTTTCGCGCCTACGATTGTGATCTTCGATGAACAGGGCAAGGAGATCTTCAGGGTTGAGTCGGTGGTACGCATGTATCGTCTGGCCAGGGTGCTCGATTATGTCCTTAGCAAAGGCTATCTCACTGCCCCGAATTTCCAGCGCTGGCATGGGCGCAGAGAACCTTTTGGTGAGTAAACGGGCATCAAAAAGCCCGCTGGATCACAGCGGGCTTTTCCTCTAACGGGTTGACCTGATCAGGTCTTATTTTTCTGATTCGACAGTCGCTACACGATCGTCAAATGCTTTACGACGCTCTTCCATTTCAGCTTCACGAGCCTTGATGGCAGCTTCGAATTCTTCTTCGAACTTCTTGAATTCAGCATCACGCTCAGCATCGATCTTCTCGAAGTAAGCCTGCATCTGCTTGTCGTATTCAGCCATTTCAGCTTCATACTGTTCGAAAGACTTAGGCTCAGTGCTCATAGCCATAGGCGCTGCGAACTCAGGACGTTCAAAAGCTGGGCGCTCAGGGCGTTCGAAAGTAGGACGGGCCATAGGCGCTGCGAACTCAGGACGTTCGAAAGCAGGGCGAGCCATAGGTGCTGCGAACTCAGGAGCGTTCTTGGTCATTTCTTCCATCTGCTTCTGACGGGCTTCGAAGGCAGCCTTACGCTGTTCTTCCATCTTGGCCTGCTGTTCCTGCATCTGCTTCTGATGGGCTTCGAAAGCGGCCTTGCGCTGTTCTTCCATCTTGGCGAACTGTTCCTGCATCTTTTTCTGATGAGCTTCGTATGCAGCCTGCTGCTCTTTGATCTGATCTTCGGTCAGCAGAGCGGCTGGTGCGTAACCATAAGGAGCATAACCATTGTTGCCATAGTAATCGCCGTAGCCATCGTAGTTGTTGTAACCATAGCCTTCGCCACGACCATGACCACGACCTTTACCGTGAGCTGAACCGCTCATGCTGAAGTTGAAGCTACCGTCAACATCACCATAGCCGTCGCCGTAGTAATCGTTATAGGCAGAACCGTTACCGTTACCGTTGCCATAGCCACGGTTATAACCATTGCCGTTATCAAACCAGTCAGCAGAAGCTGCAGAAGTCATACCTGCAACTGCGATAGCTGCAACAATCATTTTGATCTTCATGAATATTTCCTCATCGAAAAATTAACTAACCTTAAAACCCCAGTCTTATTCTTACCTGGCGCATTAAATTTTTAGTTCCAGGATGGGAATTAGAATATTAGAAGATTCTAATCAAAGCAAGAAAAATATGACCTAAAGTGCAATAGGGGATTGAATGCACTTTAAGTAAGGCATGTAACTCTATGTTTTTATGTTTATCGATCGCCATCTGTGAATGCCGGGAAATTGTAAATCTTGTCTAACAGAACGGCTCAAATGGTGTTTTCAAGGGAAGATCTACATGGGTTAAACGTGAAAACCAGGTGTTTTATCCACCAAAATGCCTCAAGATTTGCCGCTTCAGCCTCCTTACGGAAGCCTCGAGATCTGAGATATGAATGACGTAGTTAAGCCAGAAACCATCAACAGCTTTCATGAGCTACTAGATAAGGCTCAAAGCCTGATGCTTGCCACCGCTGATAATGAGGGGATACCAGAGTCCAGTACCACGCCATTTATCAGGGACGAAGCGGGTTCGTACTATATCTATGTCAGCATGCTGGCCAGACATACTCGAAACCTGATGGACAATCAGCAAGCCTCCATTATGCTCGTGGAAGATGAGTCCGACTGCCGGCAGTTCTTTGCGCGTAAACGCATCCAGTACCAGTGTCGGGCGGTGATGGCGAATGAAGCCGATCGAATGGACATCCTTGCAGCCTTTGCAAGGCGCTACGGTAAGGTTATGGAACTGTTATCCGGACTGCCGGATTTCCAGCTTGTCCGCCTGACTCCGCTCGAGGGGCAATTCGTCATGGGCTTTGGCCAGGCCTATGCCCTGGGTGGGGCGAGACTGGATCAGTTGAGTCTCATAGGGCCCAACTAAGGGTACTTAAGCTCATCGAATCGAGTAGAATACCGGGTTTGATCACACATTAGGTAAGCGCATGGGTTTGGGTCCGGTTATGCTGGATCTGGTCGGTACGACGATCACTGACCAGGAAAGGGAATTACTGCTTCACCCTCAGACCGGTGGAGTCATTCTTTTTACCAGGAATTTTGAATCTCTGGGTCAAATTCGCGAACTGGTTGCAGAAATACACGCCTTGCGGGAGCCGCATCTCCTGGTTGCCGTTGATCATGAGGGAGGGCGTGTCCAACGGTTCAGGGAAGGATTTACCCACATCCCGCCAGCCATGGATATCGGTAAATGTTATAACCGGGATCATGCCTCCGGGCGTGAACTGGCCCGAAACTGCGGTTGGGTGCTGGGCTCAGAACTTCGCGCCATTGGCGTTGATTTCAGTTTTGCCCCGGTCCTGGATATTGCTCATGGCATCAGCGGTGTGATTGGGGATCGTGCCTTCCATAGAGATCCGGAAATCGCTTCTGAACTCGCTCATCAATTTATGTCGGGTATGCAGGATGCGGGTATGGAGGCCGTTGGCAAGCATTTCCCCGGCCACGGTGGCGTAAAAGAGGATTCTCATCTTGCTCTGCCACACGATAACCGTGATCTTGATGAGATTCGGGATGTGGATCTGCTCCCGTTTGAGCGCATGATTCACTATGGCCTCGCAGCGATCATGCCTGCTCATGTGATTTACACGCGTGTCGATCCAAATCCTGCCGGGTTCTCTGCCTACTGGCTCAATGGCGTCCTCCGACAGGAGCTTGGATTTGATGGCGTCATATTTAGTGATGATCTGAGTATGGCCGCAGCTGAAGTTGCAGGCAGTTTTAGTGACCGTGCACGAATTGCCCTGGATGCAGGTTGCGACATGGTTCTGGTCTGCAACCATCCTGAAGGTGCGCAGGATGTTCTTCAGTCCCTGGAAGGCTATCAAAACACCGTCAGCCAGGTACGACTGGCACGTATGCATGGCCGAAAAGGCATGCCATTCGCAGAACTCATGGATGACGAGCGCTGGATCCTGGCCACTGCACATATAAACGCCATGGATGATTCACCCAATCTGGAATTAAACGTATGACGGAAGAGTTTCTGCACCCGATTGCTGAAATTGCCGAGCCCTATATGGGCGAACAGGCTGCATGGGGAATTCAGATCTTCATCGTCATTCTTGGCGTCGTCATTCTCAATTTCATTGTCCGCATAGCGCTGAACCGTCTGCAGAAGCAGGCGAAGGTCACCAGCAATGAGTGGGATGACACCCTGATTGATGCCCTGCGCAAGCCATTACCGGCATTGGTCTGGGTACTCGGTATCACGTTCTCTATCGATATCATCAAACTTGAGAAGAAAGCGGCTATTTTTGAACTGTTCGGCCCCATCAGGGATATTGGTATTATTCTCGCGCTTGCCTGGTTTGTACTCAGGCTAGTTCGCGGTGCTGAAGAGCAGATCATCCAGAAGCAGGAAAGCAGGGAAGAGGGCCTGGATCGCACGACGATCAATGCCTTTTCCAAACTGGTAAGACTTGCGGTGATTATTACCACGGTGCTGGTCACCCTGCAGACCCTGGGTGTAAGCATTGCAGGTGTGCTGGCATTTGGTGGTATTGGCGGTATCGCGATTGGTTTTGCGGCAAAAGATCTTCTGGCCAACTTCTTTGGCGGCCTGATGATTTACCTGGATCGACCATTTTCTGAAGGAGACTGGATTCGTTCTCCCGACAAGGACATAGAGGGGACTGTCGAATCTATCGGCTGGCGATTAACGCGAATTCGTCGCTTTAATAAACGTCCGCTGTATGTCCCCAATTCTGTCTTTGCCTCTCTGGCCGTAGAGAATCCTTCACGCATGCTGCATCGTCGCATACATGAAACGATAGGCATTCGATATAACGACCTTGGCGTCATGTCCCGTATTGTCGATGATGTCAAAGACATGTTGCGTGGCCATCCAGAGATCGCCCAGCATCAGACCATGATCGTCAATTTCAATGCCTTCAATGCGTCTTCCTGTGATTTCTTCATCTACACCTTCACGGAAACAACTGACTGGATCAGGTTCCACGAAATCAAGCAGGAGATACTCCTGAAGGTTGCAGAAATCATTGAGAAGAATGGCGCCGAGATCGCCTTCCCAACCCAAACACTACATATCGAATCCTCAAAGTAAGGACTCGAACCTTAAGAATGATGAATGGAAACAGCCAATGAATAAGAAGTTATTAATTATCCTGGTTAACAGTAACCCGGATAACCCCGAGGCCCTCGGGGCCCCGTTTTTCCAGGCCGCGGTCGCAGCTGCAATGGATTATGATGTTGAAATCCTGATGACAGGACGCGCGGGCGAACTGGCCAAACATGGCGTTGCTGAGAGCGTGAAAATCCATGATGCCAGTGAACACACCGTCTACGATTTCATCAAGGATGCGGTTGATGCGGGTGTCGTCATAAAGGTATGTTCACCAACGATAGAACTCTGGGGTGACGAACTGATACCTGAGGTAAGAGATACGGTTGGTGGTGGTTATGCCATTACCGAAGCAATGAACGACAACACCGTGACCTTCACCTACTGAGATATGACTTCTGCACAAGAGGCATGGGACGTTTTCAATCAGGCCGATCTGCTTTTTGATGAGGCGCAGATAGCCAGTGCCGTTGATTCCATGGCGGCCGGTATTACGCGCGATCTGGCGGATAAAAATCCCCTGGTCATCTGTGTGATGAATGGTGGGCTAATCCTGACTTCTGAAATCACTCAACGACTGACATTCCCTTTGCAGATGGACTTTCTACAGGCGACCCGTTATCAGGGTGATGTAAGCGGCGTAGACCAGGTTGATTGGCTGGTCAGGCCCAGACACAATCTTGATGGCCGGCATGTTCTGATTGTCGATGATATTCTTGATGAAGGTCTTACCCTGATAGAGATTCAGGCTTATTGTCGGAAGCAAGGGGCCGCATCAGTGCATACCGCAGTGCTGTTGAAAAAAAGACATGACCGCTGCCATGAGCAGGCCCGGTCTGATTACACCGGCCTGGAGGTCGAGGACAGATATGTATTTGGCTTTGGTATGGACTACAAGCATTACCTTAGAAATCTTCCAGCGATCTACGCAGTCAGGGAATCATGAATCAGAACCAACCTAAACTTGCCATTATTGGCGGCACTGGTCTAACCCAGCTTTCGGAGCTTGAGATCACCGGTCGCGAGGTGATGCATACGCCTTACGGCGAACCCTCAGGTCTCTTCACCTATGGACTGCTTAACAAGGTGCCCGTTGTCTTCCTGGCCCGACATGGCTATTCCCACCGGATACCACCACACATGGTTAATTACCGGGCCAATATCTGGGCAATCAAGAACATCGGCGTTGAAAAGATTCTTGCGGTGGCAGCTGTTGGTGGCATCAACAAGGGCATGTACCCGGGACGACTGGCAATCCCTGACCAGATTATTGACTACACCTACAGCCGCGAACATACCTTCTTCTCCAAGAACCTGACCCATGTAACGCATATCGACTTTTCGAATCCTTACGATGAAGAGATGCGCAAGGTACTTATTCATGCTGCTGGAAGTTGTGAAGTCGAGACTATGAATCGTGGCGTTTACGGGGCTACGCAGGGGCCAAGGCTGGAAACAGCAGCTGAGATCAACCGCATGGAACGTGACGGCTGCGATATGGTGGGTATGACAGGTATGCCCGAGGCATCCCTTGCCAGAGAACTTGAGCTTTCCTATGCAACCTGCGCAGTCAGCGCAAACTGGGCGGCAGGAAGAGGGGAGTCAGAAATCACCATGGACGAGATCCAGAAGACGCTGGAGGTCGGGATGAAGTCGGTTGCCAGCATCCTGAAGGGTACTGCGGAGCAGTTTGCCTAGCAGATTCTCGGCAGGGGATCGTCTTCGAGTTCTTCCAGCAGGCGTTCCCCGCCCAGGTCAGTCTCTAGCACCACGTGGTCTGAGTCTTTTCGGATGCTACCGATGATGGCCGCACCCTTACCGGCAGGCAGGGCCTGCCATAGAGCGAGTACCGCTTCGGCCTGATCAGGCTCTACCACGGCAACGACTCGCCCTTCGCAGGCCAGGTAGAGTGGATCATAACCCAGCATATTGCAGACAGACCTGACCGGATCCTGCACCGGCAACTGTTCCTCATACAGTCGTATACCAAAGCCGGTGACTCGGTGAATCTCCTGCATTACTGAAGCAATGCCACCCCGGGTTGGATCGCGCATAAAGCGTATGCCAGGTTGTTCCCAAAGCGCCTGGGTCAGGGATAATACGCAGGCCGAGTCTGACTCCAGGTCTCCGCTCATGCCAAATTGTTCCCTGGCCAGCATGATTGCGGTCCCGTGGTCACCAACGGGGCCGCTTACAAGTATCTGGTCGCCGTCTTTAATCTGGTCCATATCCAGCTGCAGCATCTTCTCGCCAACCCCGGTGGTTGCCAGGTACAGGCCACCACCTTCACCGCGACGAAGTACCTTCGTATCGCCGGTAACAATTGCAACGCCTGCCTCCCTGGCTGCTTCCGCGAGGCTGGACACCAGTCGTTCTAACTGATCGACTTCCAAGCCTTCCTCGATGAAGGCATTCAGGCTCAGGTATAAAGGTCTTGCGCCAGAAACTGCCAGATCATTGACCGTGCCATGTATCGCAAGTGAGCCGATATTACCGCCAGGAAACTCAAGCGGTTGTACAGTAAATCCATCGGTCGTCATCATCAGTTCACCCTCAACTGAGGGCAGGGTAGAGGCATCCTGATTAACATCCAGAAGGGGATTACCCAGGTAGCGGGCAAACAGTTCCTCGATGAGTTCGCGCATGTAGCGCCCACCATTGCCATGGGCAAGGCCAATATGTGTATCTTGCATGCTGATTACGCTGAGGCTTTTTCGGGTTGATGGGTAGACTCGCGGACGCCGCTACTCCACCAGATACGACATGCGCCTTCATCGGAGACCATACATGGCCCGATGGGGGTTCTTGGTGTACAGGCAGCCCCGAACAGGCGGCATTCGTTAGGATAGGCCTGACCAAGCACAACCTTTGCACAATCGCAGCCCGGTGGCATCTCGCCCCTGCGACGGCGATGATCTTCCGAATAATCCTGGAAGGCCAGGCGTGCATTATGGGCGCTATGGGCCTCTTTCAGTTCATAGCCTGATTCGGGAATGACTCCAACCCCGCGCCAGTTCGCATCGACCACATCGAGGGTGGTATCAAGAATCCGTTGCGCGGCTGGATTGCCATGAGGCTTCACGACCTCTGGATAACAGTTATCCAGGAAGAGCTCGCCTTCCTGTTTCTGCTTCAGCACTGAATAAAATGCAGCTAGCAAGGAGACTGATTCAAATCCGGCGATGGCGACAGGAATGTGATGTTTCTCAAAGACAAAGGCCCATTCTTCAGGCCCCATGACCGTGGAGACCTGGCCTGCCGTCGCCATGCTACTGGATTCGGGCACACCCGGTTTTGATGCCCTGGTTGCGCCAGGCCATGTCTCCACGGTCATGGGACCTGAAGAATGGGCCTTTGTCTTTGAGAAGCATCACATACCTGTCGCTGTTGCTGGATTTGAGTCAGTCTCCTTACTGGCTGCATTTTATTCCGTACTGAAACAAAAGCAG
>JAAUXZ010014657.1_pt1 | contig 16585 bp, 13 predicted proteins | sample 7278131 | NCBI WGS metagenome assembly JAAUXZ01 (sample SAMN14350119, study PRJNA611818) | marine sediment metagenome | isolation source: surface marine sediment (3m) | place: French Polynesia: Moorea | collected 2018-08
CCCGACTTCCCGGAGGCCAAGAACAACCTGGCCTACATCTACGCCGAGTCGGGCACGAACCTCGACCGGGCGCTGGACCTGGCGCAGGACGCCAAGGCGCTGCTCCCCGAGGGCGCCAGCGTCTCGTAGGTCCGGAGGTTCTGCGGATCCAGCGAGATCGCCTTCTGGAAGGCCGCCTCGGCCGCCTCGGCGTCGTTGTCGACCCGGGCCATGCGGCCCACGAGGAGCTGGAGCTCCGCGTTCTCGGGATCCTTCTCCACCGCGGCGGCGAGCCGCTGCTTCGCCTCGTCCTTCCGACCCGCACGCACGTCGATCTGGATCAGGTTGGCCAGGATCTCGTGCTGGCCCGGCATCTGCTGGTCGGCCAGGTTCAGGAGCCTTCCGGCCTCGTCCAGGTTGCCGCGGGCGAGCTGGATCCGCCCGAGCGCGTAGAAGACCTCGCCGCCGCGCTCGGCCTCGGGGATCTTCTCGAGCTCGCTCTCGGCCTCGTCGACGCGGTTCAGGCGCACCAGGCTCTGGGCCACCAGCAGGCGCGTGCGGGTCTGCTCGGGCCGCTCGAGCAGGTACTGCCGGCCCCGCGCGATGCAGGCCTCCCACTCGCCCAGCTTGTAGTGGACCTGCGCCAGCACCTGCTTCGCATCGAGCAGGCCGGCGTTGATCTCGAGCGCCTGGGTCAGCTGATTGCGCGACTCGGAGTACTCCTCGCGAGAGGCCAGCGCCAGGCCGAGCAGGTAGTGAGCCTGCGACCACTGGGGCTTCGACTCGAGCGCGCCCCGGACGGAGCGGATGGCGCCGTCGACATCGCCGGCTCCGAGCTTGAGCTTGGCGTCCGCGAACAGGGCGTTCGGGTTGGTGGGCTCGGCATCGAGCACGCCGTCCAGGATGGCGCGCGCCTCCTCGACGGCGCCCTCCTGCTCGCCGCGGTAGCCCTTCTCCATCAGCACCTCGGCCTTCTGGAGCTTGGCCCGCTTCTCGTCGGGCGCGAGCTCGATGGCGCGGTTCGCGGCCGCGAGGGCCCCGTCGAGGTCGTCGTTGCGCGCCCGATAGGCCGACAGCACGAGGTAGACGCGCGGATCGTCGGGATTCTCGGTGGCGCTGCGCTCGATCAGCTCGTCCGCCTTGGCGGTATTGCCCTCGCTGCGGTGCAGGCTCGCCAGGATGTAGAGGAGCTGGGTGCGCAGGGCACCGTCTTCCTCCTGCTCGACGCCCTTCTCGAGCAGGATGTAGGCCTCCTCCTTGCGCTCGAGCCGCGTCATCAGGCTGGCGAGCTGCGTGTAGGCCGGCAGCCGCTCCTCTTCTTCGGCCAGCTCCAGGGCCTTGCGCAGGGCCCCCTCCTGCTCCTCGTTGCGGCCCGGGCCCTGCTTGCGCAGCACCCTCGCCAGGCTGGTGTAGGAGATGAAGTCGGGATGCTTCTCCGTGAGCGACCGGCTGTAGCTCTCGGACTCGTCCAGGAGATCGCGCTGGAGGAGCGCCTTGGCCAGCGCACGCAGGGCGCTGCGATCGTCGGGCGACACCTCGACGGCCTTGCGGTACGAGTCGAGCGCCTCGTCGCGTCGCTCCAGGGAGTCGAGGGCCTGCGCATGCACCAGGTGGGCCCGGACGTTGCTGGCGTCCGCCCCGATCACCGCCGCCGTGCGGCTCAGCGCCTCCTCCTTCTCGCCCGCCAGGATCGCGAGCTGGCTGAACTCGAGGACGGCGTCGTGGTGGGAGGGGTCCAGCCGAACCGTCTCGCGGAGCTCCCAGAAGCCCTCCCGCGCCTTGCCGGCCCCCAGGTAGGCGTGGGCCAGCTCGTAGTGGACGTCCGCTGCGTTCGGGTCGAGCTGGAGGGCGCTCTTGAACTCGATGATGGCCTCGCGGAAGCGCTCGTCCTCCTTGTACTCCTTGCCGCGCGCCAGGTGCTCCTGGAGCTTCGCGGCGTCGTCCTGGCACGCCACCAGGGCCAAGAGGGCCAGGACCGGGAGGGAGAGGACGAAACGGGAGCGGGTGCGAAGCATTGGATACCTCATGGCGAGCCTCGGAGCTGGGTTCGACCCCGCCGGGCCGCCCCTGGTTCCAAGGCCCAGAGAGTGAGACAAACCCCTGCGGAATCAAGGGGGTCCGCCCTCCTAGCGGTTGCGGCGCCAAGTCGGATGGGTGATGCCCATCCGCTGGATCATGTAGTTGAGCTTCCGCCGGCTGATCCCCAGCAGCTCGGCGGCATCCTTCTGGACCCAGCCGACCCGGCGCAGGGCCTCGAGCACGAGGCTGCGCTCCACGTCGGCCAGCGCGATCCCCTCCGCCGGGAGCTCCGGCTGCCAGCCCCCGGGCTCTCCGCCGGCCCCGCGGTCCCCCAGCGCCAGCTCGTCGGCCCGCACGCGCGGCCCCTCCGCCATCAGCACCGCGCGCTCGATGGCGTTGCGCAGCTCGCGCACGTTGCCCGGCCAGCGGTGGGCGCGCAGCCGGGCCAGGGCCCCTTCGCTGAAGCCCTGGACGGGCCGGGCGACCTCGGCCGCGCACTCGCGCAGGAGCCGGTGGGCCAGGGCCACCAGGTCCTCGGGCCGCTCCCGCAGCGGCGGGATGTGGATGCGGATGACGTTCAGCCGGAAGTAGACGTCCTCGCGGAAGGAGCCCTCGCGGATGGCGTCCTCCAGCTCGCGGTTGGTCGCCGCCACGATGCGGGCGTCCGTGCGCAGGATCGCCGTCCCGCCCAGGCGGTGGAACTCCTGGTCCTGCAGCACGCGCAGCACCTTGGCCTGCGTGGCGGGAGACATGTCGCCGACCTCGTCGAGGAAGAGCGTGCCGCCGCTGGCCTGCTCGAAGCGGCCGATGCGCTGGCGATCGGCACCGGTGAAGGCGCCGCGCTCGTGCCCGAAGAGCTCCGACTCGAGCAGCGTCTCCGGCAGGGCCGCGCAGTTGACCTTGACGAGCGGGCCCGCCGCGCGGGCGGAGAGGCGGTGGATGATCCCGGCGATCACCTCCTTGCCCACGCCCGTCTCGCCGGTCACCAGCACCGTCGAGCGGGTCTGCGCCACCCGGCTCGCCAGGTCGACGGCCGCGCGGAGCGCCGGGCTCTCGGCCACGACGTCCTCGGTGGCCGCCCGCGCGGCGTGCTCGGCGCGCAGATCCCCGACCTCGCGCAGCAGCCGCCGGTGGTCCACGGCGCGGGCCACGCGCAGCTCGAGCTGCTCGAGGTCGATGGGCTTCTGCACGAAGTCGAAGGCGCCCGCGCGCATGGCCTCCACCGCCGACTCGATCGATCCGTAGGCGGTCATCAGCAGAACGCTGGTGCGGGAGTCGCGCTCGAGCGCCGCGCGGAGCACCGCCACGCCGTCCGCACCGGGAAGGCGAAGGTCGGTGACGACCGCGTCGAAGCTCTCCGTGCGCAGGATCTCGACCGCGTCGTCGCCCGAGCCGGCCTCGGACACGTCGCTCCACGAGTCCTCGAGCGCCCGCACGATCCCCCGACGCAGCGGCTCGTGATCCTCCACCACCAGGATCCGCCCGGGCTGCGGGCTCACGACGCGGCTCCGCCCGGGGCCGGCAGCGAGCGCGGCGCGTGGAGGGGCTCGGGAGCGAGGCGCACCATGCCCCCGCATCGGCGGTTACGATTTGGTGATTGAGCGCGCTGCCGGGCCTGCGGCCGCGGCCGGCGGGCCGGCGCCTCGGTCGGCCGGCGCCTCAGTCCCCTACGGGCACCAGGTACTGCTTGCCGTCCTGCTCCAGCCAGCCCTGCTGCTTGAGGCGCTTGACGACGCGCGTGACGGTCTCGCGCGACGTGCCCACCATGTCGGCGATCTGCTGGTGGGTGAGCGCCGGCGTGGCGCAGCGGCCCTCGGGCCCGAAGGGCTCCTTGGCCAGGCGCCGCAGCAGGCCCTGGGTTCGCTCCTTCACGCGCTGGAAGGAGAGCGAGCTGGCCTGCTCGTCCATCTGGCGCACGCGGCGGGTCAGCTCCTGGATCACCGCCATGGCGAGGTCGGCGTTGCGACGCAGCTCCTTCAGGAAGTCGTTGCGCGAGAGGGCCAGGATGCGCGTCTCCGACAGGCTCTTCACGCTGGCCGAGCGCACGGCGCCGTCGAGCAGCGACATCTCCCCGAAGAAGTCGCCCGGGCCGAGCAGCTCCAGGATCTTCTCGCGGCCGTCGCCGGAGAGCTTCGTGACCTTCACCTGCCCCTCGCGGATCACGTACATGTAGTCCCCGGGCAGACCCTCCTCGACGATGGTCTGGTGCTTGGGGATGCGGCGATCGATCAGCAGCTCGCCCATCGAGGCGAGGCTCTCGTCGTCCACCGCCGCAAAGAGCGGGATGGTGCGCAGGGAGTCGAGCGCCTCCTTGCTGCGTCGGAAACCTGACATTTAGGGGGGACCTCCAGGCCTGCGTGAACGCCCCTACGTGACGTCCTGGCGGCCCAGCTCCTTTAGCCGGGCCACGATCCCGCGTACGTCGGGACTGCGCTCCAGCTGTGTGACCAGGAGCACATCCCCGGTGTCGATCACGGCGAGTCCTTCGACGCCGAGCAGGGCCACCATCTTCCCACCAGACCACACGAGGTTGCCACCTCGGTCGTCGAAAGCCAGCTCCCCGTCGACGACCCGGGTCTCCCCGGGGGCAACCCCCAGCTCCTCGGCGAGCGAGAGCCAGGTGCCGACGTCGCTCCAGTGCCACGCGACGGGAAGCGTCCACACGCGATCGCTGCGCTCCATGACCGCCACGTCGAAGGCCCGCGAGGGCGCCTCTCGATAGGCCCGGGCCACGCGCGCGCCCTGTCGCACCCGCGGGGCGCGGCGCAGGGGCGCGAGAGCGGCCGCCAGCTCGGGGTCGCAGCGCTCGATCTCGTCGAGAACGGCGCCCGCCGTGAAGACGAAGATGCCCGCGTTCCAGAGATGATCGCCGCGCGCCAGGTAGCGCCTGGCGCGCCGGCGGTCGGGCTTCTCGACGAAGCGATGCACGCGATGCAGACCGGGGTGCCGGCGGCCGGCGGCAGGCCCGACGTGGATGTAGCCGTAGCCCGTGTCGGGACGCGTGGGCCGTACGCCGAGCGTCACCAGCACGCCCTCGCCGCGCGCGGCGTCGGCGGCGCGGCGCAGGTCGCGCACGAAGGCGCGGGCGTCGGGAATCGCGTGGTCGGCCGGCAGCACGGCGAGCACCGCCCCGGGATCCTCCGCGGCGATGTGGGCCGCGGCGAAGCCCACGGCCATGGCCGTGTTGCGGCGCACCGGCTCCACGAGCACGCGACGGGCGGGCAGCCCGGTGGCGCGGCGAACCGCCCGTTCGTGCTCCTGTCCACAGACCACCCAGACGCAGTCGCGCGAGGCGAAGCGGCGCCCGCGCGCGAGGGTGGCATCGAGCAGGCTGCTGCCGTCGAGCACCTTCAGGAAGGGCTTCGGGTGGCTCGCCCGCGATGCGGGCCAGAAGCGCTCCCCAGCGCCGCCGGCGAGGATCACCGCGTGCCGTCTTCCGGCCATCAGGGCAAGGCGGTCGCGGACGCGGGAAGCGGGCGCATCGGAACGATCAGCGCCCGACGCCGACGTAGTCGAAGCCGGCCGCCCGCATGGGCTCCGGATCGTACACGTTGCGCAGGTCGACCATCACGGCGCCGCGCATGGCCTGCTTCAGGCGCGGGAGGTCGAGCATCCGGAACTGGTTCCACTCGGTCACGAGCACCGCCACGTCCGCGCCCTCGCAGGCCGCATAGGCGTTTGAGGTCATCTTGACCTCGGGGAGCAGGCTCGCCGCCTGCTCCATGGCCACGGGATCGTAGGCGCGCACCTCGGCGCCCTGCTCGATCAGGCTGCGCACGATGTCCACCGAGGGCGCCTCGCGCATGTCGTCGGTCTCGGGCTTGAAGGAGAGGCCGAGCACGGCGACGGTGCGGCCGCGCACTTCGCCGTCGAGGGCGCCCACGATCTTGTCGACCATGCGCACGCGCTGCGCCTCGTTGACCGCGATCACCGAATCGACGATCCGGAAGGCGGAGCCCTGGCCCCGCGCCCAGTGGGCGATCGACCGGGTGTCCTTCGGGAAGCAGGAGCCCCCGAAGCCGGGGCCCGCGTGCAGGAACTTCGAGCCGATGCGCCGGTCGAGGCCGAGGGCACGGGCCACGTCCTGCACGTCGGCGCCAGCGCCCTCGCAGAGGTTCGCCACCTCGTTGATGAAGGAGATCTTGGTGGCCAGGAAGGCGTTGGCCGCGTACTTGGTGAGCTCGGCGGTGGCCACGTTGGTGAGAACCACCGGCGTCTCGTTCAGGTAGAGGGGCCGGTAGAGGTCGCGGAGGATGGCCTGGGCATGATCGTCGCCCGGGTCGGTGCCGATCACCACGCGGTCGGGCCGCATGAAGTCGGCGATCGCCGCGCCTTCGCGCAGGAACTCGGGGTTCGAGCCGACGCTGAAGCGCACCTGGCGCCCCGCGCGCTCCAGCTCGTCCTGGACCCAGCCGCGCACCTTGTCGGCGGTTCCCACCGGAACCGTGCTCTTCGTGACGATCACCTTGTAGCCGTCGATCTCGCGACCGATCTCGCGGGCCACCGCCTCCACGGCCGACAGGTCGGTGCTGCCGTCGGGCAGCGGCGGCGTCGGCACGGCGATCAGCACCACCAGGGAGGATCGGATCGCCTCGGGCGTGTCGGTGGTGAAGGAGAGGCGCTGGGCGCGCACGTTGCGCTGCACCAGCTGATCGAGGCCGGGCTCGTAGATCGGGATCTCTCCCGACTCGAGAGCCTCGATCTTGTCCGCGTCCTTGTCGGCACAGATCACGGAGATGCCGAACTCCGCGAAGCAGGCCCCGGTGACGAGCCCGACGTAGCCCGTCCCGATCATGCAGATGTTCACGATGCCCCTCCCACCGCTCGTTGCTCCTCGCCCAGCGCACCCTTCGCGGGCCCTCGCGCGCGTGCCGGGCCGGCCCTCAGCGGGGCTGGTCCAGCCAGCGGACGAAGCGCGCGACGCCTTCCTCGAAGGAGACCCGGGGGTGGTAGCCCAGCGCGTCGCGGGCCGCCCCGATCTCGGCCCAGGTTCGCGGCACGTCCCCGGTCTGGGGGGGCAGCCACTCGATCCGCGCCGTGAGCTCCAGCGCGCGCTCGAGGGTCTTCACCACCTCGAGCACCGACACCTGGCGACCGGCGCCGAAGTTGAGGATCGCGAAGCCGAGGTCCGTGTCGAGCGCGCGCACGAGGCCGTCGACGAGATCGTCGACGTAGGTGAAGTCGCGGAGGGCCGAGCCGTCGCCGAAGACGGGGAGCGCCTCGCCGCGCCGCATGCAGTCCGCGAACTTCCGGATCGCCAGGTCGGGACGCTGGCGCGGGCCGTAGGCCGTGAAGATGCGCGCGCAGGTCACCGAGAGGCCGAGCGCGTGGTGGAAGGTGTGGGCCACGAGCTCGCCCGCACGCTTGGTGGCGGCGTAGGGGGACACGGGTCGCTCCACCGGGTCGGTCTCGCGGAAGGGACCCTCCGCCCGCTCGCCGTAGACCGACGACGACGACGCGAAGACCACGCGCGGAGCGCCGTGACGCGCCGCCGCCTCGAGCACCACCGAGGTGCCGCGCACGTTCACGTCGGCGTACTCGGCCGGACGCTCGAGGCTCGGCCTGACGCCGGCGAGGGCGGCGAGGTGCACGACGCCCTCGAAGCCGCCTTCGGCGAAGACCCGCTCCACGGTCGCGGCGTCGCGGATGTCGACCCGCTCCAGGCGGAAGGCATCGTGGTCGAGGGCCGCCGCCAGGTTCCGCTGCTTCTGCTCCTCGGGATAGAAGGGGTCGAAGGAGTCGAGCCCCACCACCCGGCGGCCCTCGGCGAGCAGGCGCTCCACGAGCGTCGAGCCGACGAAGCCGGCTGCGCCCGTGACGAGGACCGCGCGCGGGGCGCTTCCCGGCTTCGTCAACGACTGTCCCCCTGGCCGCGGCGGCGCCCGCTCTGGCGCTCCTGGGCCTCGAGGTCGGCCTCCACCATGATGTGCATGAGCTCGCGGAAGCTGGTCTGGGCCTGCCAGCCGAGCTGCTCGCTGGCCTTGGTGGGATCGGCCAGCAGGGTGTCGACCTCGGCCGGACGGATCAGGAGGGAGTCGACCTTCACGAAGTCGTCGGGGTCGAGGCCCACGTGCTCGAAGGAGTACTCCACGCACTGCCGCACGGAGTGCTGGCGCCCGGTGCCGATCACGTAGTCGACGGCCTCGTGTGCCTGGAGCATCTTCCAGATGGCCTCTACGTACTCCTTCGCGTAGCCCCAGTCGCGCTTCGCGTCGAGGTTGCCGAGGCGCAGCTCGTGGTCGAGCCCGAGCTTGATGCGGGCAACGGCCTCGCTGATCTTGCGCGTCACGAACTCGCGCCCCCGGCGCGGCGACTCGTGGTTGAAGAGGATGCCCGACACGGCGTGCAGGCCGTAGCTCTCGCGGTAGTTCACGGTGATCCAGTGGCCGTAGGCCTTGGCCACCGCGTAGGGACTCCGCGGGTAGAAGGGCGTGTTCTCGTTCTGCGGGATCTCGCGGGCCTTGCCGTACATCTCGGAGCTCGACGCCTGGTAGAAGCGCATCTCCGGGTCCACGAGACGCACGGCGTCGAGCATCCGCGTGACGCCGATGGCGGTGAACTCCCCGGTGAGCGAGGGCTGGCTCCAGCTGGTGGGCACGAAGGACTGGGCCGCCAGGTTGTAGACCTCGGCCGGGCGGATCTCGCGGAGCGGGTTCACCAGGGAGCTCTGGTCGAGCAGGTCGGCCTGGTGCAGGTGGACGCGGTCGCGCAGGTGATCGATGCGCTCGAAGGCCTCGGTGCTCGAGCGGCGCACCAGCCCGTGCACCTCGTAGCCCTTGTCGAGGAGCAGCTCGGCCAGATAGGACCCGTCCTGGCCCGTGACACCGGTGATGAGCGCAACGCCGGGTCTCAAGACTTCTCCTCCTCGGGCGTCACCGACGCCCGGGTCATCGCCAGCTCGTCGGAGGCGCTGAAGGAGAGGACTCCGAGGTTGAAGAGCAGGCGCAGGGTGAGCAGGAACACGGCCACCAGACACAGGCCGGCGACGGTGCCGTGCAGGTCGGTGAAGGAGACCGCGATGAGCGAGAAGCAGGCCGTCAGGAAGTAGAACTGGAGCACCGCGCCGCGGGCCGAGCCCCGCCGCGCCAGCAGCCGGTGGTGGATGTGCAGCCGGTCGGCCCGGAAGGGGTTCTGCCCGGTGCGGGCGCGACGCAGGATCGAGACGGCGGTGTCCAGGATCGGAACCGCCAGGGCGAGCAGCGGCACGACGAAGGTGATCACGGTGACCTGCCGGTAGCCCTCGAGGGCGAGCAGCGCGAGCGTGAAGCCGATGAACAGCGCGCCCGTGTCGCCCAGGAAGATGCGCGCCGGCGGGAAGTTGAAGGGCAGGAAGCCCAGCAGTCCGCCCAGCAGGGCCACGCCGAGACAGACGCCCAGGGGCTCGCCGGCCTGCCAGAGGATGACGGTGAGCGTCGCGCAGATGATGGCCCCGACGCCCGTGGCCAGCCCGTCGAGGCCGTCGATCAGGTTGAGCGCGTTGGTGACGCCGACGATCCACAAGAGCGACGCCAGCCAGGCCACGGGCGTCGGCAGGAAGAAGGTGGTGTGGGTGATGGGCTCCGTGATGTGGCCCATCTGGAAGCCCGCGGCGATCGCCACGACGGCGGCCAGGCTCTGGCCGGCGAACTTCCCCAGCGCTCCCAGGCCGAAACGGTCGTCCCAGGCGCCGAGCGCGAGCATCAAGAGGCCACCCACCACGAGCCCGCCCAGGTGGAAGGCCCCCGCACCGGTCTCCACCGTGAGGAGGGCCGCGCAGAGGGCCGCCGCGAAGCCGATCGCCACCGCGAGCCCGCCCAGGAGCGGGATGTTCTGGCGCTGGCTCACGGAGCGTTCGTTCGGGCGGTCGATGACGCCCAGACGACGGGCGACCCGTGCCACCACGGGGGTGACACAGAGCGACGCCGCGAAGCCCACCGCGAGGGGGATCACGAACTCGGCAGCCTGCATGGCCCCTTCGTCTCTCACGTGGCTCGCTTCCGGTCCTCGGACGGCGCCCCGACTACGCTCCCTCGGCGGGTAGGCGGCCTCCTACCCCGTGTAACCGTAGCGACCGTGGTCGACCTGCGCGCCGTTGAGCACGAGGCCCAGGAGATTCTCGCGATCGAGCAGCTCGAGGGCCGCTTCGAGGTCCTGCTGCGAGGTCACGTCGGCGCGCACGACCATCACGATCCCGTCGCAGAGCTCGGCCACCGCCTTCGCGTCGGGCACCCCGAGGGCCGCGGGAGTGTCCAGGATGACGCGGTCGTAGCGCTGGGACACCTGCTCCACGAGCTCCCGCATCTTCGCGGAGCCCAGCAGCTCCGAGGGGTTGCCCGGCCGCCCGCGCACCGCGAGCACCTCGAGGTTGATGCCCTCGACCTTCACGATGGCCTGGTCGAGCGAGACCTCGTCGTTGAGCACCTCGGCCAGGCCGGCCTCGGGCCGCAGGCCCAGCGCCTGGTGCACGCGGGGCTTGCGCATGTCGCAGTCGACCAGGAGCACGCGACGCCCGAGGCTCATCGAGGTGACGGTGGCCAGGTTGATCGCGGCGGTGGTCTTGCCCTCGCCGGCCAGGGGGCTCGAGACCGCGAGCGCGCGGATCGGCCGCTGCACCGCGATCGCGTCGATGCGCCCGCGCAGCGTCCGGAACTGCTCCGCCACGTAGGAGTCGGGCTGGAGCATCGAGATGCGACGCTTGTTGATCTCTCCGGCGGTCTCCCGACGGCGGCGCAGCCGCGGAACCAGCCGCTTCCACAGGGGATCGCGCTCCGCCTTGGCAACGGGCGCCGCGGCCGGAGCGGGCGGCACGTCGAGCGGAACCGCCGGAGAGGGCTCCTCGCCGGTCCTGCGCTTCCGCTCCTCTTCCGCCCGCCGCAGGGCCTCATAGACCTTGGCCATTCCCGGAAACCCCGCCTAGCGCCGCAGCCACCAGCCGCGTCGTCGCCGCGACGTCGGCTGCTCACCCGGCTCCGCGGGAGCCGCAGAGAACTCCCCTTCCTCTCCGGTCAGCTGGAGATCTCCGGCCACCTCGCGCACCACGTCGGCGCCGATGGCCACCTCCCCGCGGGCGTAGCCCGCCAGGAGGGCCCCGTCGCACACGATGTTCACCAGCCTCGGCACGCCCCCGGTGACCCGGTGGATCTCGCGCAGCGCCGCGCGGCGGAAGATGCCCTTCCCCGTGTAGCCCGCAAGCGTGAGCCGCTCGTCGATGTAGGCGTCGAGCTCGCGCAGATCGAGGGGCCGGAGGTGGTGGCGCAGCACCACCCGCTGGCGCAGCTGGCGCAGATCGGGGCTCGAGAGCATGTCGTTCAGCTCGGGCTGTCCCACCAGCATGATCTGCAGGAGCTTCGAGGTGGGGGTCTCGAGGTTCGAGAGCAGCCGCACCTCTTCCAGCATCGCCGGCGAGAGCTGCTGCGCCTCGTCGATGATGAGGAGCGTCTTCTGGTTGCGGCCCAGCCGCTCGATCAGGAAGTGGTTGAGGGCGAGGAGGTACTCGGCCTTGGTCTCGCAGGTCTTCTCGATTCCGTACTCGTCGAAGAGCACGCGGAAGAAGTCCATGACCTCGAGGCGGGGGTTGAAGATGAAGGCGGAGGCCGTGTCCGCCTCGAGCTGGCCCAGCAGGGCGTGCAGCAGGGTGGTCTTGCCCGTCCCCACCTCGCCCGTGAGCATCACGAAGCCCTTCCCGGAGCGCACGCCGTAGACCAGCGTCGCGAGGCCCTCGCGGTGGCTCTCGCCGAGATAGAGGAAGGACGGGTCCGGCGTCATCTCGAAGGGGAGCCGGACGAGTCCGTAGTGTTCGCGATACATCGCGGGCCCTACTCGTCCCCAGCAGAGCCGGCCGCTGCCGTGCGCGTGCCGTCCCGGGCCGGCTCCTCGACCCCGACCGAGCCGTTCACCCACCAGTAGTTCGCGACGCCGCCGGCCAGCCCGAAGACCACCAGCGCGAAGGTCGCGAAGGCCGTGCGGATGCGGCTGCGGCGCAGCTTGAGCCGGTCGACCTCGAGCCAGATCTCGGGAATGGCGGCCAGGACCGGAATGCCGACGGCAGCCTGGAGCTGTCGCACCGAGTGCACCGAGGGATCCGCGGCCTCCAGCACGATGCCGATGCCGGCACCCAGCGCGATCCCGAAGAAGATCCCGATGGCCACGATCACCACGCGGTTCGGGGAGACGGGCTCGGGCGCGAGGAAGGCGGCTTCCAGCACGCGGAACTGCTCGCCGAGCTGACGCCGCTCGAGGTCGGCCTGCACGCCCGCCTCGAGGCGACGGTTGCTGAAGTCCTGGTAGCTCTCGAACAGGTGGCGGTACTCGCGCTGGAGGGCGTCGAGCGACTCGGCGACCTCGGGCGTGGCGTTGAGCAGGCGCTGCACCTCCTCCTGCTGCTCCTCCAGCCGCGCGATCTCCCCTTCGGCGTGCTGCCAGCGTAGCCGGGCGCGCTCGGCCTCGGCGGAGGCGTTCTGCTCGGCGAAGGACGCGGGCTCCTCCTCCCCCTCCTCGCCGCCACCGAGCTGATCGCTCAGCAGGGCCAGCTCGGCCTTGGTGCGGACCACGTCGGGGTGCTTGTCGGTGAAGCCGCGGGCCTCGTACTCGCCCAGCAGGAGCTCGAGAGAGCGGCGGCGCGACTGGGGCGTGTTGAGGGGCCCCCCCACCGGACCCGCGCCGTCCGTCAGCTCGCGCGCCGTGGCGCTCTGGCTGCGGAAGAAGGACTCGTCGCTGCGCGCCGCCACGGCCTGGCGCCGGGCGCTGGCCAGCTCGGCGATGATGCGCTCCAGGCGGCGCTGGTTCGCCGGCGCGTCCTCGGGAAGCCGCCCCGGGTTGGCCGACTTCACCTCGGCGACCCTGCCCTCCACCTCCTGGATGGCCGCCGACAGGCGGGTCAGCTCCGCCTCGATGAACTCCAGGCTCTTCTGCGAGGTGCGCACGCGGGTGGCGATGTGCTCCTCGATGAAGTCGTTGGCGAGCCGCTGGGCCACGTCGCGGGCCTTCACCGGGTCGTTGTCGCGGAACGAGAGGCGGAACTGGTCGATCACGAAGTCGCGGCGGCGCGCGGCCTGCTGCTGCTCGAGCTCCGGCACCACGGGCGCGACGTCCACGTGGTCGTACATCAGGCTGATCACCTCGTCGCGGGTCAGGTACTGCGACTCGTCCTCGTAGAGGCCGAGCTCGTCGATGATCCGCGAGAGGCGGGGACGGCTCAGGATCTGGGCCGCCATCAGGTGGAGGCGCCGGTTCAGGTCCGACTCGGCGACGGCCGCCTCCACGAGCTTGGGGTCGACCGTCTGGGGCTGCACCAGGAGGGTGGCGTAGCTCTCGTACTGGTTCGGGAGCGACATGGCGAGCCAGAAGGACGCCAGGGAGACGACCAGGGCGACGCCCACGACGGTCTTGGCCCGGCGGCGGACCACGCCCTTGAGATCGGCGAGCTGGAAGCCTGCTTCGGCGTTCATGTCTGCACTCCGGGGCTACCAGGGCAGGTGCTGATCGAGCGAGTACTGGTCGAAATCGTACTGAATTCCAACGGTTACGAGATGGTTGGTGAATTCCGTCACGCTCACGGCGCTGTCCCGCGTCGTTTCCTGGTCGATGTAGGAGTAGCGGACTCCGGCCCGGAGGTGTCGCGTGATCCGGCGGGTGAGCTCGGCACGGACCCCCCAGGTGGTGATGTCGACGTCCTCCGAGACGCGCTCGGTGGCGAGCTGGAAGGACCTGGCCGCGAAGACCCCGCTGGCCGGCAGGGGCTCCGGGTTCCAGCGGACGACCGTCTGGTTGATCGGGGAGGTCGAATCGCGGCGCGTGAAGTCGCCGCGCAGCCCGAGGGTCCAGCGCTCCGAGATCTGCCAGTTGTGGAGCGCGGTCACGGCGTCCAGCACGGAGCTGCCGAGCCCCGTCGTGGTGTTCTCCGTCCGGTTGTAGCTCACGCTGCTGACGTGGTTGGGCCTCCAGCGCTTGGAGATCGCCGCCTCGGCAAAGAAGTTCCAGCTCGACCTGGAGCGGTCGGTCGGGTCGTCGCCGGGCGCAAACCCGACGAGAACGTCGTTCTGCAATACCCGGTCGCGCTCGGCGGGGTCGTCCACCAGAACGCCGCTCACGATCGTGCCGTCCGAGACCTCGGGCTGCCGGCAGGACGCGAGGAGCTCACTCGTGCAGGTGAAGGGATCGATGGCGACCGCCACGGTCTCCTCGTTGGGGGGCACCGGCAGGCCCAGGTTGCTGCTCTGGACCTCGATCGCCGCCGGGAACTCGGCGAGGGTGACCAGCGACGACTCCGCGTCCTGGTCGTTCTTGATGTAGGTGGGCCCGCCCCGCAGGAAGATCGACGTGGTCTCGTCGAGGTTCCAGAGCCAGGTCGCGAACACGTTCACGAAGAGGGCCTGGCGCGGGGGCCGGTTGCCGGCGTTGTTCCGGTCGAAGTCCTGGTAGGTGGTGGTCACGCCGCCGCCGACGCGGTGGCGCTGGCTGAGGCCGTGGCTCACGTCGGCCGAGCCGGCGAAGACGTTGGTCCTGGAGCGGTTCGGCAGGTCCGAGTCGAAGTAGCGGTGGGTGAAGGAGACGGTGCCCTGGGTGCGCCGGGTGAAGTTGTGGTTGAGGCCCAGCGTGGCGCGGTTCCGATAGACGTCGTTCCGGAAGGTGTTCACGATCTGGGTGCCGGCGGCGTCGAGATCCCGGGCGTTGGTGAGCGCATCCGACTTGGTGAAGCGGTCGCGGAAGAAGATCCGGCTGCGCTCGCTCAGGTTGTACTCCGCCTCGGCGTCGAGGAAGTGGCGGAAGCCGTCGACGCTCTTGGTCTCCACGGCGATGTCGTAGGGGAAGCGGTAGTCGACGTACCACTGGAACTTCCCGTCGTCCTCGAGCACGCGCACGCGGGGCGTGATCCGGAAGATGACGTCGTCGGTGGAACCGGAGCCTTCGAAGCGCTGGACGTTGGAGTCGTACTCGGTTTCCGTGCGCAGGCCCCCGTCCACGTCGAGAGCGAGGCCCGCCCCCGGGAGCAGGGCGGCCCCCAGGGCCAGAGCGATGGCCGCGACTCGTCTGCAGCTCATTTCGGTCCCACTCCGGCCGTCGCTAGTCCGGCACGATGATCGTGTCTCCGTTCGCGAGAACGAGGTTCGTGCCCGGCGCCTTGCCCTTGATGTACGCGCCGTAGTTGAAGCGGTACTCGTGCTCCGCGCCGCCCGACTCGCGGCGCACCACCCGCACGTTGTTCTTGTCGGCGAAGGTCGTGAAGCCCCCGCTGGCCGCGACGGCCTCGAGCACGCGGAGCTCGCGGGTCAGTGGGATGCGGCCCTCGCGGTTGACGCCGCCGATCACGGACACGAAGCGGCTGTTCATCTGCAGCACGATCACCGTCACGTGGGGCGAGGCCACGTACTCCTCGAGCTCGCGGGTCAGCACCTCCTTCAGCTCGGTGGGCGTGAGGCCCTCGGCCTGCACGTCGTCGAGCAGCGGCACCGAGATCTTCCCGTCCGGGCGCACCGGCACGTCCACCGACAGCTCCGGGTTCCGCCAGATGTTGATCCGCAGGACGTCGGTCACGCCGATGAGGTAGGTCTCGCGAGCCAGCGGGTCGGGGTCGGGGGGCGGCACGCTCAGGCTGCGGTTCCCACAGCCCGACAGCAGCGCCAGGGCCAGCAGCCCCAGCGCGAACATCCCGTGCACGCTCGCGTCCCATGCGCTCCCCGAATCGCCCCGCAGGATGCAGTCAACGGCCTTCACTGAGCCCGTTCTCCTTCATCTTGTAGAGCAGCGCCTTGTAGCTGATCTGCAGCCGCTCGGCGGCCTCCTTGCGATTCCACCGGGTCTGGTGGAGGACGCGTTCGATCACCCGTTTTTCGGCAACTTGAGCGGCACGCCGCGAGATCGCCTTGAGATCGATCGCCTCCCCATTGGCGAAATCGACCCCCAGGGCCTCCAGATCGAGCGTGTCCGCTTCCTCCTCTTCGGCAGACTCGCCGCTGCCGCGGAGCGCGATCTCCTCCAGCACGGTCTGCTCGTTCGAGAGCACCACCATGCGCCGCACCATGTTCTCGAGCTCCCGGACGTTTCCAGGCCAGTGGTACTGCATGAAGGTGTTCATGGTCTCGGAGCTGAGCGAGCTGACGTTCTTCTTGTACTGCTCGTTGTTCTTCTGGAGGAAGTAGTCCACCAGGAGCGGAATGCTGTCCTTGCGGTCTCGCAGCGGGGGGATGTGGACCGTGACGACGTTGAGCCGGTAGTAGAGGTCCTCGCGGAAGCTTCCCTCGGCCACGGCCTGCTCGAGGTTGCGGTTGGTGGCCGCGATGATGCGCGTGTCGACGCGGACGTCCGACTCGCCGCCCAGCCGCGAGAACTCGCCGTCCTGGAGCACCTGCAGGAGCTTGGCCTGCAGGTTGGGGTGCATCTCGCTGATCTCGTCGAGGAAGATCGTGCCGCGGTTGGCGAACTCGAACTTGCCGAGCTTCCGCTTCTGGGCGCCGGTGAAGGCTCCCTTCTCGAAGCCGAAGAGCTCGCTCTCGAGCAGCTCCGAGGGAAGCGCCGCGCAGTTGACCTTCACGAAGGGCTGCTCGCGCCGGTCGGAGAGCTGGTAGAGGGTGCGGGCCACCAGCTCCTTGCCGGTGCCGCTCTCGCCGCG
>JAAUXZ010158498.1_pt1 | contig 16583 bp, 18 predicted proteins | sample 7278131 | NCBI WGS metagenome assembly JAAUXZ01 (sample SAMN14350119, study PRJNA611818) | marine sediment metagenome | isolation source: surface marine sediment (3m) | place: French Polynesia: Moorea | collected 2018-08
CCACGCCCTCGAGCGCCAGGTAGGACACGACGGCGCACAGCAGCACGAACAGCGCGTTGGTGGCGAGTTGCCTCAAGGTCGCACCCGGAACGAGCGGGAGACGCGCGCTCGAAGGGCCTTGTGCGCGCCGGCGCCCGAATCTAGGATCGACCACCCGCGCCGTCCACCCGTCGGGCCGGCGTCGCGCGACGCCCATGAAGTCCCTGCTCTCCAACCTGGCCTGGGTCGCCTTCACGCTGCTGCTCTCCGCCCTGGTGCTCGAAGGCGTCTGCCGGCTGCTGTATTCGCGGAAGCTCGATTACCAGATCGAGATGAGCCGCTACGCGGCCACGCTCAAGCGAAGCTCCGCGCACGGGTCGATCGGGCACGAGCACCGACCTTCCCGACGAGCCCGGCTGATGGGGGTCGACGTGGCGATCAATTCCCACGGCTTCCGAGACGCCGAGTACCCGCTCGAGAAGCCCGACGGCGAGTACCGGATCATGCTGCTGGGCGACTCGCTCACGCTCGGCTGGGGAGCGGCGGTGGAGGACCTCTTCGCGGCGGGCCTCCAGGAGCGCTTCTCCCGCGATTTCGCGGCGTGCGGGAGCCCTCTCTCGGTGCGCGTCATCAACACCGGCGTCGGCAACTACAACACCGAGCAGGAGGTCTCCTTCTTCGAGCTCCGCGGTCGCGCCTTCGACCCCGACCTCGTCCTGCTGAACTACTTCATCAACGACGCGGAGCCGACGCCGCGACAGAAGCTCCCCTTCGCGCTGCGCTACTCCTATCTCGGCATGTCGCTGTGGGGCCGGTTGGACCTCTTCGGGCGCCTCTATCTCTCCGGCGAGGACTTCTCCAGCTACTACCCGCGGCTCTACGGGTACGACCGGGAGGGTTGGAGACGGGCGCAGGAGGCCTTCGGCCGGCTGGCGGGATCCGCCCGCGAGCACGGCTTCACGCTGGCGATGGTGCTCCTGCCGGAGCTCCACGCGATCGGCCCCGCGTACGGCTTCCAGGCCGTGCACGACCAGGTGCGGGAGGCAGCGCTCGCCCAGGGCATCGAGACCGTGGTGGAGTTGGCTCCGGCCTTCCGTGGGGAGAGGCCCGAGTCCCTGTGGGTGGCCATGGACGACGCCCACCCCAACGCCCGGGCCCACGCCATGATCGCGGACGAGATCCATCGACGCCTGACGCGCAGGGGGATTCCGGGCTGTGCCGGAGCCTGAGGCCAACCGTTCGCCCGTGGCGAAGGGAAGGAAGCGACTCAAGCTGATGGGCATCACCTTCGCGGTCGTGCTGACGCTCTTCGGCCTCTTGTATCTCGCGACCGAGAACGAGAGCATCGCCCCCTTCGTGTACGCGATCTTCTAGGGGTGCGGGTCAGCCGGCGAGCGGCGCGACCAGGGCGGCGGCGCGCTCGAAGCACCAGTAGGCCGCGAGGGTGCCGAGGGTGTAGACGGGGATCGCCTCCGACCAGCGAGGCAGTCGCTCCAGGGGTCGCGCCAGCACCCGACGCGCGGCCACGATCACGGCCACGAAGGCGAGCTGGCCCAGCTCGATGCCGACGTTGAAGGCGAACAGGGCGACGGGGATGTCGGCCTGCGGCAGACCCACGGCGGCGAGCGCGCCGGCGAAGCCCAGGCCGTGGAGCAGGCCGAAGAGCCCCGCCATCGCCCACGGGCGCCGTGCCGCCGGGCCGCGCTCCGGCCGCGCGAGCTCCACCGCCAGCCAGAAGATCGAGAAGGCGATGAGCAGCTCGACGGGAGCCTGGGGAACGCGGAGCCAGCCGAGCGCCGCCAGCGAGAGCGTCACGCTGTGTCCCACCGTGAAGGCGGTGATCGTCTTCACCAGCGCCGCCGTGCGCCGCCCCACGAGGAGGAGGAGCCCGAAGACGAAGAGCAGGTGGTCGACGCCGGTGAGGATGTGCTCGACGCCGAGCGCGCCGTAGGAGCGGAGCACGTCGGCCGTGCGCTCCCGCTCCGGAATCACGAACTCGGAGGCTCCCGCACGCAGCACGCGCTGCGCCACCCGGCCGTCGGCGAGCTCGATGCGCGCGAGCGCGTCGATGCGCGCCGTGCCGAGACCATCGATCGCGACGCTCTGGCCCGTGAGGCCGCCGGCGCAGCGCACGGTCCAACGCGCGTCGAGACGCGAGCCCTCCTGCTGGTAGCGCGGGCTGTCGATGGCCTCACAGGCGTCGGGCAGACGCGGCCTCACGTCGGACCCCACCGGCCGCAGCGCCGAGGTGCGCCACAGCACGCCGGTCGTGCCGTCCTCCCCTTCGACGAGCTCGAGCAGCACGGGGGCCAGAGGGTGCGCGGGGGCGGGGCAGGGCAGGGCGAACGCGGTGAGGGCGAGCCACCCGCCCAGTGTGCTGGCGACCGCGCTGCGCACCGCCTCCTCCCCTCCGAAACGCTACGCGACCCGGCGCTCGCGGCCTGCCTCGGGGGCGGGGCGGCAGAGCAGGCGGCGCAGGTGTACGAGGATCTCGCCGGCGAGCCGCCCGGCGTCGGGCGCGCCGGCCTCCACGGCCCGCGCCAGCTGCACCTGCATGATCGCGATGCTCATGGCCGCCATGGCCTGCGGATCGCTCTCGTGGAACACCCCCTCGGCGATCCCGGCCTCGACGACGCGGGCGAAGCTCTCCACGCCTTCGCGCCAGAGCTCGGACCCGATGCCCTCCGCGGGGCCGAGGCCCCAGGAGATCCGCTGGTGCAGCTGGATCCGGAGCCAGTTCTCGTGCTCCAGCAGGAAGTCGACGTACGCGCGCATCCCCTTCTCGAGACGCTCGAGCGTGTCGCTTCCCTGCATGGCCGCCTCCATCCGCGCGAGGAAGTCGCGGCCGCGGACGGCGTGGATCTCGCGGTAGAGCTCCTGCTTGCCCGGGAAGGTCGCGTACAGCGTCTTCAGCGAGATGCCGGCCTCCTGGGCGACCTCGCGCATCGTCGCCTCCTCGAAGCCGTGGGCGCCGAAGACCTGCTCGGCCGATTCGAGGATCAGGTCGTGGTACATGCGGGCCCGCGCCTCGTCGAGCTGCGCGCGTGCCGCCTCGGCTCGGGTCTGCGGCCGGATCTTCCTGGCCATGGCTACCCCCAGGAGAAACTCCGTATGACGCCGAGCATAACGCGCTGTGTCGAATCTGGTAACCCGCGGTTGCTGATTGAGTATCTTTCGGTATCTTCAAGAAAACGATCGTTTTACTCCCTTGGCCCGGGCCGCGACGCCGCGCGCGCGGACCCCAGGAGAAGCCCGATGCGCCAGCTCGCGCCCCTCGACGCCGTCTTCGTGTCCCTCGAGACCCCGAACACCCCCACCCACATCGGCGGGCTCACCCTCCTGGACCCGTCCACCTCGGCCGAGTTCAGCTTCGAGCGGCTGCGCGAGATCGTGGGCTCGCGGCTGGGGCTCTCGCCGCGCTTCGGCTGGAAGCTGCGCGAGGTGCCCTTCGGTCTCGACCTCCCGTACTGGGTGGACGACGAGCGCTTCCACCTCGACGACCACGTGCGCCGCATCGCGGTCCCGTCGCCGGGTGGCATGGCCGAGCTCACGGAGCTGGCGAGCTACCTGTTCAGCCAGCCCCTCGACCGCAGCCGGCCGCTGTGGGAGGTGTGGTTCATCGAGGGCGTCGAGGGCGGGGGCGCGGCGCTGGTGATGAAGATGCACCACTGCCTGATGGACGGCGTCTCCGGCGCCGGCCTCGCCGAGCTGCTCTGCGACCTCCAGCCGGAGCCGACCGAGGCTCCGCTGCTGCCCGTCGACGGGAAGGAGCGGGCGGGCCCGGGTCCCGGCTGGAGCGACATCACCCGCCGCGGGATCGAGAACGCCCTCGAGCGGCCGCGGCACCTGGCGCGTCACCTGAAGAGCTTCGCCGCGAAGACGATCGAGTCGTGGCGCGAGCCGGATGCGCTTCCCACGCCGGGCCGCGTGCCGCGCGCGAGCTTCAACGGGCCCATCGGGCGCCGCCGCGCGCTGGCCTGCGCCGAGCTGCCCTTCGACGCCATCAAGTCGGTGAAGAAGCACTTCGACGTCACGGTCAACGACGTGGTGCTCGCCATCACCGGGGGCGCGCTGCGCCGCACGCTCGCGGAGCGCGACGAGCTGCCCTCGGAGTCGCTCGTGGCCCTGGTGCCGATGTCGACGCGCGAGCAGGGCGACTCGAAGCTCGGCAACCAGATCACCGAGTGCACCGTGTCCTGGGCCACCGACGTGGCCGATCCGGCGGAGCGCCTGCGGCGCATCCACGACAGCGCGCGGCGGGCCAAGGACGCCACCCGCTCGACGGGCGCGAACGTCATGCAGGCCTGCGGAGAGGTGCTGCCGCCGGGCCTCTTCAACCTGCTCTACCGGGGCGCCCAGAACGCCTCCGATCTCCCGATGCCCGGCAATGCCGTGGTGTCGAACGTGCGGGGCACGCCGGTGCCGCTCTACATCGCCGGTGCCCGCGTCGAGGGCATGTACCCGATGTCGATCCTGGCGCCGACCCAGGGTCTCAACATCACGGTGGTGAGCTACTGCGGGCGCGTGTTCTTCGGCTTCACGGTGGATCCCGACCTGGTGCCGGAGCCCTGGCGCATCGCCGACGCCATCGCCCCGGCGCTGGCCGAGCTCGAAGAGGCTGCCGAGGCGCGGGTCCGCGCCGCCGGTTGAGACGTTGCGCGAGAGGGGCTCCTTCCCCCGGCGGACCGGCGAGCTGATATGCTCTCCATCCGCCAGGAGAGGGAAGCTCCATGTCGCGCAGACTCGTTCTCGTCGCTCTCGGTGTCCTTCTCGCGCAGCCTCTCGCGGCCCACGCCGAGGACGCGCCGGCGCCCGAGCTCAAGGCCTGGGACGGGGCGGAGGTCGAGAGGCTGGCGCGCGAGATCCAGCACCTCTGCTCCAGGCTGCGCCACGAGCAGCGCCAGCGTCCTCCCGCCTCGATGGCCTCGGGGCAGGAGCACTCGCGCGTGCGCTACATGGATCTGCTCTTCCAGGCCGAGGGCGAGTCGCGGCGGCTGGCCGACCAGGCTGCGGCCGGCAAGACGCGCGACGACTCGCTCAACACCTTCCGGAGCGTCGACGGGCTACAGCGCGACGTGGCCGAGCAGGCGCGGCGCATGTTCCTCGCCAAGGCGACCATCGACGAGCTCCAGGAGATGCGGGCCGACATCGAGCAGCTGCGCCTCTACTTCCAGGGCACCATCGACACCTCACCACAGCTGGCGGGACCGAAGAAGAGCAAGAAGGGCGGCGAATAGCCGGCCTTCGCGCAGCGAGCCGCAGGCGAGCGTAGATCGGACAGCAAGAGGGGCGGCGAGTAGCCGCAGGCGAGCGGCCTCAAGCGTCCCGCAGCAGGGGACGATCTCCCCGGTGTGATCGAGGCGCTGCTCGTGCTGCTCGGCGTGCTGGCCCTGTCCGCAGCGGGGCTCGCGCTACCCCTGGTTCCCTCCCACGCCGTCGTGGTGGGAGGCCTCTTCTGCATCGCCGGAGGGCTCCTGATCGGCGTGCCCACCGGCGTCTGGTACCACGTGAAGCTCCGCGCCTGCCTGCGCGCGGCGGGTGGCGTTCCCGAGCGCTGGTGGCTGCGTCCGGTGTCGCTCCATCCCCGCCTCGAGCCCGAGGAGCGGGCGCGGGTGCTGCTCTGGTTCTACGCCGGGGGCGCCGGATTCCTCGTGACGGTGCTGGGCTGCGCGCTGGTGGTGGCGGGCGTCGTTCTCGAGGGCTTTCGAGCCGGCGTGTTCTGAGGGCTGCGGTTATCTTCCCGCGACGGAGGGCCCCCCATGCGCACCGAGCTCTGCGATCGCCTCGGGATCGAGTTTCCGATCTTCGCGTTCACCCACTGCCGCGACGTCGTGGTCGCGGTCAGCCAGGCCGGGGGCTTCGGCGTCCTCGGCGCCGTGGGCTTCACGCCCGAGCAGCTCGAGATCGAGTGCAAGTGGATCGACGAACACATCGGCGACAAGCACTACGGCGTCGACATCGTGATCCCGGGGAAGTACGAGGGCATGGGCGAGCTCGATCCGGCCAAGCTCGAAGAGCAGCTGCGGGCCGCGATTCCGCCGCAGCACCGCGAGCACGCCGCGAAGATCCTCGCCGACCATGGCGTCCCCGAGGTGCCGCCCGACGAGCGGCGCCACGAGCTCTTCGGCTGGACGGAGGCCACGGCCACGCCCCAGGTGGACGTCGCGCTCCAGCACGAGAAGATGAAGCTCATCGCCAACGCGCTCGGCACGCCGCCCGAGGACGTGATCCGGCACATCCACGATTCGGGCCGCCTGGTGGCGGCGCTGTGTGGCCGCTCGAAGCAGGCGCTGGCCCACAAGAAGGCGGGCGTCGACATCATCATCGCCCAGGGCACCGAGGGCGGCGGCCACACCGGCGACATCGGCAGCCTCGTGCTCTGGCCCGAGGTGATCGACGCCGTGGCGCCGACGCCGGTGCTCGCCGCGGGCGGGGTCGGCACCGGACGCCAGATCGCGGCCGCGCTCGCCATGGGCGCCCAGGGCGTCTGGACCGGATCGCTCTGGCTCGCGGTCGAGGAGGCCGAGGCCTCGCCCGAGCAGATGGACTGCTACTTCGGGGCCACGAGCAACGACACGGTCCGTTCGCGCTCGTGGACGGGCAAGCCCTGCCGCATGCTGCGCAACGACTGGACCGAGGCCTGGGAGAAGCCCGACGCGCCTTCGCCGCTCGGCATGCCGCTCCAGGGCATGGTCACCGCCGACGCGATGCAGCGCGTGCACCGCTACCCGAAGGCGGCGCAGAAGGTGCTCTTCAACCCGGTGGGCCAGATCGTGGGCCGCATGAACGACAAGCGCCCGGCCCGCGAGGTGATCTTCGATCTCGTGTCCGAGTACGTCGACGCGGTCGAACGCCTCGAGTCCCTCGTCCCCGAGGACGCGCAGGTCGGTTAGCGCCCCACTTCCGTCGGGTCCTGCACATAGCCCAGCGCCTCGAGCTGGCGGCGGGTCTCGTCGGTGAGCGCCGGCAGCGCGCGCGGCGCTTGGAGGGGTGTCGCCTCGGCGAAGCGCTCGAGGTCGGCTCGCAGCCATGCGGCCGCCTCCGCGTTCTCGGCCGCGAGGTCGCGGGTCTCCCCCGGGTCGGCGGCCAGGTCGTAGAGGGCCGCGTCTCCGCTCGCGCGCTCGAGGATGAGCTTGAAGCGGCCTTTACGCACCGAGCGCAGCAGGTCGTGGCGCCCGTCGCGGCGGTCGGCCTCCGCGAAGAGCGCACGGCCGCTGAGGGGCTCGGGGGCCGCGCCGCGCCACAGCGGCGACAGATCGAGGCCGTCGAGCCCGGCGGGAGCGGGCACTCCGAACTGCGCCAGGAGCGTGGGCGCGAGATCCACGAGCGACACCGGCTCCGCCACGCGAAGGCCGCGCGGCAGGCCGGGGCCGCGCAGGATCAGGGGCACGCGCAACACCTCGTCGTAGTGGGTGCGCCCGTGGCCCAGGGCCCCGTGGTCCAGGAACTCTTCGCCGTGGTCGGAGGTCACCACCACGAGCGTTCGGCCGCCGGCAGGGCTCGCCTCCAGGGCCGCCAGCACCCGAGCGAGGGTCTCGTCCACCTGGCGGATCTCGGCCGCGTAGAGGTCGGTCAGGCGGCGGGCGTCGGCGGCGTCGACCCGCAGCCGGCCCCGGCGGAAACGCCTGATCTCGCGGCGCGAACCGGTGATCTCTCCCTGGTAGGGGCGTGCGAACAGTCGCTCGAAGCGGGGGAGCGGAGCGTAGTCGCGGTGCGTGTCGTAGAAGTGGAGGAAGAGGAAGAAGGGCTCGCGACGCTCGGCGCCGAGCCAGGCCACGGCCCAGTCGCCGATCGGGCTCGGCCCGGGGGGCGCGTCGAACTCGCGGGCGTAGCGGAAGGTCGCGAAGCCGCGCTGGAGCCCGTAGCGCTCGCTCAGGTAGTGGGAGTTCACGAAGGCCGCCGTGTCGAAGCCGGACGCCGCGAGCCACTCGGCCAGCGTTCCCACGCCTGCCGCGAGGCCCTGACCCTCGCCCCGCGTACCGTGACGACTGGGATAGAGGCCCGTGAGGAGCGACGCGTGCGCGGGCAGCGTCCAGGGGGCCGGCGAGATCGCCGCCTCGAAGGCGACGCCCTCGCGGGCCAGGGCGTCGAGCGTCGGCGAGGTGGGCCGCTCGTACCCGTAGCTGCCGAGGAAATCGGCGCGCAGGGTGTCGAGCGAGATCAACACGAGGTTGCGCGGCGGCTCGGAGCGGCAGCCCCCGGCGCCGCCCGCGAAGAGGAGCAGGGCGGCGAGGAGCGCCCCGGCATGTCTCACGGGCTGGCCTCGTCGCCCTCGGCGGGACCCTGCAGGTAGCCGAGCGCCTCCAGCTCGCGACGCTCTTGCGGATCGAGGCCCGGCAGCGGCACCGGCGGGTGGGCCGGCCGCGCCTCGAGGAAGCGCTCGATGTCGCCGCGCAGGCGCGCCGCGACCTCGGGCCGTGCCTCGCTCTCGTCGCGGGTCTCGCGGGGATCCCCAGCCAGGTCGAAGAGGCGGGTCTCGCCGCTCTCGCGATCCAGCACGAGCTTGTGGCGACCGCGTCGCACCGAGCGCGTCTGGTCCGGACGCGCGTTGTTGTGGTCGGCCTCCCCGAAGAGCGCGCGCTCCGCGAAGGTCTCGCCGGCCTCTCCGCGCCAGAGCGGGCCGAGGTCGCGGCCGTCGAGGCCCGCGGGTACGGACAGGCCGAACAGGCGCAGGAGCGTGGGCAGGACGTCTACCAGCGAGACGGGCTCGCTCACGCGCTTCCCGCGAGGAACGCCAGGGCCCTGGAGCAGCAGCGGCACGTGCATCACCTCCTGGTACTGGGTGCGCCCGTGCGCCACGCCCCCGTGCTCCAGGAACTCCTCCCCGTGGTCGGAGGTCAGCACCAGGAGCGTCCGCTCCCGCAGCCCTTCGCTGTCGAGGGTGCCGATCACCCGCGCCAGCACGTCGTCGAGCTGGAGGATCTCGGCCGCGTAGAGGTCCGAGAGATAGCGCGCGTCCTCCGCTCCGATCTCGAAGCGCCCGCGGCGTGACGCGAGGAGCTGGCGCGTCGAGCCGTCCGCCTTGCCGTCGTAGGGACGCACCAGACGTCGCGCGTAGTAGGGCAGGGGGCGGTAGCCGCTGTGGGTGTCGTAGAAGTGGAGGAAGAGGAAGAAGGGCTCGCGCGGGCCCTCGCGCAGCCAGCCGATGGCCCAGTCGCCGATCGGGCTCGACCCGGTCTGCTGGGTGAACTCCGTGGCGTAGCGGAAGTCTTCGAAGCCGCGCTCCAGGCCGTAGCGGTCGCTCAGGTAGTGCGAGTTGACGAAGCCCACCGTCGTGAAGCCCGCCTCTGCCAGGAGCTGCGCCAACGTGCGCACGGGCTCGGCGAGCGCGGCGTGCTCGCTCTTCGCGCCGTGGTGGCTGGGGTAGAGACCGGTGAGCAGCGAGGCGTGGGAGGGAAGCGTCCAAGGCGAGGTCGACATGGCGGCCTCGAAGACGAGGCCCTGCTCCGCCAGCGTGTCCAGGTAGGGGGAGGTCTCCCGCTCGTAGCCGTGGAAGCCGAGGAAGTCGGCCCGAAGCGTGTCGACCGAGACGAGGATCAGGTTGCGCGGCCGGGCATCGTCGCCGCTCGCACACGCGAGCAGGAGCAAGACGGCCGGGAGCGCGAGCCACCGCTGGTGGATGGCTCAGCCTCCCAGCACGAGCTCGGCGGCCGTCCGCAGCTGGTCCTTGTCCTGGGTGCCGACCAGCAGGCTCGTCACCGGCGTCTCGCGCCAGGCGGCCAGGCGATCGCGGATCCGGTCGACCGGGCCGCACAGCGAGATCTCGTCGGCGAACTGGTCGGGCACCATCGCCACGGCCTCGCCCCGCTTCCCCTCGAAGAAGAGCTCCTGGATCTTGTTGGCCTCCGCCTCGAAGCCCATGCGGCCCATCAGCTCCTTGTGGAAGTTGCGCTTCTTGGCGCCCATGCCGCCGATGTAGAAGCCGAGCATGGCCTTGACCGGCATGAGCGCCTGCGCGAGGTCGTCGTTCACGTTCATGGCGACGAGCTGTGCGATCTCGAAGCCCGGCTTCATGTCGGCGAGCGACTCGCTGTAGACCTCGGGCCGGTAGGGCGAGTAGTAGAGCGGCAGCCAGCCGTCGCAGACCTCGCAGGCGAGGGCCACGTTCTTGGGGCCCTCGGCGCCGAGGAAGATCGGCACGTCGGCGCGCAGCGGGTGGGTGATGGGCTTGAGCGGCTTGCCCAGCCCCCAGGCGCCCTCGCCCCGGTAGGGCAGGGGATAGTGCGGGCCGTCGCTGGTGACCGGAGCCTCGCGCGCCAGCACCTGCCGGATGATGTCGACGTACTCGCGGGTGCGCGAGAGCGGCTTGCCGAAGGGCTGGCCGTACCAGCCTTCGACGACCTGCGGGCCGGACACGCCGAGGCCGAGGATCACACGACCCTGCGTGAGGTGATCGAGGGTGAGGGTCGCCATGGCGGTGGCCGTGGGTGTTCGCGCCGAGAGCTGCACCACCGAGGTGCCGAGGCGGATCTTCGCGGTGTGGGCCCCGATCCAGGCCAGCGGCGTGAAGGCGTCGGAGCCCCAGGCCTCGGCCGTCCAGATCGAGTCGTAGCCCAGCCTCTCGGCCTCCTGCGCGACCCCGATCAGGTCGGGCGGCGGGTTCGCCTGCCAGTAGCCGAGCTGGAGACCGAGCTTGAGATCCTTTGCCATGGGGCGTCCTCCGGGGTCCGCGTCGAGCTTCGTATGATAGACGGCTCGTCTCCCGAGACGAGCCCTAGAGCGTTCGCCAGTCGGCGCTGCGCTCGAGGGCGGCGGCAGCCCGGTAGAGCGTCGACTCCTCCCAGGCCCGGCCCACCAGCATGGCGCCCACCGGCAGCCCGTCGCTCCGGCCGCAGGGAACGGAGAGCGCCGGATGGTGCGTGTGGTCGAAGGGCTGCGTATTGGAGGTTCCGGCGAAGGCGCTCGCGATCCACTCGGTCGCCGTGGCGTGGGGGGCCGGCAGGGGAGGGGCCGTGTGCGGCGTGGTGGGCAGGAGCAGCAGGTCCACCTCCAGGAACGCAGCGTCGTAGGCCGCGCGCACGCGGCGCACCTGGTTCATGGCCTTGGCGTAGTAGCGCCAGCCCCAGCGGCGGCGCATCACCTCCGTCGCCACCAGGGCCGCCTTGACCGTGATGGGCAGGTCGTCGGGCCGCTGGCGCCAGGCGCGCAGGTGGTCCACGAGGCTCGCTACGTAGACGTCTTCGCGACCGGGCCCGGTGCCGTCGGTGTGCAGGAGTGTCGCCATCGACGACTGGAAGACCGGGACCAGCAGGGCGGGCGCGGCGACGTGAAGGGGCACCGACACCGGCGACAGCTTGGCGCCCAGACCGGCGAGCCGGTCGCCGGCTCCGCGCACGCAGTCCTCGACGGCGCGCTCGGCGCCAGGCTGGCCGAAGCCCTCTTCGAGGAGGCCGATCCGCAGCCCCGCGACCCCGCGCTCGAGCGCATCGCGGTAGGCGTCGACCCGCGGCGCCACCTGCCTCCCGTCGAGGCCGTCGGCCCCGGCGATCACCTCGAGGAGCAGCGCGTTGTCGGCGACGCTGGCGGTGATCGGGCCGGCGTGGTCGATGGTGGCCTCCATGCCGAGGATTCCCGTGTACGGCACCAGACCGTGGGTCGGCTTCATGCCGACGGTCCCGCAGTAGGACGAGGGCACGCGGATCGAGCCCCCCTGGTCTCCACCGATCGCGAGATCCACCTCACCGGCGGCGACCAGGGCGGCGCTGCCCGAGGAGGACCCGCCGGCCGTCCGCGACGGGTCGTGCGGGTTGCGGACCGGTCCGGTCTCGCTGGTATGGCTCCCGCCCGACAGGCAGAACGACTCGCACACGGCCTTGCCGAGGATCGTGCCGCCGGCGTCGAGGATTCGCTTCACGACGGTCGCGTCGACCGGGGGCACGTAGCCCTCGAGGATCCGGGTGCCGTTCATGAGCGGGACGCCGGCGAGCATGACGTTGTCCTTGAGTGCGACGCTGCGCCCCGCGAGCGGGCCCTCCGCCGCGCCCTCGACGCGCGACTTCACGTACCAGGCCCCGAGTGGGTTCTCTTCGGGCGAGGGACGCCGTCCGGGGGTGCGGGGGTAGGTGACGGCGGGCAGCTCGTCGGGAGCGGCGTCGAGCGCCGCGGTGCCCGCGAGCAGGGGCGCCGCCACGGCCTCGAGCGCGTCCGCCTCGTCGCGCGAGAGCGTGAGGCCGAGATCGCGCGCGACCGACTCGACCTCTTCCGGGGTGGGGGGACGGAACGCCATGGAGCTCCTCCTCGGCAGCATGCTACCGCCGGGGAGCGCGGGGGGCCGGGGGCTTGTGGCGCGCTGCTCCCGCGGCGATATTCCGCCCCTTTCCGGACGGAGGGAAGGAGACGGCATGGAGCGGGTGCTACGCGAGGGGGCGTTCGAGGGCGAGACCCACATCGTCACGGGGGCCTCCCAGGGGATCGGAAACTGCGTGGCCGCGGCGCTGGCGGCGCACGGCGCCCGCGTCGTGCTCGTCGACCTCGACCCGGGACGCCTCGCCGAGGTGCAGAAGGAGATCGCCGGCACGGGTGCCCCCGAGCCGCTGGTGGCCGCCGCGAACGTCACGAACGAGGAGGACGTGAAGGGTGCGGTGGGGGCCGCGCTCGAGGCGACCGGCTGCATCAACGGCGTCGTGAACGTCGCGGGCATCACCCGCGACGCCCGGATCCCGAAGAAGTCCTACGAGGACTTCCAGGCGGTGCTGGCCGTGCACCTCAACGGCACCTTCCTGTTCACGCGCGAGGTGGCGGCGCAGCACTGGCACCCGCTCTTCAAGGAGAGCGGCAACCAGCCGCTCCGCGACGGCGTGAACCGCTTCATCGTGAACTTCTCCTCGGTGAGCGCGCGCAACGGCAACATCGGGCAGATCGACTACACCGCGGCCAAGGGCGCCATCGAGGCCGTGACGCGCACGACCGCCCGTGAGTTCGCGAGCTACGGCGCGCGCGTGAACGCCATCGCGCCGGGTCCCGTGAACACGCCCATGCTCGAAGCGGTGGGCGACGCCGGCATCGAGGCCATGGGCCGCGCGACGCTCGCCGGCCGCATCGCGGAGCCCGAGGAGATGGCGTACACGATCTGCGCGATCGCCGATCCCAAGCTCTTCGGCTACACCACGGGTCAGGTCTTCGCGGCCAACGGCGGCCTGTACATGGCCTAGCCAGAGGCAGCGGCACCATCGGGCCATGGAGCTGATCCTCATCCGGCACGCCCTGCCGCTTCGGTTGGAGAGCGCCGACGGCAGCCCGGCCGATCCGCCCCTCGGCGGCGAGGGGCGCGGGCAGGCCGAGCGTCTCGCGCGTTGGCTCGCCCGCGAGCCCCTCGACGCGCTCTACACGAGCCCGCTCAAGCGCGCCCGCGAGACGGCGGCCCCGCTCGAGGCGGCGCTCGGCCTCCGGGCCGCCGTGGAGCCCCGCGTGGCCGAGTTCGACAAGGACGCCCCCGTCTACGTTCCGCTCGAGGAGCTCAAGCGCACCGACCCGGAGCGCTGGAGGGCGCTGATCGACAGCGGCTTCTACCTCGAGGGCGAGGTCGACCGCTTTCGCGCGGAGGTGGTGAGCGCCCTCGACGAGGTGATCGAGGCGAATCCGGGCCGCCGGGTGGCCGTCTTCTGCCATGGCGGCGTCGTGAACGCCTGGCTCTCGCACCTGCTCGGCCTGGAGCGGCTCTTCCTGTTCGAGCCCGCCTATACCGGCGTGAGCCGCTTCCTTGCGGCGCGCTCGGGCGAGCGCAGCCTCACCAGCCTGAACGAGTCGGCCCACCTGCGCTGAGGAGGGGCCAGGCCGCCCCCGTCAGTGGAGCGGGTCGTAGAGGTTCCAGGTGGGCGAGCCGTAGCGCGCGCGGATGCGGTCCTCCGCCGTCACGCGCCGGTAGTAGGCGTCGGCGTCCACCTGGCGCTGCATCTCCCGGGCGTTCCGGCGGCGGATCTCCGAGACCTCGGCGGAGACGTCGACGGGCTCGAAGCCGGGCGGAGCGCCCGACGGAACGGCGTCTTGGTGGCGCTTCTCACCCGGAGAGATGCCGAGGAGGAACGTCAGCGCCAGGATGGCGCTCAGCAGCAGCGGCGCAGGGCGTCTGCCCTTGGGGGGCATGTCTTCAAGGGGCCTCGGGGGGAGTAAACCCCATTTCGACCGAGGCCGCCCGCGGACCGCCATGAACGACCGGGCCGGAGTCGAATCAAGCGATCCGCGGGCGACCTCCCCCGTGGGAGGGGAACAGCATCTACGATACGAGGGCCTTCGCCGGACACGTGTGAAGTACTTCACATGGGAGAAAGAAAATCTCTCCCCTCGGCGAAAAAAGGGATGGCCGGACCCGCCCGCGTGGCGGGCTGGGTCGGGACTGGTGGAGTCGGTACCGCGCCGCCGGACCCCGCATCGCCGATCCGGGTGGGGCGCGTCCCGCGGGACGCCCGCGGCGCGGGCCTACCTGGCGCTGATGGGAGGATGATCCCTCACCGTGACCTCGGAGCCCCCGTCGTCCCAGCTCGGCCGTTCGAAGTGCTCGGAGTCGTCCGTTGCGAGCTCCTCCTTGCGCACGAACTCGGTGACGACGGGCCGCTGCTTCGGGTCCGGGGGCGTTCTTCGGCCAGCATGCTCGAGGGCCTTCGGCCGGCCTGGTTCCGCGCTTGAGCGAGCCCGCTAGACGTTGAAGCGGAAGTTGACCACGTCTCCGTCCTGGATGACGTAGTCCTTGCCCTCCACCCGGAGCTTGCCCGCCTCGCGGCACCGGGCCTCGCTACCGAGGTCGACGAGGTCCTGCCAGGGCACGACCTCGGCCCGGATGAATCCTCGCTCGATGTCCGAGTGGATCTTCCCGGCGGCGCGGGGCGCCGGCGTGGCGCGCGGTACGGGCCAGGCGCGGCACTCGTCGGGGCCCGCGGTGAGCATCGAGACCAGCCCGATCAGGTCGAAGGCCGCGCGCACGAAGCGGTGGGCCGCCGGCTCCTCGAGGCCCAGCGACTCGACGAACTCCTTCTGCTCCTCGTCGGACATCTGGGCGATGTCCATCTCGACGGCGGCCGAGAGCTGCACCACGCCGAGACCCCGCTCCTCGGCCGCAGCCGTGACCTCGGGCGGCACGGGCTTCGCCGCGTCGTCCTCCGACACGTTGAGCACCACCAACAGGGGCTTGAGCGTGAGGAAGGTGTAGCCGGCGATCATGCGGCGCTCGTCTTCGCCGAGATCCATGCGCCGCAGCGTCTTCTCCTCTTCGAGCGCAACGCGCAGGCGCTCCAATAGCTCGAGCTCCCTGGGGTTGCTCCGGTCCTTGGCGAGGCGCGCGATGCGCTGCTCCACGACCTCGAGGTCGGCGAGGATCGTCTCGGTCTCGAGCTCGGCGATCTCGGTCGCCGGGTCGGGCGTTTCGCCGGCCGCCCCCGGGAAGCCGCGCACCACCTGGCAGAGGGCATCGAGGGGGCGCATGGCGTTGAGCGTGGCGCGGTCGATGCCGGCGGTGCCGCCGGGGAGGTCGGTGAAGGTGATCTCCGCGTAGGTCTTCTTCTTCGGCTGGTAGAGCTCCGCCAGTGCGTCGACGCGCGGGTCGCGGACCTTCACGGCGCCGATGTTGCCCTTGTCGCGCTTGGCGGCGAAGCCGGTGTCCACGGCGAGACCCGTGAGGGCGCCGAAGACGGTGCTCTTCCCGGTTCCGGGATGTCCCACGAGTCCGATCTTCATTGGCTCAGGGGCGCACGGCGTAGAAGGCGTTCACCGGGTGGTCGAAGTCGATGGGCTCGAAGCGCGTGAAGCCGGCCTCGGACGTCATCTGGCGGGCGAGCTCCGGGTGGAAGCCGAGGGTGCCGAGGCCGAGGCCGTCGGGCTCGGAGAGCGCGGACGACATGCACGAGAGGATCGAGGTGCCGTACATCATGGCCGCCATCGGGTTGCGCTCGACGTTCTCCTCGTAGCTCGCGTGGGCCTTGATGTCCGCGATGAGCCAGAGCCCCTCGGGCGCGAGCGCCCGACGGATGCTCCGCATCGCGGCGGCGGGGTCGGTCATGTCGTGCAGGCAGTCGAAGGTGGTGACGAAGGCGAAGCGGCCGTCGCCCGGCAACGGCTCGCGGCCGGCGTCGTGGAAGTGCGCATTCGCCACGCCCGCCTCCCGACGGTTCTCCTCGGCGCGCGACAGCGCGTGCTGCGAAATGTCGTAGCCGTGGAACTCCGAGGCGGGATAGGCCTTCGCCATCTCGAGCAGGGCGGCGCCGGCGCCGCAGCCGACGTCCGCCACGGCGATGCCGCGCTCGAGATCGGAGACGAGCTCGCCGAGCCGCGGCAGCACCACGGGCACGAGGAAGGTGCGGAACCACGGTGCCAGCCCCCGCTCGATGCCGCGCGCGCCCTCGGGGCCGAGGGCGTCTGGCTGCTCGTGGACGTGAAGGCCCACGAGAGCTTCGCCGAGAACGTGGAGCGGAACCCGATGACGCCGCTCCTCTACGGCATGTCGGTCCTCTCCTGCATGTCTTCGGCGCTCTCGGAGCCCGGCGGCGCCGGCCTCGGCACCCTGGGCCTCCACGAGGAGCTGGCCCGGCGCATGGCCTCGGAAGCGGGCTTCGGCCGCTTCGAGCGCCTGGAGATCGAGCACCCGGTGAACGCGTTCTACGAGGTGCGGCCGTAGC
>JAAUXZ010085272.1_pt1 | contig 16581 bp, 17 predicted proteins | sample 7278131 | NCBI WGS metagenome assembly JAAUXZ01 (sample SAMN14350119, study PRJNA611818) | marine sediment metagenome | isolation source: surface marine sediment (3m) | place: French Polynesia: Moorea | collected 2018-08
CAGTCGCCATTCACCATTAGGTTGTTTCTCTATCTCTGCAATGGCGGTCGAGAGTTTGACTTGAGTATTATGAGCGAGGCTATCGGTAATGGCCTGCATGTGAGGATACCCCGTATATCGCTGGGTATTTTCATCCAGATTATAAATCTGGCCATGTTCCAGTTCTACAATCCAGCCGTTCCAGGGCCTCACCAACCCCGCATTTTTCCATGCTTCGACAATATTAAGAAATAAAGGATTGGATACCGTGAAATACTGTTCCCCATGATTGAATCGATGCTCTCCAAATTGGTAGCGGCTGATACGTCCGCCGACAAAAACGGATTTTTCAAAAACCTGTACCCGGGCAAATCCCTGCAAGGCAGTTGCACAGGTCAAGCCCGCCAGCCCTGCACCGATCACAGCGACTCGAGGAAGGTAAAAATTATTCATCTGATTGCTTTAACGAGGGAAATTCGCCCGCATAACGTGTGATCCATTCCTGGGCCGCCTCTTCACTGGTTATTTCACGTCCTTCAATAATCGCAATCTCAGTACGATAGTGCTCAATGTGACAGATCTGTTCGATCATCCGTAAACGATACAATTCGTCTGGATCATCGAATTGCAGCCCAATTTCGAAACCTTGCTTGACAGGTCTACTCCATACAACCCGACCTGACAGACTCCGATGTTTATCGAGTAAAGGGAATCGGATTTTTACGGTTTTGCCTTTGGGAAGGGTTTGGGTAGAGACGAACGCTAGTCCTCCGAGACTAACGTTATGCAAGAGCTCACGGGGTGGAGAGTAATCATCATCCGGCATCCGTTCGATGGAAACCTGAATAGGTACATCAGTAGGATGCCGGATAAATTTTCTTAACTTCGCATTATTCTGCAATGGTTACCAGCATTTCATTAAGCTTGTGGACAAAACTGGCCGGATCGTCCAACTGACCACCCTCAGCCAATACCGCCTGATCAAACAGGATACTTGACCAGTCCTTGAATTTATCATCAGTTTTTTCCTGGTCCAGTCTTTTAACTATAGGATGATCCGTATTTATCTCAAGTATTGGTTTGCTACCGGGCATCGCATGACCAGCCTCTTTTAACAAGCGCTGCATGTGCATGGCCATATCATGCTCATTTAAAACGATACAGGCAGGTGAAGTCGTCAATCGGTTGGTGACACGAACCTCTTCCACTTTATCCGATAAAACATCTTTCATGCGTTTGATCAAATCTTCTGATTCCTTGGCTTTTTCTTCCAGCTCTTTCTTGCTGGTTTCATCATCCTTGTCAAGATCCAATTCACCTTTGGCTACCGACTGTAGCTGTTTCCCTTCATACTCGGCCAGATTTGAGGTTAACCACTCATCTACACGATCTGACAATAACAGCACCTCGATACCCTTTTTTCGGAAAATTTCCAGATGCGGACTGTTACTGGCTGCTGAATGGCTGTCTGCAGCGACATAATAAATCTTATCCTGCCCTTCTTGCATACGTTCAATATAATCATCAAGGGAAACATTCTGATCAGCTGAATCTGTCTTGGTCGAGGCAAACCGCAGTAACTTGCCAATCTTTTCCTTGTTGGCAAAATCTTCTCCCGGGCCCTCTTTTAACACCTTGCCGAATTCATTCCAGAATTCCTGGTATTGTTCGGGATCATTTTTGGCCATCTTTTCCAGAAGACCTAATATTTTTTTGACTGAACCGCTCTTGATACTGTCGATGACCTTACTGCTTTGCAGGATCTCACGGGATACATTCAAGGGCAGTGAACTGGAATCCACCAGGCCGCGCACAAAGCGCAAATATTTGGGCATGAGCTGCTCGGAATCCTCCATGATAAATACCCGTTGAACGTATAATTTGATGCCATGTTTTGACTCGCGATCGTACAGATCAAAAGGAGCACGCTTGGGAAGGTATAACAACGAGGTATATTCATTGGTACCTTCTACCCGGTTATGCACCCACTCCAGCGGTTCCTCAAAATCATGGGCCACATGCTTGTAAAATTCCTTGTACTCATCATCGCTGATTTCATTTTTCGAGCGGGTCCATAATGCAGAGGCCTGGTTTACAGTCTCTTCTTCAATGGTTGTTTCACCCCCCTCCTCTTCTGGCTCAACAACCTTTTCCATCAATACCGGGAAGCTGATGTGATCACTGTATTGAGTGATAATAGAACGCAGTTTCCAATCATTGAGGAACTCATCTTCATCCTCACGCAAGTGCAAGGTGATCTCGGTACCTCTTGTGGCCTTTTCGATGCTCTGGATCTCGTATTCTCCCTTGCCTTCAGATATCCAACATACCCCCTGATCAGGCTTTTCGCCAGCCTTACGGGTTTTAAGAGTCACCTTGTCGGCGACGATAAACGAAGAATAAAATCCCACACCGAATTGCCCAATTAATTGGGCATCCTTGGACTGTTCGCCGGTCAGGTTATCCAGAAAAGACCGGGTGCCAGATTTAGCAATGGTCCCAATGTGCTCGATCACTTCTTCACGATTCATTCCGATACCATTGTCGGTAATGGTGATATTACGATTATCCTTGTCGTAGGCGATTTTGACTTTTAAATCGATATCCTCTTCGTAGAGTGAATCATCTGAAATTGCCAGAAAACGTAATTTATCGCAGGCATCTGATGCATTGGAAATGAGCTCTCGTAAAAAAATTTCCTTGTTTGAATAAAGGCTGTGGATCATCAGATCCAATAATTGATTGACTTCGGTTTCAAACCCTCGGGTTTCAGTATTGGCTTCAACGGTCACGGTATATTCCTCTTCAACTGTTTATACAGGTCATACGACCTACAAATCACCCGGATATATGCGGGTAAAACCTCTTATTTCAAGGGGTGTTAATTAAATACCGGATGAAAGACAGCCTGAAAAAATAGAGTCGTTAATTAATCTGCTGGGTCAGCCACAATTGTTGAATATTGTGTTTTAGCAATGAACGTCGGGCGTCTTCTTTTGTGACATCCAGCAAGGCCTGATAAATTCGACGTGCATCATCAACCAAACCCGCCTTCTGTAGACTTTCAGCGGCATTGAAACGAGCTGTCTGGGCCCAGGGATCCATAGCTTCAGGGCCGATAAACATGGCCGATTGCAAATACAGTAAAGCGGCCCGCTCATGCTGTTTTAATGCCTTGAAAGAATCGGCCATCCAGAAGAGAATTTCGCGGCGTTGCAGGGACTCGATAGCAAGATTCATCAGTTGACGAAAATGTCGGATGGCCTGTTCATCAGCCTTAATCGTCTGCAGGTCAAATAATACCTGAAGTATTCGATCCGTATCGTCCTTGGTGGGTTCCCGGTAACTCCCAATCAGCTCGCTTAATACTTCATCTCCCTGCTCAATTTGACCGCCAAGTATCAGTACCCGAGCTCTCCGTAATAACCAATCAAACTGTCGTGTATTTTGTGGTACTGAATTCAATCCAGACATCAGCCGCGAGGCTTCGTCAATATCGGTCCGCCTTAAAGCAATATCTACCAGCTGAAATCGAATCTCTAATGGAACCAGTTCGACATCCGCAAAGCGTTTGCTGTTATTGAACAGTTCATACAATAATCGCTGATGAGCAGGGTTCTGTAAATCCAGGGTTTGCAGATAAGCCGATGAAGCCTGTTGCCTAATTTCGGATGAGCGGCTTTCACTGATCAGTAATGCCAACAGACTGCGTGACTTGATCGGTGTTTCCTGCCTGATTTTCAGTGCCAGCTCCAACCAGCTCTCATCATCACCGACCAGCAATTCACTACGATTGCCCACCATGCGGGCGTATTGTTGATAAGCTTGCCATAATTGATCGGCGTTGACCTCATAAAGTACATCATCCAGTTCTGTATCTATACCCAGACGGGCCTCCAGAGCAATCACCGCATTTACTGGGCTCATCTTTTGTGCCGCAATCGCTGCAATCGACCAATAGACTGCGGCCTGATCAACATCATCTTAAAGCAGTTCCACCCGCTTTTTCGCCAGGTTCCAAAGGGTCTGAGCACTATGTTGTTGATCATAATATTCAGCCAGGAGTTTCATCGCCAGGCCCTTCCAATTAAGCTGCTCGGAGAGTACCTGGATCGCTTCGTCATAGCGCCCGGCCTGCATTAAAACCCGCCCCCGTAATAGCACCCACTCCTTATCATGTTCAGGAAAATCCTGTTGCATGCGTAATAACGCGACACGTGCATCATCGATGCGCCCATCCTGAAGATAGGTTTCAATGATTAATTTTCTCCAGGTTTGATATTCTCTGGAGTCAGCTCCTTGCACTTGCCATAACTGTTGACGGAGTAATTGGCGCGCAGTGCGATTCTGCCCCAGGGCAAGATAGGCACGGATTCGATAGGTGGTAGACTGAGCCTTAAACTGCTCGGGCAAATCATCAGGTAGTCCTTCAATACGAATCAATAATTCATCCCATTGTTTCCACTCTGAAAGAATACGGTAACGTTCCTGTTCCCAGAGAATCCACTGATATAAATCTTGATCAATGTCTGGCTGTGCCTGACCCATCATTTTTAAGGTGAGTAAAGGAGCGCCAGCGGCCGAAATATTTTTCAGTGAATTCAACTGTTGGTCCGCTAAGGCGGACTGCATCACGGCGGTTAGCAGGATTGTCAACAGACAGGCTGACAGGCGAATACTCATCATATGCAAGCGTAAAAAAAGGTGTGATGCCGAAGCATACACACCTTTTGGGTTAAATCAAAAAGTAGATTGATGGGTCGGTCTAGCCTATAACTTTTCCTTGATACGAGCTGCTTTACCGGTTCGACCACGCAGATAATAAAGCTTGGAACGTCGCACTTTACCTCGGCGTTTGACTTTGATTTCAGCGACCAGTGGACTGTGCGTTTGGAACACGCGTTCAACGCCTTCACCATTAGAAATCTTGCGCACGGTAAACGCGGAGTTAATACCACGGTTTCGCTGTGCGATAACAACACCTTCAAATGCCTGTAAACGTTCACGATCACCTTCCTTAACCCTGACCTGAACCACCACGGTATCACCGGGTCCGAAATCGGGTATATCGGTTTTAAGCTGCTCAGCTTCCAGTTCAGCGATAATATTACTCATGATATTTCCTCATTAACTTAATTCAATTCAACCGGTTTTTTCAGACTCGGTTATAAATGCTTCGAGCAACGCCTGTTGCCGCTCATCCAATTCAACCTTGGCCAGCAAGTCAGGCCGCCTTAACCAGGTTCTACCCAGTGCCTGTTTATCTCGCCAGTCCTGTATCTGTTGATGATGTCCCTGTAATAACACGTCCGGAACACTGAGCCCATTAACGGTTTCTGGCCGCGTATAATGCGGACAATCCAGCAATCCTTCACTGAAAGAATCCATTTGCGCCGAATCATCATGACCTAATGCACCAGGCAACTGACGGGTTATGGCATCGATACAGATCATTGCGGCCAATTCTCCGCCACTAATGACGTAGTCACCGATTGACCACTCATCATCCACATACAATTCAATCAAGCGTTCGTCGATACCTTCATATCGACCGCACAACAAGATCAGTGATTGTTGTGTCGCCGTGTGGTTCACCAACATCTGGTTAACCAGTTTACCCTGAGGGCTTAAGTATATAATCCTGCCCTCAGTATTTTGCGTTCTGACTGCCTGTATACAGGCTTCCAGAGGTTCAACCTTCATCAGCATACCGGGACCACCGCCATAAGGACGATCATCCACAGTACGATATCGATCTGTGGTAAAGTCCCTGGGGTTCCACAGGTGTAACTGCAATAAGCCTGACTTGGCAGCCCTACCAACCACACCATGATCAATCACACCCTGAACCAGATCAGGGAATAAAGTAATCACATCAATACGCATGACTAGTAATCTTTGTCCCAGTCAACAATGATCCGCTGCTTTTCCAGATCTATCGACAGAATGACCTCTCCCATTACATAGGGAATGAGCCTTTCTCGATCACCCTGAACTACCATGACATCATTGGCACCGGTTTCCATCATCTGGTCAATCCGGCCCAAACTAAAACCATCCTGTGATAACACCTGAAGTCCAATCAACTGACTCCAGTAAAAATCACCCTCCGCCAAATCGGGTAATTGACTTCGACGGATGAATATCGATCCACCGGTTAAATCATTCGCTTGATCCCGATCCGTGATACCTTGCAAACTGGCAATTACATTTTTACCTTGACGTTTACCACTGACTGGGTAAATTTTCATTTTATCGTCCTGCTGGATTACCCAGGGACTGTAGGTCACGATGTTTTCTCTGGGTTCCGTATTAGAAAAAACCTTGATTTGACCTTTTACACCATGTGCTCCAATCACATGACCAACGGCTATCAGGTCATCTTCAACCTGAGACATGGAATATTTTAATGGACTATGCTGCCTTTCGAGCGCACTTGATCAGATTAGCTACACGTTCCGAGGGCTGCGCACCCTGGCCTAACCAATAATCAATTCGATCACTATCCAGACGTAATTCTTCATTGGAACCGCTGGCACCTGGATTGAAAAAGCCCAACCGTTCGATATATCGACCATCACGTGGACTACGGCTATCGCTTACCACGATGTGATAAAACGGGCGTTTTTTTGAACCACCACGAGCCAAACGTATAGAAACCATAAAAAAACCTCAAACTGTCAACAGACAATAGCAAACCGCCTCACCAGCGGGTCAGGAAACCGGGTATTGTACCCATTCTTACACGTTTGTGAAGAGCCAAGATTAACTATTTATTAGGAGAACGGCACAATCCCGGATTTTGCAGTAAATTTGGAACAGGAAGCATTAAAAAGGCATTCCGGGTGGCATTTTCCCTTTCATCGCCTGCATCATGCCGCGCATTGCTCCTTTGTTACCCATTTTTTTCATCATTTTTTGCATCTGCTTGTGCTGTTTAAGCAAGCGGTTCACATCCTGGATCTGGGTTCCCGAACCTGTTGCCACGCGACGTTTACGTGAACCATTGATGATTTCCGGTTTACGACGTTCCTGGGGTGTCATCGAATCAATGATGGCAAGCATTCGCTTCATCTGCCGAGAGTGTTCCGGATTTTGCAGTTGTTGACTGATATTACCACCCATACCGGGTAATTTATCAATAAGCCCGGTTAATCCTCCCATTTTCTCCATTTGGGCAAATTGATCACGCAAGTCTTCAAGATCAAATCCTTTGCCTTTACGGACTTTTTGTACCAGTTTTTTGGCCTTATCCTGATCAACTTTCTGATGAGCCTCTTCAACCAGAGACAGAATATCGCCCATGCCCAGAATGCGTGAAGCAATTCTATCAGGGTGGAATGCCTCCAACGCCTCGGTTTTTTCACCGGAGCCGATAAACTTGATGGGCTTACCCGTAATCTGCCGCACAGATAAAGCGGCACCGCCACGGGCATCTCCATCGGTTTTAGTCAGTATGACACCGGTCAGCGGTAGCGCATCTCCAAAGGCTTTGGCCGTATTCGCTGCATCCTGACCGGTCATACTATCCACCACGAATAGAGTCTCTTGAGGAGCAATCGCTGCATGAACCGCTTTTATTTCATCCATCATCTGGTCATCTATATGGAGACGACCGGCTGTATCCACGAGTAGGATATCGGCATTTTCTTTTTGAGCCGCAGCGCGAGCTGCCTGTACAATCTTGACCGGCTTTTGTTGCCGATCTGAGGGATAAAATACCGCATTAACTTCGTTTGCCAAGGTTTGAAGCTGGTCTATCGCGGCCGGACGATAAACGTCTGCACTCACGACCATGACGTGTTTTTTCTCCTGCTCAATCAGACGTCGAGCCAGCTTGGCTACTGTAGTCGTTTTACCGGCGCCCTGTAGACCTGCCAACAATATGATAACCGGTGGTTTGTGGTTGAGGTCGAGCGCATCGTGACTGGCTCCCATAACATTCACCAGCTCATCATTCACCACCTTGATTAATGCCTGCCCTGGAGAAAGACTGGTTAAGACTTCCTGGCCTACGGCTTTTTCTCTAACCCGATCAATAAATTGGCGCACTACAGGCAGGGCGACATCAGCCTCCAGTAGCGCCATACGGATCTCACGCAAGGTATCCTTGATATTATCTTCAGTTAAACGGCCCTGGCCACGCAGGTTTTTAACGGTACGACCGAGTCTTTCGGAAAGATTGTCAAACATCAGAGTTGGGACTCTTTAATGAAAAAAAGGCAGTATAACGCGAGCGTTAAAGCTTGAACACTTCACCACCGCTGAGACTATGGATGGACAGGTCTTCAATGGCTTGCTGACATTCTTCAAAGATTAAATCTTCTTCGCCCGGTTTGAAATGTGTCAACCAGACCTGTGGTCGATGTTTTAATTTCTTCAGATCTGCTCCCAACAGATCCGGACAGTAATGTTTAGAGATACGACTGATCTCACGGTCATGATTAGCAAAAGCAGCCTCTACGAAAAGGATATCAAGATGATCGTATTCATTTAATCTTTCCCACAAACTGTCATTGGTAGTGGTATCACCACTAAAGGCCACCGTACTGCGCTGATCCGCAACACAATAACCCACTCCGGGAACAGTATGATTGACTGGAATCATTTCAAAATCCCGATTTCGGATATTCAACACCTCACCTGGCTGCATCACTTCAAACCGAATACAAGGCTTTTCTTTATTTGGTAGCTCAGAGAAATCAGGCCAGATTACCCAGTTAAAGATATGCGCCTTCAATGCCTTAATGGTTTTTTCCTGAGCATGTACCACGATGGGTTCTTGATGAACACCAAACATACTATCAGCAAGCAAAGGTAAACCCGTGATGTGATCCATATGGGAATGGGTCAGAAAAATATGGCGAATACCCGTCATTTGATTCAAGGGCAAATCGCCCAGGCCAGTACCGGCATCAATTAAAACATCATCATCGATCAGGAAAGATGTGGTCCTGAGGTTTCCGCCTATACCGCCAGACCAACCTAAAATTTTAATCTGCATAAAAGAAGAATTGCTTTTTCAAGCTTATATAATTATTTCTGGCACACATCCTATGGATGGTTAACACTTAAGACTATAGCAATACCTTAAGATAATGCATGTGATTCAGCGCAATCAACTGAAATAAATCTCTATTATTTTTCATAAGAGCAAGTCGCTAAAAAAATATAAAACCGGATGGCCTTTACCTTAAGTATAAGTGATTTTATGTGCTGATCTCACTGCTGAACAAAATACATTTTAACCTGTTCGTGAGCTTCTACTCATTGACGAATTGAGCTACTATATATTTTTTAAGCTAATCCATATTCCCCAATCTTATTAACATTGTGTTAATCACCAGTCTCCTTATTTTTTGTGGTTATTGTTTAACCGCGTTCTTAATTTTCAAACATCTCGGTGATCCACAATTTCCGCGTTGGCCAAAATTGACTCCAGCTTTATTAGCCATTGCCTTACAGGCAGTACAACTCAATCAACTCATTTACCCCGGGCAAGGCTTGATTAACCTCGGCTTTTTCACGGCATTTTCCTTGATCAGCTGGCTGGTATGTATACAAATCCTCATCAGCAGTCTATACCGCCCCGTAGAAAGTCTGGGTATTGCCATGTTCCCTCTGGCTGGAATAGCCAGTCTTTTGTCGGTCATATTTCCCGCCACAGAAGCGGTCAGTGGCGTCAGTAGTCAGTTGATTCAGGGACATATCATGATTTCCGTGATCGCTTATAGTCTCATCATGCTAAGCGCATTACAGGCGATTACTTTAGCTTTCCAAGAGCATGCCATTCGTTCACATCATCCCGGTGGGTTCGTACGCTTCTTGCCACCATTACATGATATGGAAACACTGCTTTTCCAGATGCTGGGCTTCGGTTTTATCTTTTTGAGTACAGCATTGATTAGTGGTTTTTTCTTTGTTGAAGATTTATTCGCCCAACATCTGGTGCACAAGACGGTATTATCCATTATTGGCTGGATCATCCTGGCTATCTTGCTGTATGGTCGCTATCGCTTTGGTTGGCGCGGCAAATTGGCCATTCGCTGGACGCTCACCTCTTTTGTTTTCATCATGCTGGCTTATTTTGGCAGTAAACTGGTACTTGAGTTTATCCTTACCGGTAAAAGCTGATCTTTGATCCTTAATCTGTCATAAGTTGATTTCGTGAACGACATCTCTGTTAGTTTCCTGTTTATCGCACTCGTTGTGCTCATTTTTTTATCGGCTTTTTTTTCTGGATCAGAAACGGGCTTGATGAGCCTGAATCGTTACAAGCTCAAACACCAGGCTGACAAAAAACATGGTGGTGCAAAACGGGCCTATGAATTACTGCAAAAACCCGACCAGCTGATCAGCCTGATTCTGCTGGGCAATAATTTTATAAATATACTGATCACTCAACTGGCCACACTGATTGGTTATCGATTATATGGAGACACCGGGATTGCCATAGCAACAGGCGTCCTGACAATCATGTTACTGCTGTTTGCTGAAGTCACTCCTAAAACCCTGGCCGCCAATAAACCTGAGAAAATCGCTTTTGTTGCATCTTATGTGTACAAACCCCTGCTTAGGATTTTATACCCTTTGATCATTGCCATTAACTGGATGGTTAAGCATGTTCTCAAGATGTTACAGATGCGTGATAAAGAAGAGCCCAGCATCACCGCATTAAACTCAGATGAATTGCGCATTGCCGTCACCGAAACCGGTGGTCTCATTCCTGATTCACATCGAGATATGCTGCTCAGCATCCTAGATCTGGAAAAGGTGAAGATCGATGACATCATGATTCCACGCAATGAAATTGTGGGTATCGATCTCACCGCAGACTGGGATGAAACGCTGAATCAAATTACAAAAATTCCGTTTACACGAATTCCTATTTACGAGGAAAACATCGATAACATTGTTGGCATTGCCATGATGCGTAAGATCCTGCCATTATTGATGTCTAAAAATTTTAATCCTGGCTCATTAAAAGAAATTACCCGAAAGCCCTATTTTATTCCTGAAGGCACACCCCTCACTACTCAATTAATTAATTTCCAAAAAAACAAGCGACGCATGGGTTTTGTTGTAGATGAATATGGTGACATCCAAGGATTGGTTGCTCTCGAAGACATCCTTGAAGAAATTGTTGGAGAATTTACCACCGACCCAAATGCAAAATTTACCGCCTTTTTTCAGGATATTGATGGCAGTTACCTGATCGATGGCAGCACACATGTCCGCGAAATCAACCGACAACTCGACATCCATTTACCGACCTCGGGTCCTCGCACCATTAATGGTTTGATTCTTGAACACTTGGAAATGATTCCAGAAGCTGGAACCAGTCTTAAAATTGACGACTATCCGCTCGAAATCATGCAAGTCAAAAACAATATGGTTAAAACCGTACGCGTAAAACTGGATATCACTCAAATGGATGCAGAACCCCGAGCAAATGGCTAAACAAGCTTCTCAATTTCAATGTCTTGAATGTGCTTCTCTCTTTAGTAAATGGTCTGGACAGTGCCCGGATTGTAAAAGCTGGAACACTATAGAAGAGATCAAACCCGTTCATGCCTCTCCCCGGCAACGTGGCAACTGGGCTGATCTCAAAACCAACAGCGAAATTGTTACCCTGAATCGAGTACCTGACGCGGCAACAGCCCGCTTTAGCAGCCAAATAGATGAATTAGACCGGGTTTTGGGTGGCGGCATGGTTCATGGTTCGGTTGTGCTACTAGGTGGTGATCCCGGTATTGGTAAATCAACCATCTTGTTACAATGCATGACTCAGGTCAGCCAGCACACGAACACCCTCTATGTGACGGGTGAGGAATCACTACAACAGGTGAGTTTGAGGGCGACCAGGCTCGAATTACCTCGTGATAATCTCAATTTACTCAGCTCCACCTGTGTCGAGGAAATTATTGCCCATGCCATCAATTTGAAACCGGCCGTCATGGTGATTGATTCGATTCAGACCATCTTTACTGACAGCCTGCAATCTGCACCCGGTTCAGTCAGCCAAGTACGCGAAAGTACAGCATTACTGGTACGTCTTGCCAAGCAAAATAACATTGCTATCTTTCTGGTCGGACATGTAACCAAGGAAGGTCAGCTTGCAGGTCCGCGCGTTTTGGAACACATGGTGGATACCGTTTTATACTTTGAAGGTGATAATTCGACGCGTTATCGCGTTATTCGAGCCGTTAAAAACCGATTCGGCGCGGTCAACGAAATCGGTATTTTTGCGATGACCGATCGCGGTCTTAAAACTGTTACCAATCCCTCAGCTATATTTCTCGCCAATCATGAAAAACCCGTTTCCGGAAGTGTCATCATGGTAACCCGCGAAGGCAGCCGCCCCATACTGGTCGAAATTCAAGCTCTGGTCACAGAGAGTCATCTCGGTAATCCGAGACGTATCAGCGTTGGCTTGGAGTCCAATCGCCTGGCCATGCTTCTAGCAGTCTTACAACGTCATGGTGGTATTCCTTTATATGATCAGGATGTATTTATCAATGCCGTGGGAGGTGTGCGCATTAATGAAACCGGAGCTGATTTGGCCATCATATTGGCGATTTTATCAAGCTATCGAGATAAGGCCGTGGATAACAAACTGCTGGTCTTTGGCGAGGTCGGTTTATCCGGTGAAATTCGTCCCGTGCCCAATGGTGAAGAACGCCTTAAAGAAGCCAGTAAACACGGATTCGATCGAGCGATCATTCCTGCAGCCAATAAAGCCCGGGGTAACCAATATCCGAGTATGAAATTGATTGCGGTGAATCACTTGGCTGACACACTGAATGTTTTATAATATCGTTTTCGCTTTTGTTATTTCATCATGTCTTCTTCTAACAACAACATTAAGGATTTTGAAAAATCCCTGAAACAACTCGAATCCATAGTGCAACAGATGGAGAATGGCGAATTGGCACTGGAAGAATCCCTGATAAAATTCGAAGAAGGCATCAAACTTGCGAAAAGTTGTCAAAATGCATTGAGTTCTGCGGAATTAAAAGTCAATCAACTCATCGAAAAAAATGGATTGCAGCAAACCATAGCTTTTGACGAACCGAATGATTGATTCCAATGAATTTGATCAGCTGTTAACGAGTTTTAAACAACGCGTTGATCAGGCCCTGGAAAAGTGGCTTCCACCCGAGCAATTAAACCCCGTTATTTTACATCAGGCCATGCGCTATTCGGTATTGGCGAGTGGCAAAAGGGTACGTCCGGTTCTGGTCTATGCTACGGCCCTGGCTTTAAAAATTCCTCTGGAACGAGTCGACGGTATTGCCACAGCCATCGAAATCATTCATGCCTATTCACTGATCCATGATGACTTGCCGGCCATGGATGATGATGACTTACGGCGCGGCCGACCTACCTGCCATAAAAAATTTGATGAAGCCACGGCTATTCTTGCGGGTGATGCGCTACAAGCACTGGCGTTTTATATCCTCAGCCATGATCCGGCCATGATTGACGACAGCAGCAAGCGGTTACAGATGATTGAAAAACTCGCCTTGAATTCAGGTTCCAGAGGAATGGCAGGAGGACAGGCCATCGATTTGGCTTCCGTCGGTAAAACACTGGATATTACCGAGTTGGAAACGATGCATATTCACAAAACAGGGGCCCTGATCCGCAACTGTATCCAGCTGGTCTCCCTTTCCACCGATTCGGTTTCAGCAGAAAAAATCGAGGACTTGGACCGCTATGGTAAAAAGATTGGTTTATCCTTTCAGGTGCAGGATGACATCTTGGATGTCATCGGCGATACCGATACCCTGGGTAAACCCCAGGGCTCTGATGCTGGATTGGATAAACCCACATTCCCTTCCATCATTGGTCTCACGGCTGCACGCGAAAAGGTGAAAGAACTTCATCAACAGGCGTTGAATAGCATTGCCCATTTTGGTCCGGAAGCTGATATGCTGCGTTCCATTTCTCAATGGTTTGTTGACCGTAGTCATTAGGTTAGGCTGCTATGAATGACGCTGCTCCCCGCTTTGCTTTACTTGATCAGATTGATGACCCTGATGATTTACGCGATCTTGATGAAGAGCAGTTACCCGAGTTGGCTGCAGAATTACGTCAATTCATCATAGAGTCAGTCTCACGAACAGGCGGACATTTGGCCTCGGGTCTGGGAGCCGTGGAATTGACCATAGCCCTACATTACCTTTTTAACACTCCTGAAGACCGTTTAGTCTGGGATGTTGGTCATCAATGTTACCCTCATAAGATTTTGACCGGTCGAAAAGCAGAGATGGCTGGATTACGTCAAAAGGGTGGATTATCTGGCTTCCCCAAAATCAGTGAATCCGAATATGATCATTTTGGCGTGGGTCACTCAAGTACTTCTATCGGTGCTGCATTGGGTATGGCGATCGCTGCTGAGGCCCAATCAATTGATCGCCAGATTATTGCGATCATTGGTGATGGCGGTATGTCTGCGGGCATGGCCTTTGAAGCACTCAATCATGCGGGCAGTATCGACACCAATCTCATGGTCGTGCTTAATGACAATGAAATGTCGATTTCACCGAATGTCGGGGCCATGTCTAAATATCTGTCACGAATCTGGTCGGGTAGTTTTTACTCACATGTACGGGCTGGCAGTAAAAAAGTGTTGTCTCAAATCCCCAGCGCCTGGGAACTCGCCAAACGTGCTGAAGAACATATCAAGGGCATGGTGGTGCCCGGAACGTTATTTGAAGAAATGGGATTCTCCTATTTTGGGCCTATTGATGGGCATGACCTACCTAATCTGATGCAACTGTTATCAAACTTGAAAAAACTGGATGGGCCGCGCATGTTACATATCGTAACCCAAAAAGGAAAAGGTTATGAACCGGCAGAAGGTGATGCCTGTAAGTATCATGGTACGGGACCCTTTGATATCGCGACTGGACTATCTAATCGCAGCAACAGTGACCCAGAACAGCAGTCCTACACTCAAGCCTTCAGTGACTGGCTGAATCAAAAAGCAGTTCACGAGACCGATCTGCATGTAATTACTCCCGCCATGCGGGAAGGATCAGGCCTGGTGGAATTTTCCGAACGGTTTCCTGAACGCTTTCATGATGTCGGCATTGCAGAACAGCACGCCGTCACATTAGCTGCAGGTATGGCAGTAGACGGTTTAAAACCTATCGTCGCGATTTACTCTACATTTTTACAGCGCGCCTATGATCAATTAATCCATGATGTGGCGATCCAGGATCTCAATATCCTGTTTGCCGTCGATCGTGCGGGCATAGTTGGGGCAGATGGTGCAACTCATACCGGTAATTTCGATATCAGCTTTTGCCGTTGTATTCCTGGCATGATCATCATGACTCCGGCACATGCCGAGGACCTGCATGCTTTATTGAATACGGGTTATGCTTATGATGGGCCCGCGTTAGTCAGATACCCGCGGGATCAGTGCCGTATTCCAAAACAAATTAAAACCAAGCAGCGCTTACCCGTGGGCCAGGCCGAAACCTTACGCACGGGTGAACATATTGCCATATTGGTTTTTGGACCGCTGCTTGAGATGGGCCTCGCTTTAGCTGAAGAGTTTAACTGTACTCTGGTCAACATGCGTTTTGTCAAACCTCTGGATGATAACTTGCTAAAGCAACTGGTTAAGGACCATGAGCATTTCTTCTGTATTGAGGATAACAGTGTCATTGGTGGTGCCGGAAGTGCCGTAGCTGAGTGGATTCAAGAAAAACACTTAAGCATTCATGTCCATATCAATGGTCTGGCTGATAAATTTCCTCTCCAGGGCTCCCGGAACGAAGTATTGAGCGACTACCAGCTTGATCAGTCTCATCTGTCACAAAAAATCAGCAGGCTAGTGCAGTCTTAAATTCACCAAAACAGTGCTTTTTTGACGCAAATATTACAAAAGCTATAAATTTAAGTGTTTTTTTATAGCGGAGCCAAAATTTCTTCATTGCCATCAAGGATATAACTCGCATACAATAATCAAAGTCTTATGTCTTGGACGTAGACTTGCAATTTTTATTACTACCACAAAGAGAAAATTATGTCTGATTTAGTAGCCGGTACTGTGAAATGGTTTAACGATAGCAAGGGATTTGGATTCATTTCTCAGGAAAGCGGGAAAGACGTGTTTGTACATTTCAGCGCAATCAATGGAGAGGGCCACAAAACATTAAAAGAAGGCCAAAAAGTTACTATGAATGTTACTGAGGGTGCAAAGGGCCTACAAGCAGAAAACGTAACCCCCGAATAAACCTAATTCTAACACTCCACAAACAACCTTAACCTGGCCTTGTAGCCAGGTTAGGCTGCCCCATACCCCTATAATAGATACGGTTACTTTACAGCTTTTCGTAATAGAATACCTGAGTATTTAACTCAGGTATTATTAAAGAGGTATTAATGGAAGCTATCGTTAATGGTCAGACCATTCAATTAAGTGAAGCCGGTTGGCTGGAAAATCTGGACGAGTGGAGCCCGGAACTGGCTTAAGTAATTGCCAAGACTGAAAAAATCTCCGAATTGACCGAAGAACATTGGGATATCGTCATTTTAGCTCGCGAATATTTCACTGAAAACGGTGTGGTTTGTGAACCTCGTGCC
>JAAUXZ010164507.1_pt1 | contig 16538 bp, 11 predicted proteins | sample 7278131 | NCBI WGS metagenome assembly JAAUXZ01 (sample SAMN14350119, study PRJNA611818) | marine sediment metagenome | isolation source: surface marine sediment (3m) | place: French Polynesia: Moorea | collected 2018-08
ACCCCATCAAGGTACAACAATCTAGCCCATCTAAAGCCGCCATCGAAAGAAACGCACCCTGGATGAAGACCGCCAAGGCCGAAATTGGCGTCGCAGAAGTCAAAGGCAAACACAATTCTAATCCGCGCATCCTGGAATATTTCAAGGCCAGCAAGTTTTGGGGCAAGGATGATTCAGGCGCGAAAAATGCCTGGTGCGGAAGCTTCGTCGCCTGGGTCATGCAGCAAAACGGCATTTCCCCGGTCAAAGCAGCCTATCGCGCCAAATCCTGGAAAAAGTTCGGAACGAAAATCAAGCGCCCAGTCTACGGGGCAATCGGCATTAAATCGAGAAAGGGCGGCGGTCATGTCGCGTTCATTGTCGGGCAGAACAAGCTGGGCAATCAGTACTACATGCTCGGTGGCAATCAGAAAGACAAGGTGCAAATCCTGGAATACCCGAAAGACGTGTGGGAGACCTTCGTCTTTCCGAAGCATCATGATGCCAGCAAGGGGACGCTGCCGGTCTATGACGAGAAGCATACGGAGAAGGCAGGTAAGGAATCCTGAGCATGAAGCTTTTGCTGCTGGCTGTCACTCTGTTCTGTACTGCATGCACCGCACAGGATACCGATGAGCCGTTGGCTTTCGCCCTAGCCGCCATCCATGACAATATCCTTTCAACCGATTTTTCTGCACTGGTAGAAATCACCAACGCTGCCGTGCAAGACCACTCCAGCAGTACCACTGACGATCACGAGGCGTTGCTTGTGGTTATCTACAAGGCCAGGGTTCTCGAAAGCTTTTTAGGCAACCACGCAGATACCATCCTGTTTACTGAGTATCGAGAAAAAGACGAAGGATTGGAATCACTGAGCGAGGGGAAAATCATCATCAGTTTGTGTAAAGAACATGATGGCACCTACTACCTCCCGGACATTGGCTATGAAATGCCTGCTGATTCCGCCCTGTTGGAAAAAGCACGGGAGATCAAACGGCTTGTCAAGGAGAAAAAACTCACATCCCATAGGGACACGGAAGACTATGCCTGTCTCAGGTAGCCCGCCTGTCTGCGATTGGGCATCCGCATGCAGGGATCGCTGCAAACACCAGAGCTCATTCTCGAACCGCCTTGTTCACAGAACAAGTTACTGTCGGCAGGGATTTGTCGAGCAAGTATGACGCCAGGTATACGTGATGCTGCCTGCAGTCCTACTTGCTGATGACGCAGCAGTTTCGGCCTTTCTCCTTGGCCTTGTAGAGCCCGCGGTCAGTGAGTTCGATCAGTTGGCGTTCGTCGGCGCCCATGCCAATTTTATAGGAGGCTACTCCCAAACTGGCAGTGACCGGGATACGGGTCTCTTCATAAACCGTCTCCAGTGACATGATACTGAGCCGGATACGTTCGGCCACAACCATAGCCCCCTTCAACGGTGTGTTGGGTAAGATCACCCCAAACTCTTCCCCACCATAGCGTCCGAACACATCGATGTCGCGTAGCTCGCCCGCGACCCTCTTAGTGACTGAGCGAAGCACCTCATCGCCAGCCAAGTGTCCGTACTTGTCGTTGATCATCTTGAAGTGATCCAGGTCGAACATGATCAGCGCAAGTGAGCCCCGGTAGCGGTGGACGCGCTGCACCTCTTTCTGCAGCAACGACTGCCAATGTTTCCTATGGTAGATCTGGGTCAGACCATCAGTCACGCTGATACGTTTCAACTCGGCGTTGGCGTCATTGAGCATCGACTGATAGATGCTTGCATCCGTGGCATCCTGGATCGTAATGCAGATATACAGCTTGCCCGAAGTATCGTCAGTGAGTGGAATGATGGTGCAGTCCTGCTGCATACTGTCAATACCCCCAGTCACCGGCCGATTGTGGGAAAAACAGAAGAGGTAAGGACGTTGCTTCCAGGAGATGAAGGCAAAGTTACCAAAGGTAATCACACCCTGGATCTTCTTTTCCAGCCAGCTCTGCGGCAGATCGGGGAAGCACTCAAACAGGTTTTTACCCAACAGCTCCTTCTCGAAGCGACCACTATGGATGCCCATGAAACGGTTCCATAAGACGATGTTCATCTCCTCATCCAGGATCAGGGCGCCAAGATTGACACGGTCAACAAGGTGTCGCAAAAGGCTGAAGGATTGGAAGCTTTCCACCTAGTAGGATTCCAGGATATGATCAAGCGAGCGCTTCAACGAATCGATCGCCGCGTCAGGCATCACCAATAATAGCTCACAGTGAAACGAACGGCTTTCCAACGTATAGATGATGTCCACCAACAGCGCGCGTGACCACTGCAGATTATCCGTATCGACCACGTCCTTGACATAGATGTTCTCACCTATGATGGAGGGAGGAGAGAAGTCCAACTCCTCATCCAGCTGTGAGGCAATACTCTTGACACAGGCTCCGGCAACGAGGTTACTGATGTCCAGTAACAATTCCTCCTTTGCCATGGCGTCGACTTGACCTTCGTAGCTCATCAACTCTGCTATTTCATGGTAACTCGCCTCGGTGAACAGAGAGATACTCTCACCTACCAGGTTGGTGATCCCGGTGGCAGAGCGGAATCCCTGACGCAGTGCAGTGACTTTGGTGGCCCCCATCCGGGTATTGAAGGCACCTTCCAGCTGGGAGGCCTCGATCAGCTCTATACGGGGTACGGAAAGGTGGATAAATGTTTGCAGAAAACGGGCTAAACCGTCACCCGCCTGTCCCATCGCAACGTTGGTCACTTCCTGCAGGCAGTCACGTTGATCTTCGGTAAGATGCGTCATAGTAGCCCGTACTCATGCAGGAAATCTTTGAGTATTTGCGGTTCCACTGGTTTTTTAATGAATCCCAGTGCACCGTACGCCTTGACCCGCTCGATAGCCTCCGGCTGGATGTCGGCGGAAATGACGATCACAACAATCTTCAATCCCTCCTCCTTGATAGATTTCAAGACACTGTAACCGTCGATCTCCGGCATCGTCAGGTCGAGGAAGAGCACTCCAGCCAAGTGCCCTCTCACCGCTTCAAGTGCTTCGGCACCACCACTGGTCATGGTCACCTTACCAACCCAATCTTTCGGCAGGGCACGGTTGATCTGTTTGCGGGCCAAGAGGGAGTCGTCGCAGATGATTACATCGGTTGGCATTTTGTGGTCCTCCGTTATCATCAGGAATATCGACCCTAAACATAGAACCTTTAACTGCGGGGATTTCAGTTCCTTGGATTTTTCCAAGGACTCTAGCGAGAGAATCACTGCCTAGGCAGCAGAGCGGGTGAATTGATATTCTATCGACGATCTCCCGCAGCTTCTGATCCTTCAGATCTGCCAATCGGGAGTCCTGAATGACCTAAGTCCCAACGGGAAAGATTGGAGCAACCCTGCGGCCATCCAAACGCAGCAACAAGTTATTAAGCATCAAGTCCGAAAAACCAAGCGCACTGAAGGTAAATTTATCGGCATCAAGGCAGCCCAGCTGTACCCTGACCATAACCAATCATAAACAAGATTCAGGGAATTACCTTGACTCAATGCATATTCTGAAGTGAGGTATCCGGCTTCACCAGCATATCCAATCTGGTGTCCTGTTTACTGATTGAGGGTTTACGTCACTCCATTCGCAAGGGCCGACTGGTGGCATTCCACAGAACCGGCCGCTCCGCCCTCCCCGGCTAGCTCGTCCCTGACCCGCTGAAGCTCGGCCTGCAGTTCGTTCACACGCAGGGGATTGAGCTGAAAGGCGTCCTGGTCTGCATCCACTTCCAGTTGATGCGCCAACTGGGAAAGCTCATCGGCTCCCACGTTAGCGCTCGCCGATTTCAGACTGTGCGCCAGCCGGGCGACATCTCCGTACTCACCCGACCCAAGGGCGTCCAGCAAGCCCTGCATGACCTGATCGGCGCTTTCGGTAAACGCCGGTATCAAGGCAGCGAAATCGTCTTCCAGCATGCTGCGCATTTCCGCAAGTTTTACCAGATTGACCGCCGTGCGGGGAGCATTGCGGGTCGGCTCTTCCTCTGCTGGATCCGCTGACGCATGCTCAGTATCGATGGCCTCATCCAACCACTTGGCGAGAATCGATTGCAACTCCTGAATGGTAAAGGGTTTTGATATGAAATCATCCATTCCTGCATCCAGGCATCGCTGCCGGTCCATCTCAGTGACATTGGCAGTCAGTGCAATGACGGGGGTGTGTTCTCCGGCCTCCTCGGAACGAATCCGCTGCGTCGCGCTATAACCGTCCATTTCCGGCATCCGACAATCCATCAGGATCAGATCGAAACGGCTCTCCCGCCAGGCCTCCAAGGCCTGCTTTCCATCATTTACGATGCTTACCTGCAGACCCATCTTCCGTAACATGGCAGACACCACTTTCTGATTGGCCAACACATCCTCGGCGACCAAAATCTGGCCCTCAAACCGATATGCCTTGGTGTTTTGCTGCCACTCCGACTCAGCCAGTGTATGCTGAGTGATCAAGGCCTGATTCGCATCCTGCGACTCCCGCCCTGCCAGTGCCGAGGAAAGCGCCTTAAACAACAGATTGCCGGTAATAGGCTTGGTTAGAAAGCCGGTGACACCGAGTTGCTGGAGATGCCGGGCATCACCACGATGTCCGTTAGAAGATAATAGCATCAGGGGTGTCGCATCATAGGCCTCATCCAAGCGTATCTGCCTGGCAAGTTCTTCACCGTCGATCCCCGGCATCCGATGATCGAGCAACAGGATATCGAAGGGAGTACCGGACTCTCTAGCCTCGCGTAAGCGTTGTAATGCCTGATATGCATCTGCCGCCTCTACGACCTGGACGCCGCAGTGTTGCAGCTGATGGGCCAGCACCATCCGATTGACCTCAAGATCGTCCACCACCAACGCCTGCTTCCCGGTCAGGTCGGCGAATGTCAAAGGCGCAGGCTGATCCGCCACCGGCAGCGTCAAATCGATACGAAATACCGAACCCTTGCCGAGGGTACTCTCGATGTCGATACGCCCCCCCATCAACTCCACCAGCTGTTTGGTGATGCTGAGCCCCAGACCCGTACCGCCGAATTTTCGGGTGGTGGAGTTATCCGCCTGACTGAAGGGTGTAAACAATTTTTCCCGCTGACATGGATCGATACCAATACCGGTATCGTGCACGGCGATCTGTAGGTCCACCCGCTGATCGACGAGCTCGAGAGATCGCACCCTCAGCAACACATAACCCTGAGCCGTGAATTTGATGGCATTGCCCAACAAGTTGAGCATGATTTGCCGAATTCTGCCCGCATCGCCCACCAGACGACAGGGACAATCCGGCGCGAAATCGAGGATCAATTCCAGCCCCTTTTCCATCGCCTTGGCGGACAACAGACTGCTGACATAGTAGGCCGATCGCTCCAGATCGAAGGGAATGGGTTCGAGTTCCATCCGCTGTGCCTCGATCTTGGAGAAATCGAGGATGTCATTGATGATCTTCAGCAGGGTCTGCCCGGACTGATTGATGACCTCGAGATACTCGCGCTGTTCCTGCTCGAGAGGTGTCTCGGCGAGAAGCTGGGCCATGCCCAGCACGCCATTCATCGGCGTGCGGATTTCATGGCTCATCGTGGCGAGAAAGGCGCTCTTGGCTTCCACCGCCGCCTCGGCCTGGGTAACAGCCAGGCGCAACTCATCCTGAGTCTTTAGCAGACCATTGCGCATGCTGTCGAAGGCTCGGGTCAAAGCCCCCAACTCGTCCCTGCTTGGAGGTGGCAGAGTGGTCATGAAGTCACCTTCCGCCAGACGAGCGGCGGCGTGCTCCAGTTTATTCAGGGGTCTGCGTATCAATACATTCTGCAATGCCAACCCGGACATTGACATGAAGCAGAAAATACCGATCAGGATCAACTCTAATTTGTAGATCGCCGCCTTTTCTGCTTGCTGGATTGGACCCCAGTCCGTTACCAAATCGATCTGCGCGAGTGATTTACCGCCCAACCTGACTCGGTACTCGATATGATCGATGAGCCCATCGGCATCTTTGACCGGGCCGGAATCGACCAGTGGATAGATGTGCCGCCCGTGGGCGAGTTCGAGGACGAGCTTGCGCCAGGTTCGCTCCCTGAGCTGCAGCTGATCGTCCAAAGTGCCATACAGTGCGGCATAGTCGCCCGCCATGAGATTACGGATGATACCGGGTTCCAGACTGCTGAGCAGGTCATGCTGCTGCGCCAAGAAATCCTCGTGTGCGAGACGGATCCAGGAAGGCGCGAGATAAAAATGCAGCAGGGCGACGAACAGCAGGAACGCCAACAATGATGGCACCATCAATTTGGCGCGAATCCCCATGGATCAATTCGGGCTCACGTAGAAACGTTGCAATCCCATGGATTCAAGCGGTGCATAATCGTCCATCTTGGCCATGCCAATGCGTCGCATGGGTATCTTGGCCAACAACTGCTTACCCTGTTCGGTCCCACCAAGCGCCAACAAGGCCTCCTGAACCTGTTGACGCACCGCTGATGAAACCCTGGGATGCGCCGCCAATGGATGAGGCGATACCGGTGTGGTTCGGTGAATCACCTTGAGCAGATCACGGATCTCCGGTTTCTGGCGCTTCAGGGTCTTTTGGACCCCGCCACCGGCGGATGCCTGTCCCAAGACGACGTTCAGATAAACCGAATCATGAGTCTTCACATACTTGGGCTGGATTTCAATACTGAATTTGTCAGTCAGTTCCTGGCGCATCTGCAGGGACGCACCGAGCGCATTCGGAGCCGGGAAGGCAAGCTTTTTATGGTGCAGGTCGGTAACCTGGTTTATCCCGCTGTCTTTGCGTGTTACCAGGACTCCGTGCAAGGTACGACCGATATCGCGCACCAGAGGTATATACCCTTCCATTTTGCTGGCAAGCATAATGTGGTAGGGATTCATGTAGGCAAAATCGAAAGTGCCGGACATGAACTCCGTTTCAAAGGCGGGTATGGTAGGCGAGCCCTGTATCTGGAAACGTAATCCGGTCTTTGCTTCAACCTGATCCAGAACCGGACGCCAGATCTGATGCAGCTTGCGCACCTCGAATTGAGGCACTATCCCGACACTATAAATTTTCTGACTCGCGATAACAGGTGTCACCAGGGACCACGGCAAGATTAATAAGAGAAGTCGTCGCAACATGCCTCGGGTGAAATATCTGAAACTGGTCATCAATACCCTCATTCTTATCTAGCAATGTATCTTGTATAACGACCACTGTCGTAGGGAATTGAATATCACCCCATCGGTAACGCTCTGGCACCTCGAGATCAATAAAGCTCGGAAATAAAATTCCCACGAAGCTGATGCATCCTCTATCAGCCTCAGCGGGACAGCTAGACCGCAGAGATACTCTTCACCTCAGTTGGCGTGTGTATCTTCAGGTCAATGCAATGATGCATCTGAACTGAATCCCGTTTTTGAGGTGGCGCTAGTTCATCTACCTGCCCTGATGTTAATGGCTCCACAACATGTACAGGCCAAGATAGGCTATATTGCTTGCATACCCGATCATAACTTAGATCAAAGTCAAACATTCACTCAGTTATCAAAACGCAGGAAGCCGAGCTCAGTCATGGGAAGGCAATTCAAAAACGACCGAATCCTTATCGTCGATGACTTTGCACACATGTGCATGTCCATCAAGCGGATGTTGAATGAACTCGGCGAGGAAAATATCGAGACAGCGGCGACCGGTGAAGAGGCGATCAAACTGCTCAAAAAAGCGCCCTTCGACATTGTCCTCTGCGATTACAATCTGGGAGAAGGGAAGGATGGACAGCAGGTGCTCGAAGAGAGCCGTCTGACCCGGCTGCTCGGCCCCTCGGCCGTTTACATCATGATCACGGCTGAAACTTCGATCCCTTATGTTCTCGGGGCAGTCGAGTATCAGCCGGACGACTATCTCACAAAACCCTTCACGAAGGAGCTCTTGGTACAGCGTGTTGGCAGGGCTGTGGAAAGGTCGGAGGAAATCCGTAAGGTACGAGAAGCTATGCACAAGCAGGAATACGCAACAGCCGTAGAGCTGTGTAAAGCGGGTCTTGCGCGTAAATCCAAGTATCTGCAAACCTATGCCAGACTGCTGGCGGGGATCTATCTGACCCAAAGGGACTACCCTCAAGCCAGCACCTTCTTCCGGGCGATACTTGATCGTAACAACTTTCACTGGGCCAGACTGGGTTTGGCTCAGGTGGAATACGCAATGGGCAATCCGCAAGCAGCACTCAATCTTCTGGAACCACTGCACAGAGAAAATCCTCTGTATATCGAGGCCTATGATTGGCTGGCCAAATGCGCCTTGGCGATAGGTGACAGTCAGCGTGCAGAGCAGATCATGCAAGACAGCATCGCGCTCACACCTAAATCCGTCGAACGATTGAACGAATTGGGCAAGATTGCCCTGGCCAATGAGAATCTGGAGGCAGCGAGCAAGGCCTACCGGATGGCCATCCGCTATGGAAAGCACTCCTGTCGTAAATCTGCCCGGGAGTATGTCAACTACTCTGATATTCTGCTCAGCCAAGTCAAACATCATCAGTCTTTATTGAACCTAAAAGAGGCTAAGAAGACGTTTCAGCATGATGTTAACGACCAACTACAGGTGAGTTCCAGTCTGGTCGGTGTCCACATGTCTCAGAATCACTTGCTGGATGCGAAAGAAGAGCTTGCGCGCGGGCAGCTCATTTACAAAAGACATGCCGACCAGATCAGCGACGAGGCTTCCCTGAGCCTTGGCAAGGCGGCCCTTTCTACAGGAGACGCAGAGGCCATCAACAACATCCTGACACTGCTGGTCAAAAACCACCACGATGACACTGAGTTTCTCGCGGACATCCATCAGCTGGTGGATCAGGCGAATACAGGGATCGAATTGAATGACCTGATCGACGCTACGGCTGAGGAGATGTCGGATCTGAACACCCGGGGTATCGAGCTGTTTGAACAAGGTGATCTGCAGGCAGCCCTGAGTTTGTTTGAGAAGGCAGCGCAAGAAGTACCCAGCAACCGCTCCTTCAACCTGAATGCCGCACAGGTGATGATTACCTTGATGCAGGAAAATGGTCTCGATGAGGCCATGAAATTCAAATCCAGACAATACCTGGAACATGCCGCAGCCGTAGATGGAACCGACGAGCGTCTCAGAGAACTCGTCAAGCGCTATCAGCGGATGTTTGACACGAACAGTATCGATGTTTGAGATATGTGGTTTTGTAGCTGACTCAGAGAATCTTCAAGATGCCGAATCATCAAGACAACCAACATTTCGAAGCGGCTTTGGCCCTGACGATTCATGACATTAAGAATTCATTGGCCTTGTTGCTCGATGATCTGGCAAAGTCCAAACACCCACAGACTGAGAGTCACAGTAAATACGAGATCAGGCGGATCAACAATAATCTGATCAGGCTCTTGGGATTGTACAAGATTGGGGCCGAGCATTACGCTCCAACCTTTGACTATCAATACCTTGGTGAGCTGCTGCATGAAGTCGCTGCAGATTATCAGGAAATGCTGCAACAAAAGGCCATCAGACTCGAGATATCTTGTCAGGATGAGCTTCAGATCAAGCTGGACAAACCACTTGTCTACGGCGTGTTGGAGAATGCGCTGAATAATGCTGCGCGTTATACGAAAAGCATCATTCTGATGCAGGTCGAGGAGGACGATAAATGGATACGGCTGAGTATTGAGGATGATGGGAAGGGCTTTCCCGAGCAGATGCTGTCTCTATCGCCGAACAACTTCAAGGAAGCGCGATTCGACATGCGTGCGGGCACCACGGGCCTTGGTCTCTATTTCGCACATGTTGTTGCACAATTACACACCCACGGGGATATCAGCGGCCACATGAGCCTATCCAATGACAGCAGATTTGGAGGCGGTCGATTCACTCTCCATCTGCCACAGCAAGAGCTGCCTGATTTTTCTTTCGTCATCTAGGACCTGTAAACACTGGCTGATACCAGCGCTCTACCATTCAAACACCTGATAGACGGCTCTATTCCATTGCTGAATCCTGGTCAGGGCGAACTGAGTCGCTTGTGGATGCAGCCCCCTCGGTACGAAAGATATCCAAGCAAGACAGGCGCAACTCAAGCTTTCTCTTGCCCCTATTGGGCTCGGTATTCAGATACCAAGGTCACAGTCAAAGTCGGAAAAAATCTGTAGCGACGTCATGGATGGGATGGATTCTCTGTCAAAGACTCTCCATGCAACTGATCTCAACTGGCCATTTGTGATTCACCATCCCATTGCCAACGCAGCAGCATCTCCTTCAGCTCCTGCAGCACATAGGGTTTGCCCAAGTGGTCATCCATACCCGCTTCCAGGGCCTGCTGTCTGTCTGCCTCCATGGCATTGGCGGTCACGGCGATGATCGGTATTCTCGGCTCTTGGGTCTGTTGTTCACGGCGTCGCCACTCGCGAGTCGCCTGGTAGCCATCCATGATTGGCATCTGACAATCCATCAACACCATATCAAATCGGTTCGACGCCAAGGCCTGGAGGGCGTCCTCTCCGTTGTTCACGACGCTCACATCACAACCAAGGATGTCCAGCATTTCACGACAGATTTCCACATTCACCAGGTTATCTTCGGCCAGCAGGACGCGTGTCGATAGCGACGCCGGCGCCGTCCTGTCTGATGACGCCGTGTCTCGCTCCAGGGCTTCTTGTTGTGCCTGAGACTGACGGCCGAAGGGGATATCGAACCAAAACCTGGTTCCTCGCCCCGGCATACTGTCGACGCCGATCTGCCCCCCCATCAGCTCAACCAACTGTTTGGAAATGGCCAGTCCCAGCCCCGTACCGCCATATCTCCGGCTGGTCGAGTTGTCGGCCTGGGAGAACGAGGAAAAGATGCCTGCCAGCTGGTCTCCCTCGATCCCGATTCCTGTATCCAGTATCTCGAAATGCAGTAAAGACCGCCCTGACTGCCGCTCCCGTTCAGAGGTATGCAGCCTGACGCTGCCCTGGTCGGTGAACTTGATGGCATTGCCGATCAGATTGATGAGAATCTGCCGCACACGCATGGGATCGCCGCACAGCGCCAACGGAACACCCTCCCCGAATTGCGCATAGACCTGCAGGCCTTTCTCCTGCGCCTTGAGCTTCAGTGGATCGATCACCGGGTCAATGACATCATCTTTCAGACTGAAGCCGATATCCTCCAGCTCCAGACGATTGGCCTCGATCTTGGAAAAGTCGAGGATATCGTTGATGATGGCCAGCAGGCTGTCGGCGGAGCCTTGAGCGATCTGCACGAAGCGGCCCTGTTGTGGATTCAGGCCCGACGTGTTGAGCAGATCCAATCCGCCGATCACGCCATTCATGGGGGTGCGGATCTCATGGCTCATCTTGGCCAGGAATTCGCTCTTGGCCCGGTTGGCGGACTCCGCCTGTTCCACCTTACACTCCAGTTCCCGTTGATAGGCATCGATCTCCGTTTGGGATTGAATGAGACGCTCCTGCATCTCATTGAAGGCTGCAGACAGATTGCCGATCTCGTCATAGGAGCGCACCTCAATCCGTTGCTTGAAGTCGCCCTGGCCTACAGCCCTAGCGATGGTATTCAGCTGGTTCAACGGATCGATCAGTAGGTGCCGGGTGATCGCATAGATGCTCAGAATCAGGGCAATCACACCGATCAAGGAGACGGTCATCACCCTCAGCGCCAGCTGACGGGTCGGTGCGAGCAATTCAGCTTCGGCAACGAAAGCGGTGATGTGGATGCCATCCTGCAGGGGCAGGGTCCAGTAGATGAAACTTTCCCCATTTTCGGCAATCGCACGGGCAGACGCAGATCCCTTCAAGGCGGGAAAGCGGGCCATCTCATCGGGGTAATTATCCGCGGAGATACTGTCGATATCTATGGGCTCTCCTTGTGAGTTGGTCAAAAGCAATCTGCCCGTCTTACCAAACCGGTTGGTCTCCAAGAGTCGGACATAGGGCTTCAGGCTGAGGGTGAGGCCCAGGTAGCCGCGCAGTTCAGGAATGGCATTGACCGGTGCCACCGAAGGATCCACCAGCATGATCTTCTTGCCCAGCAACAGAACCGTCTCCCCATTGTCGGGATTGCGAGTAACGATCCGGCTGATCTGCACGCCATCCAAGGCCTGCCACTGCCTAAAAAAGGGACTCTGGGCCTCGTCCTCGGTTTGATTGGGGGTGAATTCGACAGTCCGTCTGGCGTCTTCATAACCATCCGGTAAGAGAATACGCAACTCACTGTAGTGGGGATGCTGCTGCTGATGGATGGCGAAGGTGTTGAGCAGGGCGACTTGGGACACGTTATAGCGGATGGCCTCATCCTCCGTCATCATATACTGCTTGGCGATGGGGGTGGCCTCGAGCACGCGCAGGCTGGCGCTGCCATTGGCGATGATCCGCTCGAAATGCGCGCGTTCCCGAGCCAGCAGGTCCACAGCGACGGTTTCGAGGCGTGTACGGATATTCTCAGCCAGCTGTTGATAGGCGCTCCAGGCCACCACCCCCACCGGGATCAGCAGCAGGGGATCAGCAGCAGGATGAATTTGCTGCGTAGCGGCATGTTATCCTAGCGACCTTGAACGATCTGGGAAAACAGCAGATTCATTTTTCGTGTGATACGAGGCGACAGGTTCTTATAGGGTTCCAGGCGTTGCATCACATCTTTCGGTGGGTAGATCACCGGATCGCTCAAGAAATCCTCGCTCAACAGGCCTTCGGCGGTCTTGTTGCAGGTGGCGTAGTAGACCGACTCGGCATTCTTGGCCGCATTTTGCGGCGCATTCAGGTGGTTCAAAAAGGCATGGGCGAGCGCCTTGTATTCAGAGCTGGCACTCACTGCCCAGTCATCGATCCAGAAGCCGCTGCCCTCTTCAGGGTGGACATACACGATATCCTCGTTCATTTCCTGCAACACCAGGGCCTCGCCATTGTAAATCTGCGCGGCCCATACCTCACCCGACAGCAGGGTGGAGTCTTCATCCGTAGACGGATAACCATAGTCCTTGACGTAGGGCCTTTGCTGGTAGGCCAGCTGCGCGGCGGTCTCCCAGTCGGCGGTGCGTTCGGAGTTCATTGATTGACCCAGGGCCATGTTGGCCATGCCCAGCACCTCCCAGCTTTCCCGGATCATCACGATCTTGCCCTTCAGTTCCTCGGCGGGCCGGTAGAGCTGCATCCAGCTGGAGATGGGCTGCTTGGCCAGGTCGCTGCGATAGACGATGCCCATGGTGCCCCAAAAATAGGGCACTATATACTCCGACAAAACTTCATCCTGATCATAGCAGCGCTGATCCAGGTGTTTCAGGTTGGGGATGCGGTCTCGCTCGAGCCGGGAGAGCCAGCCCTGTTTCTGATAGAAGAGGGCCTTGGAGGAATCCAACAGGATGAGATCATAGCCGCGCAACCCCTGTTCCGCAATCAGCAGGTCCCGGTGTTCATCGGTCTCGAAATAGCTGAACTTGACCTTCGCCTGGGTTTGTTGTTCAAAGTCGTTGACCAATCCCTCGTCCAGGTAATCCGACCAGGTAAACACATGCAGCGTCTGGTCGGAAAAATCCTCTTGCATAGCATCTCTATGCTGCCCGGCCATGGCAGAGATGGAGGTAATCCAAGCAAACAGTAACAAGTGGCATATGCCTATGGTTCTCATCTTCTTATCCCCTGGATACGGAATTCTGTGAGGCATCGCGTCGCAGGCCGGGCCTCTGATCGTATCGTGCAGGCCCAACACATTAAACGCTGATTATTCGATAATCGGCGGTGGCGCAGTAATATTGAATCGACGTGAATATGATTCCCAGCCTAGTCTGTAAGCCGCAATCCCCGGAATAGGAATGGGGGAAGATCAGAGAATCCAGGTACAGAAGAACTTGACCGAGACGCGCTAACCCCCCTTCGACAACCGAACAGGTCTCAATGCCGAAGCCGTATAGGCGCTTCAACCACTGTGCCCAGCATATTGCCATGCAAGGCATGTATGCCGGTTTTTCAGAGGCCTAGCCCGGTCATCGCAGCCCGGCGTTACCCTGGCATGTGCGCTTGCTACATTGTGGTTGCCTGGGATCTGGCGCCCTTTATCCGCTTCGCCGGTGCATGCGGTCTGCTGTCCAGGGCAAAGGTGCCATGCCTGATTCATTGGGAATGTAAGTGGCGCATGGCAGTTTCGAATACGGCGCTTAGGAGGCCATATAAATCGCTTTAGCTGGTCCGAAAAGCAGGTGAGTCAGGGATGGTTACAAGCAAATCGCGGCTGACACCGCACCCACGGATGTCGTTGATCGCGCCCATATACAGCCTTGTCACGAATGATATGAAAAAATCGCTAGGTGACACTTTCAGCATCAGGCGTCTCGTTGGGTCGTGATATCTTCGCTCACCGATGTTTGCTGTCCCGCCTCAGTTGCAGGCGGCTCTGGAATGTTATCCGTCAAGATGTTGGATTCGCAGCGGTAGATCGCACGTTCCAGCGCAGCGATACGTCTATTCCGCAGATTCTCGGGCGGTATCAAATGCAATACCCCGAGCTTCTCCAGCCGGTCACGCGGTTGACCCTCGAGACCCACCAGGTAAACACAACGTTTCGCACGTACCATATCCAGTATCGTGGCTTCCAACGCCAAGGCTGCGGAGACACCCAGGTGCGTGACCTCTTTCATATCGATGACCAGGGCATTGCGTCCTTCGACTTCGGAATTGGTGCGACTGATCGCCCGGGAGGCGCCAAAGATCATGTGTCCACGGAGATTCAGCAGCATCACCTGACCGTTGGCCGTTTCCATCAGATCATGTTCGTAGGGGGTCAGCTCCAGATCCGTGTTGTCCGGATCCGTCACCGATTTGACATCGACGGCCTGCAATTCGGACAAACGCGTGATCGTCATGACATTGGCCAAGAACAGACCGATGCCGACCGCGACGATCAGGTCCACGAATACCGTCAAGGCGATGACACCGTAGGTAATCAGCGCCCCTTTGCCGGAAAGGATGTGTGCACGCTTGAGGAAGCCCCAGTCAATGATATCGATGCCGACTTTAAACGCGATGCCTGCCAGCACGGCGAGGGGTATCGACGCGGTAATACCCGCCGCCCACAACACAACCACCAGGAGGATCGCGGCCCTGACCAGACCGGACAGCGCGGTGCGTGCGCCGCTCTGAATGCTGACGACGGTGCCCATCGTGGCGCCGGCACCGGGCAGGCCACCAAACAGACCCGACATGACGTTACCTATACCCTGCCCGATCAATTCCTTGTCGGAGTTGTGCCGTTTGCGCGTCAGGCTGTCCGCAACCACCGAGGTCAGCAGTGCGTCGATGCAGCCCAACATACCGAGCACGATCGCATCGATGAACATAATCTGCCATTGCTCGACGCTGAACACCGGGGCCTGCAGCGCCGGCAGTCCCATCGGAATTTCTCCGATGCGGCGAATCTCAGCCGCCTCGAGCAACATGATCGAAATGAGCGTACCGACGATCAGCGCGAGCAACTGCGGTGGCAGATAACGCTTCAGTTTGGCCGGCATCAAAAACAGGATTCCTATCGTCACCGTTGCCAGCAGGGATTCTTCCAGGCGGATGCCGGCGATCAAGTCGGGCAAACTCTGAACGATGGCGATGACACCGCCCGACGGTGCCGCCTGCCCCAACAAAGGGCCGATCTGCAGAATGATCAGGATGATGCCGATGCCCGACATGAAACCGGAAACTACACTGTAGGGCATCAAGGTCACGTACTTACCCAGACGCATCGCCCCGAATAGAATCTGGAACAGGCCTGCCATAATCACCACCGTGAATGCCATCGCCATACCGTTCTCCGGATTGGCGGCAATCAGCTTGGCGATCACGGCAGTGAATATCACCGTCATCGGTCCGGTGGGTTCCGAGATCAAGGTCGGCGATCCCCCGAAGAGCGATGCAAACAGGCCAACCAGTATCGCCCCGTACAGTCCCGCTGCAGGACCGGCACCGGAGGCCACGCCAAACGCCAGCGCCATTGGCAGGGCTATGACCGCGGCTGTGACACCACCGAAGATATCGCCTCGTAAGTTGTTGAAGCCAATCTCGTTCAATATACGCATCGTTAGCCGACTCCTGACGCTGACTGTCCCAAGATAGCGCGAGCAATCTGAGGTGAGTTTGTTGAGATTTCGATTACCTACATGTGTACTGCAAGATTGAAACCGGATACAGTGTATCCTAACTGCGTAGGTGAACAAGCTGATCTGCGCGATTCGATGCCGCCGGGTTAGTGACTGAGCACACTGGATTGCAGAATAAATCGGTGTACGCTTCTCTTCAGGCAAACTTTCATCCGGCTCAAGACATAACGGGATACGAGCTCCATCAGAACGCTGTGGAGTCTAGTCTGGATATTGCCTCTGACTGGATGTGGATCGCGACCGGCATGCGGCAGTCGACCTCGGATCTTGTCTCAACCCCACCTGGTATATAACACGCCAGTACAGTAGCCTACTGCTCACCACCCTGTCGATTGCGGCCACAAGCTGACCTGTTAGACTGAACCATCACTCAGCCCTGACACTCACCCGTGGCTGCGATCTGGTTAGGACGT
>JAAUXZ010115355.1_pt1 | contig 16532 bp, 17 predicted proteins | sample 7278131 | NCBI WGS metagenome assembly JAAUXZ01 (sample SAMN14350119, study PRJNA611818) | marine sediment metagenome | isolation source: surface marine sediment (3m) | place: French Polynesia: Moorea | collected 2018-08
CTCGGTCATCGCCAGTGGTGTGGCGGTCATCAGTAAAACCATCAAACCATAACCGGTAGCGGCGCTGATCGAGGCCACCAAAAATACAGGCTGTCGAATTATTTCCAGCAGCGGACGTTGCTTTGCCGCCGATGTCCGACAGGACATCGGCGGCAAAGCAACGTCCGCTGCCGGAAATAATTCGACAGCCTGTATTTTTGGTGGCCTCTATCAGCGCCGCCACCGGTTATGGTTTGATGGTTTTACTGATGACCGCCACACCACTGGCGATGACCGAGTCTCATCATCCGTTTTCCGATGTGGCTTTTGTGATCCAGTGGCACGTGCTTGGTATGTTTGTGCCCTCATTTTTTACCGGACACCTCATCAATCGATTCGGGGCTGTTGCAATCATTATCAGTGGCATCCTTTTGATATCTTTCTGCGTGGTCATTAATCTGCTTGGCAATGGTCTCTGGCTGTTCTGGTCAGCGTTATTGATACTTGGCGTTGGCTGGAACTTCCTGTTTACCGGCGGCACCAGTTTATTGACCGAATCCTATTACCCCGAGGAAGCTGCCAAGGTACAGGGCGTCAATGATTTTATCGTTTTCTCTACCTCAGCCATTTTCGCGCTCAGTGCCGGGGTTTTACACCATCAACTCGGCTGGGTGATCATTAACTACGCGGTTATTCCGCTATTAGTCATGTGTCTGCTGATACAGATTGGCTGGATAGTGTCACGCAAGCAGCAAGCGGTTACCTGACCCCGATACAGGCTTGCCGACATTACAGCAATAAAAGCAGTTCAGTTGAGTCCAAAAACGGTCATCCCCTCTTCGATTCCAGAGACATCAGCATTCAGTTCGATCACATAGCGACTTTTTTCCGGTATCCCAAAACTGAGGCAATCTCCAGATCCACAAGGGTAAAGAATTTTTTTTGCCTGAATTGTGGCGTCCTTATCAATCCACAACACCAGCAGAGGAATCAGCGTGTTTTTCATCCAGATGCGATAGTTGCCCTCGTAAGGGTAGTCAAACAACATCCCCTTGTTTGCTGCCAGTGATTTTCGCTCCATCAATCCCCGGCTTCGCTGCTCCGCGGTGCCGGCAATCTCCAAAATGAACCATTTTCCTCCGATTTGTACTTCCTTTAGCGCCATCGAGCCTTTCAATTCGCCAGCCGTACACGGGTTCAGCCCCAAAACCAGGAAGAGAATATAACCTGCTGTTTTAACTGATATTTTTTTCATCTTTGACGAAATACTTAAACCTGGTTTTAGCTGCTTATTAATTCATTTTATGAGATATGAAGCATAATATATTGATTATATTGATATTTTGGGTGGATTAAGCTTTTAATCAGCAAATTCTTTTGTATAATGTTTCGAAAAACCGTGTGTAACTGGTTGATTTATATAACGTCATCTCAGTTGCTAAACGCACTCGAGGCTAGCATGTTACCTAATAATAAACTCGAAATTAGTGGCCAGTCACTAAACCAGCCTTACGATAATTCGAAGCGATTAAACGCACTACGCAGACAGCGTAAAGTATTAATCGTCGATGATGAATCTACCGGGCGCACCATTCTCGCCAAAATCATTCAGCAAGCTGAAGAAGACATTTCCGTTCACACCTTTGACAACCCGATCAAAGCACTGAGCTGGCTGGACGATAATCACCCTGACCTGATCATCACCGATTATCGCATGCCGGAAATGAACGGAGTGCAACTCACCCAGCTGATTCGTGAAAAACCTGCCTGCCACGATATTCCCATCATGATGATTACCGTGGTTAGTGAAAAGTCAGTGCGATATGAAGCGCTGGAGGCCGGTGCCACAGCATTTTTAACCCGGCCTATCGATCAAATCGAATGCCGGACCAGTTTTCGTAATCTCCTCAAGTTGCATGAACAACAAACCATTATTCAGGACCGCGCCGACTGGTTAGCACGGCAGGTAGAGATTGCTACTCAACAAGTTGTCGCGCGCGAACACGAGACACTGCTGCGACTGGGCAAGGCTGGCGAATATCGGGATGAATGCACGGGTAACCATGTCGTACGGATGGCGAAGTACTCCCGTGTGATTGGTGAGGCGCTGGGGCTTAGCAATCAGGAATGTGACGAACTGGAATTCGCCTCTCCCATGCATGACATTGGCAAGATAGGTATTCAGGACAGTGTCCTGTTGAAGCCCGGAAAACTGAATCCGGAAGAGTGGTCAGTTATGCAGCAACACACCACCATTGGTTACAATATTCTATCCAACAGTCAGAGTCGCTATATACAGACCGGTTCAATCATCGCCCTGAATCATCATGAAAGATTTGACGGCACTGGATATCCAAACGGTATTTCAGGCAAACAAATACCCCTGGTTGCCAGAATTGTGGCGGTAGCAGATGTCTTTGACGCGCTGGTCTCTCCCCGCCCTTACAAAAAGGCCTGGGCGCTGGAAGAAGCACACGATTACCTGCACAAACACGCGGGCCGCCAATTCGATCCGATTTGCGTCGAAGCCTTCTTTGAGCAACTTGCCAAAATTGAAAGCATTCGTGACGCATTTTCTGACAATTAAGATCTGAACCGCTGGGGAATCCTGATGCCATCCTCGGAAACAGCCACAGTGAAGAAACCCGGCTGGTACGCCAGGTTAAATGCAAGACTAAAAAACACCGGCGATAGCGAGCCTGAGCAATCAAAAATCCGGCTCATCATCGGATTTTTACTGGTGCTGTATTTTTGTATTCCCTGGTCGTCAGACGAGACACTGCTTGAGGTAATTACTTCCGAAGCCAGCCTTATTGTTCTCACCTACTATCTGGGTGCGGTAGGTCTGTTTTCAGCTATCTATCGCCGCCCACGAAAATCACCCTATCGCCGTGTTTCCGGTTCCGTGCTGGACCTGACTGGATTGTCCTACCTGATGTTCCAGACCGGCGTTGAAAGCGTTCCATTCTTTCTCATCTACCTGTGGGTTATTCTCGGCAACGGGTTTCGCTACGGCAACAAATACCTGTTTATCTCGCAAGCAATTGGTCTTGTCGGATTCAGCTGTGTATTGCTGTGGGGCGAGTATTGGCAGGAAAATAAAACCTTTGGTATCAGCCTGTTCATGATGCTGCTGTTCCTGCCGCTGTACACCGCTTTCCTGTTAAAAAAACTGCATGCCGCAGTGTTAATGGCCGAACAGGCCAACGAAGCAAAAAGTCGCTTCATTGCCAACATGTCACATGAGCTGAGAACTCCGTTAAACGGCGTTATCGGCATGGGAGAATTACTCCGGGAAACCAACCTGAACTTTGAACAAAAAGAACTGGTTTCAACAATGCGAAGTTCCGCCAAGTCATTGCTTGGTCTTATCGAGAATATCCTCGACATCTCTAAAATCGAAGCCGGCAAAATCAATATCATCACCGAGAAGATTGACCTGCATAAAACAGTCAGCTCGGTAGTAGCCATGCTGGCACCAAGGGGTAAGGCGAAAAACGTCATTGTTACTTTTTCGTTTAATCCGGAAACACCTTTTAATTTAATGGGCGATGCTCAGCATCTCCGCCAGGTACTGGTAAACCTCGTCGGCAACGCCATCAAATTCACCCATAAAGGCTCCGTTATTGTTGACGTCTCCCAGGTATCGGGCACGGCTGACGAACCGACTATTCGTTTTGAGGTGAAAGACACCGGTATCGGAATCGCCGCTGACAAACTGGATCACATATTCGAAGATTTCATACAGGTCGACCAGCGGACCGAACGGTCTTATGGAGGAACAGGCCTGGGCACGTCGATTTCAAGAAACCTCGTCGAACTCATGGATGGACAGATTGGTGTAACCAGCGAGTTGGGCGTTGGCTCATGCTTCTGGTTCGAGTTGCCTTTCAAGCTTAGCACTGACACCGAGAATCAGCTCGCTGGAAAACGGACCATGTTGCTCGCCTCGGAGGAAACGGCCGAGATAGTGCGTCCCATGCTGCGACAGTGGGATATTGAATTTTCCTGGCTTCGCTCACCAAGAAGAGCATTGGCTGAATTGGTCAAAGCCTCAGATGAACTCAATCACTACGAGACCGTCATCGTCGACCAAACCTGCCTCGGAAAGATTAACGCTATACAATTTGCCGAAATGGTGTCTATCGATAAGGAGCTCGAACACAGTGCGATGATCCTGATCAACTCCTCGGATACCGTGGTCGATGCCAACAAGTCCAAACAGTATTACCTCTCTACCGTGGATGACAGTCTAGACAAGAGACTCATTTACAATGCTATACACGCTTCCGAAAGTAGCCATGACGACGACAACATCGTTACCATGGCTGAACACTACGCCCGTTTCTCAGGCCATCGTGAACTAAACATTCTGGTTGCTGAAGACAATCGTGTTAACCAGCAGGTCATTCAGGGAATTCTGAACAACGCTGGCCACCAGGTGACCCTGTCGACGACAGGCGAACAGGCTTTGGACATTCTCGAATCCCGCTACGAGGATATCGATTTGTTCGTTGTTGATATGAATATGCCGGAGGTTTCCGGTCTTGACGTGGTAAAAGCGTTGAGGTTCATGGATACCAGCGCCGCCATGCCGGTAATTATGTTGACCGCAGATGCTACTCCGGAGGCAAAAACAGCAGGACTGGAGGCTGGCGTCGATGTTTTTCTGACAAAACCAGTAGAACCAACCATGCTGCTCGAATCAATCGCACGTTTGTCCAGCACACCCAGAAGTGGTTCTCATAAATCAAAGGTTAGAGCTGCACCAGGCAAAACCCCAGAAACCAATGTGGCGACCAAAGCATCCTCCGAAACAACCGGACATGATTCCCCCTGGTATAACGAGCAGGTTCTTAAAGACCTTGAGACACTGGGCGGTGGCCCAGAGTTTATCGACACACTGGTCAGCAATTTTAAAAAGGAAGGTAGTAATCATCTGTTCGCACTAAAAAGCGCTGTTAAAAATGACTACGAACAGTACAGGGAACATCTGCACGCCTTAAAAGGTTCGGCAACAGAATTGGGGGCTTCGAGGCTGGTAGATATTTGTGTCAATGGTGAAGCCATGAAGATTCACGCTATCAATAGTAAAGAGATGCATGGCTTTGTCACTGAGCTAGAAGACGCTTTTGACAACACCACCGAAGAATTGCAAAAAGCCGTCCGCGTCATGAACGGCTAGTTGCTTTTTCCTCGATCCGTTACTTCACCGTCTGTCGTTTAACCAGGCGCTGCATCATCTTCAAATCCCTGTCTCTGAGCCTTAAAGCTGCGTCTACCCAAACAGATGCAACATCTCTAAGCTCCTGATATTTGATGGGATGACAAATATCCCTGACCATACGCATAGAGCGATGTGTATTAGCAGCTCGCTTGGCATTATTAATGTAGGCGTAAACGGCCAACTCCCCTTCTCCCTCGTCGGCGAGGATGTCGACGACGCCTATTTCAAATAGTTCTTCCGCGGTATATAACTTGCCACTGAGAATCATTTTTTCCGCCATCGAGGCGCCTACTTTTCTTGATAAAATCGAGTAGGCTCCCATGCCGGGAAAGAGATTGAATAAGGTTTCGGGCAAGCCAAGTTTTGTGCCCCGCTCGGCAATGACCACGTTTGCTGAGACCGCGGCCTCAAACCCCCCGCCGAGCGCATCGCCCTGTATCAACGAAATGGTTGTTAAATCGATATTGAGATGCGAGTGATTCTGGTAGACCAGGTCAATGCAATGCAGTGCGTACTCAAGTAAGGCCGCCTTGTCATTGTTCTGTATGTATTCCCTGAAAAGATTCAGATCACCGCCAAAATTGAATACACCCTCGACATCGGAAGCCAGCACCAGATAGTCGTATTTTTCCCCCTGACTTTCGTGCATCTCCTGTTTGACGGTTTTGAAGTAGTCACTAATTGATTTAAGTAATATCGGCGTAAATGCGGGACGAGGTGCGCCGTTCATTAAAAACCAACCAGTTTTATGCCTCTCATCATAATAGGTTTTGAGTTGTGGCGACTGATCACCATCGGCGGAAAGGTCTTTTTTATCGAGATACGCAATGTCTGCCATCTGAATGCTCCAGGTTATTGGTTTATTGTTTTCCTGGTTACATTTGCAATTTTGAGGCCAACTTTAAGAAATATTCGATGTTTCTATCGTAACTCTTTGTTTTAAATCGCTTTTCTTTTTGATATATCCGGTATTGCCCTCGATCGAGGGGAGAGGCAGTTAGGACCTGGCGAGTGTGACCGGCATCACAAAGCCAGTGGTGACTATTTTTTGACTATTTTTGAAAACTGGAAAGGAAATTTTCGCTGTTTTCCGATGATCGCCAAAGTTTTGGCTAAAACTTCTATTCGGCAATCAATCCGTCTCGTCGATCCAGGCCATTTGAATGGCCTCCAGAATTTTTTCATTGGAGTGCTGTGGATCGTCATCAAAGTCGTCCAGATCACAAACCCAGGCGTGGAGATCAGTAAAGCGGATGTACTGCGGATCAACATCAGTGTGAATTTCTGATAGTTCGATAGCTATGTCGAGTGTATCGGTCCATTTCAGGCTCATGATTCTTCTCTCCAGAATTTAGTGGTTCTCTGACACCATGTTGATGGTATACATGGGAATTTCGATGGTCAGCGGCTCTGCAGCAACTATGGCCTGGCAACTCAAACGAGAATCAAGGTCGAGACCCCAGGCCTTATCCAGATAGTCATCCTCGGTCTCGGTTGATTCTTCGAGGGAATCAAATCCCTCCCGCACATACACATGACAGGTTGTGCAGGCGCAAGATTTCTCACAGGCATGCTCCAGCTCAATTCCATTACCCAATAACGCATCACAAATACTAATGCCCGGCTCAGCTTCAATGACTGCGCCCTCGGGACAGATTTCCTCGTGCGGTAATACGATGATTTGTGTCACTAAATTTCAACCTCGTCTATCTGTTTGCCTTCAAGCACCTGTTTCACACTGGCATTCATGCGCTTTGCAACGTAATCGTCACTGACCACTTCTACCTGCTTGATGAGTGCTTTAATGGCGGTTGTATCTTCACTATTCAAGGCTTCCGCAAGTTCATTTCGAGCCGCAGTAATCTGCTGAATTTCTTCATCGCTCAGCAGTGCTTCAGCATCACTTGCCATGGCGGCATCGATTGCCTCGATTACCCGTCTGGCCTCAACCTGCTGCTCCTTTAACATGCGGGCATCCATGTCTTCTCTCGCATGCTCCATCGATGCGCGCAGCATCGATTCGACTTCAGTATCACTAAGTCCGTATGAAGGTTTGACTACAATGTCCGCAGCAACACCGGTCGTCGTTTCCTCGGCCTTCACTGATAACAAGCCGTCGGCATCAACCTGGAAGGTCACGCGAATACGGGCTGCGCCAGCAACCATCGGCGGGATACCGCGTAATTCAAATCTTGCCAAAGACCGGCAATCACTGACCAATTCACGCTCTCCCTGCACAACATGTATGGCCATGGCGGATTGGCCATCCTTAAAAGTGGTGAATTCCTGTGCTCTTGCCACTGGGATGGCAGTATTCCGGTCAACAACTTTTTCATTAAGGCCACCCATGGTCTCGAGGCCCAACGACAGTGGCAACACATCGAGCAACAGCATGTCGCTATCGGGTTTATTGCCTGCGAGGACATCCGCCTGGATAGCAGCGCCAATTGCCACGACCTGATCGGGATCGTGGTCGGTTTGTGGCGTCTTGCCAAAATAGTCAGCCACTCTGCTGCGCACCATCGGTACCCTGGTAGAACCACCAACCAGAACCACATCAGTGATGTCATCAGTTTCCAGTTCGGCGTCTCGTAATGTTCTCCGACAAGCAGACAGGGTCTGTTTTACATATGCCTCGATCAGAGATTCGAATACTTCCCTGCTCAGGGTTAGTGGCGCAGAAAAATGCTCCAGCTCAATGGTTGTAGCTTCTGATTCGGTGAGTGCTTCCTTGGCCTGGCGGGCGGCTATTTCGTATTGGCGCTGTTGTGAAGCGTCGGCTGCTGCCTGCCCCGACTCCCTGGTAATCCAGTCAACGATTGCCTGGTCGAAATCGTCGCCACCCAGCGCGGTATTGCCGCCAGTGGCCAATACTTCAAAAACACCCTTCGACAATCTTAAAATCGAGATATCAAAAGTACCTCCGCCCAGGTCATATACCGCGATAAGTCCTTCTGCCTGTTGATCCAGTCCATAGGCAACCGCGGCAGCGGTCGGCTCGTTAAGCAGCCGAAACACATTGAGGCCGGCCAGGGTTGCCGCATCTCGCGTTGCCTGGCGTTGCGCATCGTCAAAATAGGCGGGAACCGTGATCACCACACCGGTCAAATCACCACCAAGCGTTTGCTCCGCTCTGGCGGCCAACACCTTCAGTATCTCAGCTGATACCTCAACAGCACTGACAGCTCCCTGACGGGTTTGCAATCTTGGTACCGCACTACTCTCATCATGCTTCAGTATGTAGGGTAAGGCAGTTTCCGATTGCTGTATGTCGTCACTACCCCGGCCCATGATTCGCTTGATGGACATAAACGTGTTGGAGGGATCTTCGAGTAGCTTCAGCCTGGCTTGCTCGCCGATGACAATGTTGTTTTCAGCATAGTGAACAACCGAGGGAAGTATGACTTTGCCCCCACTATCCGGCAGGCAGGTTACCTCACCACTGCGCACCGTCGCTACCAGGGAATTCGTCGTTCCCAGATCAATGCCAACGGCAAGACGGTGTTGATGCGGGGCAGCGGACTGGCCCGGCTCTGCTATTTGTAACAGGGACATTTTTTACGAAACCTTAAAACTCTTCGAGCTCGAACTGTAACTCGGCAACTTGTTGTTGAAGACGTTGAACAAATTGCATCTTGCGGTTGAGGTCCTGCGCCTTTTGCCAGTCACCAGCAGCAAAACTGTCGGAGAAATCCGCTGCAATGTCTTTTAAACGTTGCTTCAATTGTTGAGCGATTACATCGCATTTATCCGCCCCATCGTCAGCTTGCCTGCAAGCCTCCATTTGCTCTCGCAGTTCCATTTGTTCCATCAAAAATGAGGTGTCCGCTGTAGTCGCTGAATCATCAGCCAACTCGACGCCGTTCATCTCCAGCAGGTAGGCACCGCGGCTAACCGGATTTTTTAACGTCTTGCCTGCTTCATTGATCAAGGCCATCATCTGTACCGATAACCGCCGCTCTCTCTCGCTGGCATTAACGTATCGGTCAGGGTGAAAACTGGCCTGCAACCTGGTCTGGGTTTGCGCCAGCGTTTCGAGGTCTAAATGAAACGTTGGCTGCATGCCGAACAGTTCGAAATAATTTTGAGACAGTTGCTGCATCGTCAAATAGAAAAATCGAATTAAACGGTGAAACTCTCGCCGCAGCCACAGTTATCTTTAGCGTTTGGATTCCTGAACTGGAACCCTTCCTGTAATCCAACCTTGGCGTAATCGACCTCGGTACCGTCCAGGAAAACCAGACTCTTCGGATCAATCACCACTTTAACGCCACGGGATTCGAATACTTCGTCTCCTTCCTGTAATTCGTCGACAAATTCGATGACATAAGCCAATCCGGAACAGCCGGTTGTCTTGACACCCAGTCTGAGCCCAATGCCCTTGCCTCGACTGTCAAGAAAGTGTCTGACTCGATCTGCTGCGACCTCGCTAAGTTGAATACCCATGTCTAAGATTCTCTTCTGTTACATACTCGCCGCTCGGCGCATGGCGAGCGGCAAACTATCGACTAATTGGTGAATGCGAGCCAGCACTGCATCGACGTCTTCAATCGAATTACTCATGCCAAAGCTGACCCTAACCGCATTCAATGCCAGGGAATCGTCCACTCCCATCGCAGTCAGAACGTGGCTAGGTTTCGTTACTTCACTATGGCAGGCTGAACCACTGGCTAGCGCGAATCCTGATTTATCCAATTCCATCAGCAGACTTTCACCGTGGAACCAGGGAATAGCGAAATAGCAGGTGTTAGGTAATCGATCGGCCTGCTCACCAAAAATTACGGCATTACTGATCTGTTTAATGCCTTTTTCGAAGCGTTCTCTCAATACTAATAAGTGGTGATAACGCGCCTCGATTTCAAGCAACGCCATCTCGGCCGCTCTGCCAAAACCAGCGATCATTGCAACGTTCTCAGTGCCTGAGCGCCGGTTTTTTTCCTGGCCCCCACCACTTATCAATTCTCTCAGCGGTTTTCGGTTCACGGCGAGCGCTCCAATACCTTGAGGGCCCATTAACTTATGCGCCGAAATGCTTGCTGCATCAACGTTGAGAGCAGCCATATCGATCGATAATTTACCAGCAACCTGGGTCATATCACTGTGTACCAGGCATTCACTTCGATTAACCAAATCGCTTAATTCCCGAACCGGCTGGATTACTCCGGTCTCGCTATTGGCGGCAATGACGCTGAGAATTTGCGGATTGATGTGCTGTAGAATTTCTTTGGCACGATCAAGGTCAACTTGTCCTAATTCATTAGACGGCAGCCATTCAACTGCCTGACCTTGCCGCTCCAATTGCTGCAATGTTTCTGCAACACTGGGATGTTCGATTTCCGAGCTGACCACTGGCCGACCGGCCTCAGGATCAGCAAATCCTTTAAGTAGAAAGTTGTTAGCTTCGGTAGCACCCGAAGTGAAGATAACCCAGGATGACTGGCAGCCCAGTAAGTCTGCGACCTTGGCCCGAGCCTGCTCGATGGCCGATCTTGCCATTCTACCCGGGGCATGAAGACTCGACGCATTGGCTACCGGTTCCCGTAAGAAAGGTAACATTGCCTCGAGCACTTCGGGGTGCAGAGGCGAGGTTGCATTGTGGTCGAGGTAGGTGCTCATCGCTGGGCGAAATCTGCTCCAACTTGCCGACGATCATGCTCCTGCGAAATCATCATGATCTCTTCGTTTTTGATTAAATCTGCCAGTGAAATCGTGGTCAGAAAACGCTCGATTTCTTCGCTTAATTCTTCCCATAGCTGCTCGGTCAGGCATGGTTCGTAATTGGAAGAACCATCAAATGCGTCCTTGTTGGTGACGCGCATCTCTTCGTCAACGGCATTAATCACATCGGCAATACATACCTGTTCCGGAGAGCTGCCCAACTGATACCCACCACCGGGGCCTCGTGTACTGATAACCAGTTTATTTCGGCGCATCTTGGCAAATAACTGCTCTAGATATGACAGGGAAATGTCCTGCCTTACCGATATATCAGCCAGCGAGACAGGCCCCTGGTCGGCGTGTAAAACAAGATCCAACAGTGAAGTAACCGCATAACGGCTTTTTGTGGACAAACGCATGACATACCACCCGTAATTGAATTATCGCGCAGTATACAATCCTGACTAAATTGGTCAACTATTATTGGAGCGCTTACTTTTCCAGCAAAATCAGTGAGTTCTGGGCTTTTCTACTGAAGTGAGGATGCCCCTCAATATGTTAACTTCGTTTTTGCTGAGTTCAGCGCGTTGGTACAAACGACGTAAGCGCTGCATGATCAGGCCGGGCTGCTGTGGGTTAAGAAATCCGGTGGTTTCCATCACCGACTGCAAATGCTTCATGAACCCCTCAACTTCCGCATGAGATGCCGGTAAATCATCATTTACCGTATCGACCTGCGTTGGCGGCACCAGCTCTCCAGTTACCAACATTTCATAAGCCACCACCTGGATCGCCGAGGCAACATTGAGGGAACTGAATTCAGGATTGGTAGGAATGGTTAACATCAGGTTACACAACTGAATCTCTTCGTTGGTCAAACCCGAATGTTCGCGCCCAAAAATGATCGCCAGCCGACCTCCAGAAGCGGTTGTGTTCACCGCTTTTTCGGCAAGCTCACGGGGTGTGACCAATGGCCAGGCGAGTGAACGAGATCTGGCGGTCGTAGCAATCGCCAGCGTACAGTCAGCCAAAGCCTGTTCCAGGCTGTCGACGGTTTGTCGATTGTCCAGCACGTCATGTGCTCCAGAGGCTCTGGCGTAAGCAATCTCTCCGATCGGGCATTGTGGGTCAACCAGCACCAGACGAGACAGCATCATATTTTTCATGGCTCGTGCTGCTGCTCCAATATTGCCTGGATGGGTGGTACCTACCATCACTATTTTTACGTTATCGAGATCCATGGTCCTCAACTGGTTAAACTGGTTGCTGTTTGTTAGACTTCGCGCGCTTTCCCTGACAGACAGACCGCTCATCATGCAACCCATGCTGAATATCGCGATCCGTGCGGCACGTAGTGCTGGCGATCTTATCATTCGCAGACTCAATAAATTGCCGCAACTGCACATTGAGAGCAAGGCTCCCAATGATTATGTGTCGGAGGTAGACCGCCAGGCCGAAAGCCTGATTATAGACGAGCTCATCAAAGCCTACCCTAATCATGGTGTGATTGCTGAAGAATCCGGAACCATCGAGGGCTCTGACGAATTCAAATGGATCATCGATCCATTAGATGGCACCACCAACTATCTGCACGGTTTTCCCCATTACGCGGTGTCTATCGCCTGCCAAAAAGGTAATCGATTGGAACATGGTGTGATATACGATCCATTCAAACAGGAGCTATTTGCGGCAAGTCGGGGCAGCGGTGCAACACTGAATAATCGCAAAATCAGAGTGGCCAACGGCAAATCGATCGAGGCCGCCCTGCTGGCCACCGGTTTTCCTTTTCGTCAAAAAGAGCAACTCGATAAATTTTTACAGCAAATCAAAGTATTTTACGAAACCGCTGGTGATGTCAGGCGCGCGGGTGCTGCCGCACTTGATCTGGCGTACGTTGCCGCAGGCCGACTGGATGGTTACTGGGAAAACAACCTGCATAGCTGGGACATTGCAGCCGGTGCACTAATCGTGCGAGAGGCTGGCGGTATGGTTACCGACTATGATGGCAACGAGCACTTTCTGGAGCGCGGTGAAGTCGTCGCAGCCAATCCAAAAGTACTCTCCGATATGCTGAGAAAGTTGAAAACAGCCAGCTGATCCTCATGGCTGATTCATCGTCCAGTGCATCTGTTAGTGTGGTTATCATTTCGGATACCCATGGACATTTGCACCCCGAAATCAGAAATCTGGTCAATCAAAGCGATATCGTCGTGCACGCCGGCGACATCGGTGATGCCAGGGTGCTCGACTGTTTGTTCCCGGAAAGCGGAGAAGTGATCGCAGTCAGAGGTAATAACGATCTGCCGTTTTTGTGGCCGGCGAATCAGGCAAATCGATTAACAGCCATTCCACTGAGAAACCAGGTCGAAGTTCCGGGTGGCATTATCTCGATTGAACATGGCGATCGATTTGGTTATTCCCCGGACCACGATAAGTTACGATCTGACCATGCAGACTCACGCATGGTCGTTTACGGCCACACTCACCGTCTCGTTGTGGATGATGAGCAAAATCCCTGGGTGGTCAATCCGGGCGCTGCAGGCAACTCGAGGACCTATGGAGGGTCCTCCTGTCTCTTTCTGATTGCCTCGGAATCAAGCTGGGATGTGAAGGCTTACAAGTTCCCCGACTAATTTACCAACGGTTAGCGATAATTTCGCAGCTGGCCTACCAATACGCCATGAATCGTTACCCGCTCAGCCGGGTAAATCATCGGTTCCATTTCAGAGTTTTCGGGGATTAGAGCCACCTGCCCTTCAGTCCGCCGTTTAAAGCGTTTTAATGTGGCCTCACTTTTATCGATCATCGCGACTACGATATCCCCATCGTTCGCAACCGGTGTTTTCCTGATGATGACATAGTCCTCATCGAGTATGCCGGCATCCATCATCGAATCGCCAGTAACCCTGAGTGCGAACAGCTCTGGGCCCATGAACATTTCCGCGAGATTAAGCTCCTGCTGATCTTCAATAGCCTCAATCGGCAAACCTGCAGCGATCTTTCCGACCAGAGGAATCGTCGGTGGACTGACTAACGGCAGTTCAACCAGGCTCATGCCCCGTGAATTACCTTTGACACGATTAATATAACCCTTGTCTTCCAGCGACTGCACGTAACGATGAATGGTGCCCTGCGAACTAACCCCGATAGCCATGCCAATCTCCTTGAATTTGGGTGCATAACCATGTTGTGCGAGGTAGTTACGAATAAACTGTAAAGTGTTTTGTTCTTGTGTGGTGAGCATAGCCAGAATCTTCTCGTTTTATTCGCAACTGATTGTAGAGAATAAAACGAGAAGACGCAAGACTTTGCCGATTAATTACAAAGAAAAAGCCCCGTAAAAACGGGGCTTTACATGATAAAGATAAAATAATTCTATCTATTCAATCGGTTATCGATCAATTGATCCACCACCGATGGATCGGCCAGGGTTGAAGTATCACCCAGATTCTCCAGCTCATTGGCCGCCACTTTCCGCAAAATCCGGCGCATGATTTTACCCGAGCGTGTTTTCGGCAATCCCGGTGCCCATTGAATGATGTTAATTTTGGCGATTGGGCCAATTTCACTTCTCACCAGGTTTACCAACTCAGTTTTCAGTTCATCGGTGCCCTCTTCGCCGGCCATCAGGGTGACGTAGGCATAAATGCCCTGTCCGGTAATTTCATGCGGGTATCCAACAACCGCCGATTCGGCAACCTTGGGATGTTTCACCAGGCCTGACTCGATTTCCGCAGTACCAAGACGGTGACCCGAAACATTTAATACATCGTCAACACGACCGGTTATCCAGTAATAACCGTCCTCATCTCTGCGAGCGCCATCACCGGTGAAGTAATACCCTTTGAACATCGCGAAATAGGTTTCATAGAAACGTTTGTGATCGCCATACACAGTACGCATCATTGATGGCCAGGGTGCTCTCATCGCAAGGTTGCCCTCAGCCGGATTCCCTTCAATTTCATTCCCCTGATCGTCCAGCAACACTGGCTGCGCGCCAAAGAAAGGCAAGGTAGCCGATCCGGGTTTGGTTGGAATCGCGCCCGGCAACGGAGTTAACAGGTGGGCTCCGGTTTCAGTTTGCCACCAGGTATCAACAATCGGGCAGCGACTATCGCCGACCACATCGTAATACCATTGCCAGGCTTCCGGATTGATCGGTTCACCCACCGTACCCAGCAAGCGTAGCGATGAACGCGAAGTTTTCTTGACCGGTTCATCACCCGCGCCCATCAGTGCACGAATGGCGGTCGGGGCCGTGTAAAAGATCGACACATCATGCTTGTCACAGATCTGCCAAAAACGCGAGATATCCGGATAAGTTGGAATACCCTCAAACATCAGCGTTGTCGCACCATTAGCCAGCGGTCCATAGACGATGTAAGTATGACCGGTAACCCAGCCCACATCAGCTGTACACCAGTAGTTCTCCCCTTCTTTGTAATCGAACACCAGCTTATGCGTCATCGCCGCTTGCAGCAGATAACCAGCCGTTGTGTGCATTACACCTTTCGGTTTACCAGTGGATCCTGAGGTATACAAAATGAACATCGGATCTTCCGACTGCATCATTTCTGGCTGGCAATCCGTCGAAGCGTCAGCAATGGCTTCGTGATACCAGACGTCGCGTCCATTCTCCCATTCGATCGGGTCACCACCTCGTTTCACGACAAAAACCGTTTCGACGTCAGGGCACTGACTGACCGCTTTATCAGCGTTGGCTTTCAGTGGTACCAGTTTTCCGCCGCGTACCGATTGATCAGCGGTGATTACGACACGACAGTCTGAATCCTGAATACGATCGCGTAACGCATCCGGAGAAAATCCGCCAAAAACCACGGAATGGATGGCACCGATTCGGGTGCAAGCCAGCATGGCAACAGCCGCTTCCGGAATCATCGGCATGTAAATAGATACGCGATCACCCTTTTTTACACCGCGTGCCTTCATGGCATTGGCGAAGCGACAGACTTCCTCGTGCAATTCAGAGTAGGTTATTTTCTTGTCAAAAGAGGGATCATCGCTTTCCCAGATGATAGCGACCTGATCACCGCGGGTTTCCAGATGTCGATCAAGACAGTTGTGAGAAACATTCAGCTCGCCGCCATCAAACCACTTGATGCCGAGATCCTGCTGATCAAAACTCCAGTCACTGACGCTGTCCCAGGTCTTGAACCAGGAAAGATAATTCTCCGCCTGCTCTGACCAGAAACCCTCTGGATCATCAACAGACTGCTGATACATCGCTTTATACTCGTCGGCAGTAATATTGGCCTGCGCCGCGAAGGCTTCCGGAACCGGGTAAAGCTTGGATTCTGACATGGTCGTCCCCCTGACAGTGTTTTTCTTGGTCGTGTGGTTATTTGGCTTTGCTTTATATCGCTAGATATTCGTGTCTCAACTCTTCGTTTTCAAGCACTTCCTGGGCCGTTCCATCGAATACGATCTGGCCCATATCCAGAATCAGTGCACGGTCGGCAAGATGCAATGCAGCTACGGCATTTTGTTCAACGATAATCGTCGTCATACCGAGTGTCTTGATCTGCTCCAGCGTTTTCTCAATTTCCTGCACGATGACCGGCGCTAATCCCTCATAGGGTTCGTCCAGCAACAATAGTTTGATATCACGCATTAGTGCCCTGGCAACGGCCAGCATCTGTTGCTCACC
>JAAUXZ010087113.1_pt1 | contig 16521 bp, 15 predicted proteins | sample 7278131 | NCBI WGS metagenome assembly JAAUXZ01 (sample SAMN14350119, study PRJNA611818) | marine sediment metagenome | isolation source: surface marine sediment (3m) | place: French Polynesia: Moorea | collected 2018-08
CCTCGACCCGTACCGTGCTCGGCATCCTGCTGTCGGGATTACTCAGATCGATCGCGTTTGTCCTGCGCTTCAGCGGCAATATCATGCGCTACACCGGCAAGGTGGTGGTCAATTTCTACGATCTGCTGATCTTCGGCCCGCTGTGGCTGGAAAATATCGTCATCAGCAAACCCAAGATCGAATCTGCCTTTCCCGTACCTTCCGCAAATTCATTGTCCAAGGGTGATGCATGAAACATTCAATTTTAGCTAAATATATAACCGTTCCTCTATTAATCGCGGCTGGATTTATCAGCGGCTGTTCGGAAAATGCCGGGCCGCAGAATACCGGTGTCTACCTGTTGCTGGATACCTCGGGCACCTATACCCAGGAATTATCCAGCGCGCAGCAGCTGGTCAATGTGATGCTGGTGAAACTGGAGCCGAGCGACTCATTCGCAGTGGCGCGTATCGATACCGGCAGTTTCAGTGAAAAGGATATTATCACCAAGGTCACCTTCAGCGATCGCCCCAGTGAGGCCAACCGCCAGAAACGTCATTTTCGCGATGCGATGGACAGCTTTGTCGAAGCAGTCAAACCCGCCAAATATACCGATATCACCGGCGGGGTATTGCAGGCCGCGGAATTTCTCAACGAGAAATCCACCGGCAAGAAAACCATCCTGATCTACTCTGATTTAAAAGAGGAGTTGCCGAAAGGCTACAACCGGGATATTCCGTTCCAACTCGAGGGTTTTGATGTGGTGGCACTCAATGTCACCAAGCTGCGCAGCGACAACGTCGATCCGCGCGAATACATGGACCGTCTTGAGGACTGGCAGCGCCGGGTCGAGGAGGGCGGCGGTAGCTGGCGGGTAATCAACGACATGGATCGCCTGGAGCGGATTCTGGAGGGCTGAGCCGACTGCTACAGCCCCAGCATTACCACCCTGCACTCAGCTGCGAATCACAACATGCCGGATAGCGATATCCGGCATTTTTGTTGTTGCATGCTGTCAACACAAATTGACTTATTCAGATATAACGAAACATTATCTCGCTTTTCTTGACTCTATTACCGGTGCCTAATAGACTCGCGGGCTGACTGAAGAAATGATTTGTTTAGCGTAGGGGCGCTAACCCGCATGCTTGAAAACTATTTACCCATCCTGATCTTCCTGCTGGTCACGGCAGTCATGGGATCGGTTTTCATCATCCTGGGTAAATTGCTGGGGCCCTCGCGTCCCGACGCCGAAAAAAATTCTCCTTATGAATGCGGATTCGAGGCCTTCGAAGACAGCCGCATGAAATTCGATGTGCGCTATTACCTGGTCGCGATCCTGTTTATTATCTTTGATCTGGAAATTGCTTTCCTGTTTCCCTGGGCCATCGTGCTCGACGAGATCGGCGTGTTTGGCCTGCTGGCGATGGCCGTATTCCTCGCGGTGCTGGTGATCGGTTTCATCTACGAATGGAAGAAGGGAGCCTTGGAATGGGAATAGAAGGTAAATTCGACCAGGGATTTGTCACCACCAGTGCCGATAAGCTGATCAACTGGGCACGCACCGGTTCGATGTGGCCGATGACCTTCGGTCTGGCCTGTTGCGCGGTGGAAATGATGCAGGCCGGCGCCTCGCGCTATGACCTGGATCGCTTCGGCATCCTGTTTCGGCCGAGTCCGCGCCAATCCGATGTCATGATCGTGGCCGGTACCCTGGTCAACAAGATGGCGCCGGCGTTGCGCAAGGTCTACGACCAGATGGCCGAACCGCGCTGGGTGATCTCGATGGGCTCCTGTGCCAATGGCGGCGGTTATTACCATTACTCCTACTCGGTGGTGCGCGGCTGCGACCGCGTGGTGCCGGTGGATGTCTATGTGCCGGGTTGCCCGCCAACTGCCGAGGCCCTGTTGTATGGCATTTTGCAGTTACAGAACAAGATCAAGCGCACCAATACCATAGCCCGCTAACATGTCAGAAAAACTCACGCAACACGCAGATGCGCTGCGCAATCATTTTGCCGACAAGCTGGTCAAGCTGTTGCTCGATTATGATGAAATCACGATCGAAGTGAAGCCGGCCGATTTGCTCGAAGTAGCCACTGGCTTACGCGATGAGGCCGAGTTCGGCTATCAGCAACTGGCCGATCTGTGCGGGGTGGATTATTCGCAATTCGCCAAGAGTGAATGGCAGACCAATGAGACCACCAATACCGGATTCAGCCGCGGGGTCGATGCTGCCACCATGGGTCGCCTGAGTTTTGGTGATGAACTGGAAGTCGAAGATGATCAGGCTCCGCGTTATGCCTCGGTCATGCACCTGACGTCCTACCGTCACAACCGCCGTCTGCGGGTCAAGACCTTTGCCGACAATAACGACTTTCCGGTCGTTCCATCGGTGACCCAGGTCTGGGCATCTGCTGACTGGTATGAACGCGAGGCCTTCGATCTTTACGGCATTCTGTACAGCGAACACCCGGATCTGCGCCGCATCCTGACCGATTATGGTTTTGTCGGCCATCCGTTCCGCAAGGATTTCCCCCTGGTCGGGCATGTTGAAATGCGCTACGACCCCGAACAGAAGCGCGTGATCTATGAACCGGTGTCGATCGAACCGCGGGTGCTGGTGCCCAGGGTATCGCGCGATGACCATCGCTACATCGAGGCCTCCGACGAGGTTGCCGAATAATGCCGGAGATCAAGAACTACACCCTGAACTTCGGTCCGCAGCATCCGGCCGCGCACGGCGTGTTACGCCTGGTGCTGGAGATGGATGGTGAGGTTATCGAGCGCGCCGACCCGCATATCGGCCTGCTGCACCGGGCTACCGAGAAACTGGCCGAATCCAAGCCGTTCAATCAATCCATCGGTTACATGGACAGGCTCGATTACGTTTCGATGATGTGCAACGAGCACGGCTATGTAATGGCGATCGAAAAGCTGTTACAACTGGAAGTCCCAGAACGGGCCCAGTACATCCGGGTCATGTTCGATGAGATAACCCGGATCCTCAATCACCTGATGTGGATCGGTACCCACGCGCTCGATGTCGGCGCGATGACCATGTTCCTGTACGCGTTCCGTGAGCGTGAAGACCTGATGGACATGTATGAGGCGGTGTCCGGTGCGCGTATGCACGCGAGTTATTACCGCCCGGGTGGGGTGGCACGCGACCTGCCGGACGCGATGCCGCAGTACGAGGCGAACAAATGGCGCAGCCAGAAAGACGCCAATCGACTGAATGAAAACCGCCAGTCCAGTCTGCTCGATTTTATCGATGACTTTACCCAGCGGTTCCCGACCTATGTCGATGAATACGAGACCCTGCTGACCGATAACCGGATCTGGAAACAGCGCACCGTCGGCATCGGCGTGGTGTCTGAAGAGCGAGCCTATCAACTCGGCTTTACCGGGCCGATGTTAAGAGGTTCCGGCGTGGCCTGGGATCTGCGCAAGAAGCAGCCCTACGAGGTCTATGCCGATATGGATTTCGATATCCCGGTCGGCACCAACGGCGACTGTTATGACCGCTACCTGGTTCGGGTCGAGGAATTGCGCCAGTCCAACCGTATCATCCAACAATGCGTCAAGTGGCTGCGCAACAACCCGGGTCCGATAGCGAGCGACAACCACAAGGTGGTGCCGCCGCGTCGCGAGGAAATGAAAGCCGATATGGAAGGCCTGATCCATCACTTCAAGCTGTTCACCGAGGGCTTTTGTCTGCCCGCCGGCGAGGTGTATACCGCGGTGGAACATCCGAAAGGTGAGTTTGGTGTGTTCCTGGTGTCCGATGGCAGTAACAAGCCCTATCGCCTGAAGGTACGGGCGCCGGGTTTCGCCCACCTGTCGAGTATGAATGAAATGGCCAAGGGGCATATGCTGGCGGATGTGGTCGCCATCATCGGCACCCAGGACATTGTTTTTGGCGAGATAGATCGATAATGACTGAATCGAATTCCAGCGCCCAGGTTCTATCCGAGCATACCCGGCAAGAGATCGATGGCTGGTTGCAGAAGTATCCGGCGGACAAGAAGCGCTCGGCGGTGCTGGCTGCACTGCGTGAGGCCCAGCATCAGAATCACGGCTATCTGACCACCGAGTTGATGGATGCAGTGGCCGATTACCTGGAACTGCCGAAAATCCAGGTTTACGAGGTCGCCAGTTTCTATTCGATGTTCGAGACCCAGCCCTGTGCCCGCCATTGCGTAGCGATCTGTACCAATATCTCCTGCATGCTGATGGGCTCCGACAGCGTGGTCGAATATATCGAGAACAAGCTCGGGATCAAGGTCGGCGAGAGCACCGATGACGGGCGTATCTACCTCAAGCCGGAGGAAGAATGCCTGGCGGCCTGTGCCGCGGGACCGATGATGCAGGTCAATCACGAGTATTACGAAAAACTGACCCCGGAAAAGATCGATCAAATCCTGGATGGTCTGGAATGAGACGGGAAGTGAATAACCATGGCGAATGAAGTCTGTTTTGCAACCCTGCAATATGAGCAACCCTGGACCCTGGACAGCTATTTGAAATCCGGTGGCTATCAGGCGCTGAAGAAAATCCTCGACACCAACATGTCGCCGGATGACGTGATCGAGGAGGTCAAGACCTCAGGCTTGCGTGGACGCGGCGGTGCCGGCTTCCCCACCGGTCTGAAGTGGAGTTTCATGCCACGCTCTGCGCCCGGGCAGAAATATATCGTCTGTAATTCGGATGAATCCGAGCCCGGTACCTGCAAGGACCGCGATATTCACCGCTATAACCCGCATGCCCTGGTCGAGGGCATGATCATCGCCGGTTACAGTATAGGGGCCACAGTAGGCTACAACTACATGCGCGGCGAATTCATGGACGAGCCCTACGAGCGGTTCGAACAGGCGGTCAAGGAAGCCTACGAGCAGGGCTACCTGGGCAAAAATATTCTCGGCAGCGGGGTTGATTTCGATCTGTATCCGACCCTGGGCGCCGGCGCCTATATCTGCGGTGAGGAAACCGCCTTGCTGGAATCGCTGGAAGGCAAGAAAGGTCAGCCCCGGTTCAAGCCGCCATTTCCGGCCAATTTCGGCTTATACGGTAAACCCACCACGATCAACAATACCGAGTCACTGGCATCGGTGCCGGCGATCATCCGCAACGGCGGCCAGTGGTTTGCCGATCTGGGGATCCCCAACAATGGTGGAGTCAAACTGTTTTCCATGTCCGGACATCTGAATAACCCGGGCAATTTCGAAATCAATCTGGGCACCCCGTTCAAGGACCTGTTGCAAATGGCCGGCGGGGTCAAAGACGGTCGCCAACTGAAGGCGGTCATTCCCGGCGGCTCATCGGTGCCGGTATTACCGGCTGATGTGATGCTGGAATGCACGATGGATTACGACTCCATCGCCAAGGCCGGTTCCATGCTGGGCTCCGGTGCGGTGATCGTAATGGATGAAACCACCGACATGGTCAAGGCCCTGCAGCGTATTTCACGCTTTTACTATTCCGAGTCCTGTGGTCAATGTACCCCCTGTCGTGAGGGCACCGGCTGGCTGTATCGCATGTTGACGCGGATCGTCGAAGGCAAGGGGCGGCCGGAAGATATCGGCAAACTGAAAGATGTCTCGCACAAGATCGAGGGCCGGACGATCTGTGCCCTGGGTGATGCCGCGGCGATGCCGGTATGGAGTTTCATCAAGCATTTCCGCCATGAATTCGAGTATTACGTCGAACACAAGCGCTCGCTGGTGGATGCCACGAGCAAGGCAGCGTAACAGGTAGGCAGCATGAGTGACAGCATAACCATCACGATCGATAATCAGGAGGTCCAGGCTGAGCCGGGTCAGATGCTGATTGATGTGGCGGATGCGCATAACATCAATATCCCGCGCTTCTGTTACCACAAAAAGCTGTCGGTGGCGGCCAACTGCCGCATGTGCCTGGTCGAAGTGGAAAAGGCGCCAAAGCCACTGCCGGCCTGTGCCACCCCGGTCAATGATGGCATGGTGGTCAGAACCCGTTCGCAAAAGGCCATCGAAGCGCAAAAATCGACGATGGAATTTCTCCTCATCAACCACCCGCTGGACTGCCCGGTCTGCGACCAGGGCGGCGAATGCGAGTTGCAGGATGTGGCGATGGGTTATGGCAGTGATGTCTCCCAGTACACCGAGGCCAAACGCGTGGTGCGCGATAAAAATATCGGGCCATTGATCGCCACCGACATGACCCGTTGCATTCACTGCACGCGCTGTGTCCGTTTCGGTGAAGAGATTGCCGGTCTGCCGGAACTGGGTGCGACCGGCCGTGGCGAAAATGTCGAAATCGGTACCTATATCGAGAAAGCGGTGACCTCGGAATTGTCCGGCAATGTAATCGATCTGTGCCCGGTCGGCGCCCTGACCGCGAAGCCGTCACGTTATACCGCAAGGCCCTGGGAGTTGATCCAGCATCCTACCGTGGCCGCGCATGACTGCGTGGGCTCGAATATTTATGTGCATACCCGCAACATGCAGGTGATGCGGGTGGTACCGCGCGATAACGAGCAGATCAATGAGTCCTGGATAGCCGATCGGGATCGCTTCAGTTACAGCGCGGTCAACAATAAAAACAGAATTCGTACCCCCCTGATCCGGGACAACGGCAAACTCAGGGAAACCGACTGGGACACCGCGCTCGCGGTCGCGGTTGAACAACTACAGGCAGCGGCCAATCAAAACGGCGATCTTGCGGCGTTGGTCAGCCCCCAATGTACCCTGGAAGAACATTACCTGCTGCAGAAGCTGGTGCGTGGTCTCGGCAGCAATAATATCGATCATCGGCTGCGCCAGGTTGACTTTTCGGTGCAGGACAAGATGCCGTTGATGCCATGGCTCGGGCGCTCGATCGAGTCGCTTGAACAACTGGACAGCGCGCTGATCATTGCCGCCAACCTGCGCACGGATCAGCCGATGCTGAACCATCGCCTGCGCAAGGCGGTCATGCATAATGGTGCCAGTGTGGCATCCATCGGCTCGGTGGGTGGCATGTATAACTACCCGCTGACCGCGGATCTGGCCGGCAGTGCCGAACAGCAGTTGCATGACCTGGCTGCGGTGGTGCTGGCGGTGGCCAGCAAGACCGGCACCGAGTTATCCGCCAGGATGACCGGGCTGCTGGATAAGGTCAAGGCCAAGCGAGAGCATAACGCTATCGCCAAAGCGCTGGTGGCCGGCAAACAAAAAGCGGTAATCGTGGGTATGCAGGCGGTTACCTATCCCCAGTATTCACTGTTGATGCAGCTGGCCGAAGCGATCGCCAGCATGAGCGGGGCCAGCCTCGGTTACCTGTCGGAATCGGCGAATGCCGCTGGAGCCTGTCTGGCCGGAGCGCTGCCGCACCGTGGCGCGGCCGGTGGCAAATCCGCCCAGGTTGGGCAGCACACGACCGAACTCCTGTCCTCGCCGCACAAGCTTTTGCTGACCATGGGCCTGGATCCATGGCTGGATATCAACAACGGGCCAGGGGTCACCGCGGCCGCCGCCAATAATGACTACATTATTGCGATCAATAGCTTCAGCAATGATTTTATCGATGAGCATGCCGACCTGGTCCTGCCCCTGGCGACCTACCTGGAAACCTCCGGTACCTTCGTCAACACCGAGGGACTGTGGCAGCCGTTCAAGGGTTGCGCGGTACCGGTTGGCAACAGCCGCCAGGGCTGGAAGATCCTGACCGCGCTGGCCCAGTTGTTATTACCCGAAGATGATTATGCCTATGCTGATTCTGCCGCGGTGCGCAACGAGTTGAAGGAGTTGTGCCGAGACCTGCAGCTGGAAAATATCGTTGCTATCCAGTCGCCGGAGAAAAAATTACCCACCCGCCCACGCAGTCTGCAAAAAATCTCCGCGACCGCGATCTATGCGGTGGATGAAATGGTTCGAAATTCCACTGCCTTGCAGGCCACGGATAATATGCACCAGTCGAGCTGCCTGCGGGTGAACCTGGCCCAGGCCGAAAAACTCGGCATCGAGCAATCGCAACAGGTGCATGTCAAGCAGGGCGAGGGCACCGCGATCCTGCCGTTGCAGATTGATGAGGACATCCCCGCCGGCTGCGTGTGGATTCCAAGTGGGATCAAGGCGGTACAGAACCTGTCCGATGCCTTTGGCAGTGTCGAAGTGGAGAAACTGTCATGATGGAAACCCTGCTGCCTTATATGAGCTGGTTGCCGGCTGAACTGCAATACCTGGTGGTAACACTGATCAAGATCGTCGCCATCGTTATCCCCCTGTTCATCATCGTCGCTTACTACACCTACGCCGAACGCAAGGTCATCGGTTACATGCAGATCCGGGTAGGTCCCAACCGGGTCGGCCCTAAGGGCCTATTCCAGCCGTTTGCGGATATGTTCAAGCTGATGTTCAAGGAGATCGTGGTCCCGACCAACGCCAACATCTACCTGTTCATCATCGCGCCGGTGCTGGCCTTCGCGCCAGCGATGGCGGCCTGGGCGGTCATCCCGTTCAATGACACCCTGGTGTTCAGCGACATCAATGCCGGGCTGCTGTATATCCTGGCGATGACCTCGCTCGGGGTCTACGGCGTGATCATCGCCGGTTGGGCCTCCAACTCCAAGTACGCCTTGCTGGGGGCGATGCGCTCGGCAGCACAGATCGTGGCCTATGAAATCGCCATGGGATTCGCCCTGGTCGGGGTACTGATGGCCAGTGGCAGCCTCAATCTGGGTGATATCGTCGATGCCCAACGGGGCGATTGGTCCAACTGGTTTTTCATTCCCCTGCTGCCATTGTTCCTGGTGTATTTCATCGCCGGCGTGGCGGAGACCAATCGCGCGCCTTTCGATGTGGCCGAGGGTGAGTCGGAAATCGTCGCCGGTTTCCATGTCGAATACTCCGGCATGACCTTTGCCGTGTTCTTCCTCGCTGAATATGCCAACATGATCCTGATCTCGATGCTGACCGCGCTGATGTTCCTCGGTGGTTGGTTATCGCCCTGGCCGGAATTGTTGCCGGACAGCATTTTCTGGCTGTTCTTCAAGACCGGTATCTTCATGCTGCTGTTCCTGTGGTTCCGCGCCACCTTCCCCCGCTATCGTTATGACCAGATCATGCGCCTGGGCTGGAAGGTATTGCTGCCGGTGACGATCGTCTGGCTGGTGGTGGAAGGCGTCATGGTTTATTACCAGGTCGGACCCTGGGCAGCCTAACGAGGTAATAACAGATGCTTAACCGAATCAAGTATTACCTGAAAAGTTTTACCTTCTGGGAACTGCTGAAAGGTCTCAGCGTGACCGGGCGTTATTTCTTCAAGAAGAAATTCACCGTCCAGTACCCGGAACAGAAAACCCCGCTGAGTCCGCGCTTCCGCGGGCTGCATGCGCTGCGACGCTATGCCAACGGCGAAGAACGCTGCATCGCCTGTAAGCTGTGCGAGGCGGTATGTCCGGCGCTGGCGATTACCATCGAATCGGAGCAACGCGCGGATGGCACCCGCCGCACCACGCGTTATGACATCGATTTATTCAAATGCATTTATTGCGGTTTTTGTGAGGAAGCCTGCCCGGTGGACTCGATCGTGGAAACCGATATTTTCGAATACCACTTCGAAAACCGCGGGGAAAATATCATGACCAAGGAAATGCTGCTGGAGATCGGTGACAAGTATGAAGCCCGCATCGCCGCCAGCAAGTCAGCGGATGCGGTTTACCGGTAAAAATAACTATGTGGATTGAGACTGTCGTTTTTTATTTCTTTGCCACGCTGACGGTATTGTCAGCGATATCGGTGATCACCATGCGCAACCCGGTGCACGCCGCGCTGTTCCTGGTCCTGACCTTCTTCAGTACCGCTTTTCTGTGGATGTTGCTGGAGGCCGAGTTTCTCGCCATCACCCTGGTCCTGGTTTATGTCGGGGCGGTGATGGTGTTGTTCCTGTTCGTGGTGATGATGCTCGATATCAATATCGCGGTGCTGCGCGAGGGCTTCATCAAGTTTCTGCCGGTGGGTATCGCGCTGGCCCTGGTCATGTTCGGCCTGATTTATTATGCCCTGTCCGGTGACCAGTTCTCGCTGCAGGCGATGGCCGATCCACCACCGAAAGCGGCCGATTATTCCAATACCAAGGCGCTGGGTGCGGTGTTGTATACCGATTACGTGTTTGCCTTCGAGGTAGCCGCGGTGATCCTGCTGGTGGCGATTATCGCCGCCATCGCCCTGACCATGCGCAAGCGTCCGGAAACCAAGTATCAGAATCCATCAGATCAGATCAGAGTCAAGAAACAGGATCGTCTGCGGGTGATCAAGATGGAGGCGGAAAAGGAATGAGCCTTGCATTAACCCATTACCTGGTCTTGGCGGCGCTGTTATTCAGCATCAGCATTGCCGGCATCATCATCAACCGCAAGAACCTGATTATCCTGTTGATGTCGATCGAGCTGATGCTGTTGTCGGTCAATATCAATTTTATCGCCTTCTCGCATTACCTGGATGACCTGGCGGGACAGGTGTTTGTATTTTTTATCTTGACCGTGGCGGCGGCGGAAGCCGCCATCGGCCTGGCGATCCTGGTCGTGTTGTTCAGGAATCGGCAGTCGATCAATGTTGCTGATATTAAAGAAATGAAGGGCTAAACCTGCCTACCTGAACGGCGGCGGGTGATTATATTTATTTTACTGATAATAAATCAGATGATTATGGGGCTAACTAGTGGGCTGTTTATTAAAATTAAACCAATACGGGTTTAACCGGAATCCTCGATTCCGGGCCAGGAGCGTGGGCTGATATGGAGCAAGTCTACCTGGCGATCCCCCTGGCCTCTTTGCTCGGGGCGATTATTGCCGGCCTGTTCGGCAAGCAAATCGGCCGTGCCGGCGCCCACTGGGTAACCATCCTCGGTGTTGCCACCTCGTTTGTCCTGTCCTTGATCGTGTTGAAGGACGTGGTGTTCGATGGGGCGCCGATCTACAACGATTCGGTGTATACCTGGATGGTCAGCGATGGTATTCGCTTCGAGGTCGGTTTCCTGATCGATAACCTGACCGCGCTGATGATGACCGTGGTCACCGGGGTGTCGCTGATGGTGCATATCTACACCATCGGTTACATGCACGATGATCCCGGCTACCAGCGGTTCTTCAGTTATATCTCGCTGTTCACCTTTTCCATGCTGATGCTGGTTATGTCGAATAACTTCCTGCAGCTGTTCTTCGGCTGGGAAGCGGTAGGCCTGGTGTCCTACCTGTTGATCGGTTTCTGGTACAAGAAAGAGACCGCGATCTACGCCAACATGAAGGCATTCCTGGTCAACCGGGTCGGCGATTTCGGTTTTCTCCTCGGCATCGCCTGTATCCTGATGTACACCGGCTCGCTGGATTACTACGAGGTATTCCGCGGGGCTGGCGAGATGTCGAATTCGACGATGGAAATCTTCGAGGGTGTCGAATGGTCGGTGATCACGGTGGCCTGTATCCTGTTGTTTATCGGCGCCATGGGTAAATCGGCCCAGGTACCGCTGCATGTGTGGCTGCCGGATTCGATGGAAGGCCCGACCCCGATCTCCGCGTTGATTCACGCCGCGACCATGGTCACCGCCGGTATCTTCATGGTCGCGCGGATGTCGCCGCTGTTTGAATTGTCCGAGACGGCCCTGTCCTTCGTTCTCGTCATCGGTGCGATCACCGCCTTCTTCATGGGCCTGATCGGTATCGTGCAGAACGATATCAAACGGGTGGTGGCTTACTCGACCCTGTCCCAGCTTGGTTACATGACCGTGGCCCTCGGCGTCTCCGCCTATTCCGCCGCGATCTTCCACCTGATGACCCACGCTTTCTTCAAGGCGCTGCTGTTCCTTGCTGCCGGCGCGGTCATCATTGCGATGCATCACGAGCAGGACATCCGCAAGATGGGTGGACTGAAGAAATATCTGCCGATCACCTACTGGGTGTCATTGATTGGTTCCCTGGCCCTGATCGGTTTCCCCGGCTCCTCGGGCTATTTTTCCAAGGATGCGATTATCGAGGCGGTGCATCATTCATCGATACCGGGTGCCGGTTTCGCCTACATCATGGTAGTGCTGGGCGTGTTCGTGACCGCGTTCTATTCGTTCCGCATGTTCTTCCTGGTGTTTCACGGCGAAGAACGGATGGATCAACACACTAAAGAACATCTGCATGAACCACCCTGGGTGGTGTGGCTGCCGTTGGTGCTGTTGGCAATTCCGTCCGCGATTATCGGTTGGATGACGGTGGATGCGCTGGTATTCGGTGATTTCTTTGCACGTTCGATCCTGGTATTGCCGCAACATGATGTGATCGCGGCGCTGCAGGAGTTTTATCATGGTCCCTGGTCATTCGTCCTGCATGGTTTGGTGGGCCCCGCGTTCTGGCTGGCTGCGGCCGGGTTCGTATCCGCCTGGTTTATCTACCTGAAGAAACCGTCAATCGCGGCAGCTTTCAAGGACAAACTGAGCTTCGTCTACAACCTGCTCGACCAGAAGTACTACTTTGACCGCTTCAATGAAATCGTGTTTGCCGCCGGCAGCCGGGTCATCGGCACCGTGTTGTGGAGGATTGCCGATGCGATCATGATCGACGGTCTGATCGTCAATGGCAGTGCCCGCGTGGTGGGCTGGTTCTCCGCCATTATCCGCGGGGTGCAAACCGGTTATCTCAATCATTATGCGTTTGCCATGATCAGCGGACTGATTCTGCTGCTCGGCTGGGCGATTCTGGGCTGATCACGGGGATGAATATGATTGCTGAATTACCCTTACTGAGTCTGGTCATCTGGCTGCCGATCATCGGTGGTGTGCTGGTATTGTTTGCCGGTGACAAGGATCCTTCCGGTGCGCGCAAGATCGCGCTGGTGTTCTCGATCCTGACCTTTGTCCTGACCGTACCCCTGTACAGCCACTTCGATGCCACCACCCATGCGATGCAGTTCGTCGAGAAAATGCCGTGGATCAGCGAATTCAATATCAACTACCACCTCGGCGTGGATGGGATCTCGATGCCGCTGATCCTGCTCACCAGTTTCACCACGGTGCTGGTCATCATCTCGGCCTGGGAAGTGATCCAGTATCGTGCCTCGCAATACCTGGCTGCTTTCCTGTTCATGGAAGGCTTCATGATCGGGACCTTCTCGGCGCTGGACGCGATCCTGTTCTACATCTTCTTCGAGGCGATGTTAATCCCGATGTTCCTGGTCATCGGCATCTGGGGCGGCGCCAACCGTATCTATGCGACCCTGAAGTTCTTCCTCTATACCTTCATCGGCTCGGTGCTGATGCTGGTGGCACTGATCTACATGTATAGCCAGTCCGGTAGTTTCGCGATTCTCGATTTACACCGCCTGTCGCTGGGGATGACCGAGCAGCTGTTGATCTTCATGGCCTTCCTGCTCGCGTTTGCGGTCAAGGTGCCGATGTGGCCGGTCCATACCTGGCTGCCGGATGCGCACGTCGAGGCACCGACCGGTGGTTCGGTGATCCTGGCCGCGATCATGTTGAAGATCGGTGGTTACGGTTTCCTGCGTTTCAGTCTGCCGATCACCCCCGATGCCAGTGCCGAACTGGATTGGCTGATCCTGACCATGTCGTTGACCGCGGTGGTTTATATCGGATTTGTCGCGCTGGTGCAGAAAGACATGAAGAAGCTGATCGCCTATTCATCGATCGCGCATATGGGTTTTGTCACCCTCGGTTTCTTCATCGTGTTCCGTATCGCTGCCACCGGCGACAGCCAGGGTGCCGGCCTGGCGCTGGAAGGCGGTATGGTACAAATGGTGTCGCATGGTTTTATCTCCGGTGCGATGTTCCTCTGTGTCGGGGTCATGTATGATCGCATGCACAGCCGCCAGATTGCCGATTACGGCGGGGTGGTCAACACGATGCCGATCTTTGCCGCGTTCATGGTGTTCTTCGCGATGGCGAATGCGGGCCTGCCGGGCACCTCGGGCTTTGTCGGTGAATTCATGGTTATTCTCGCCAGTTTCAAGGCCAATTTCTGGATTGCCTTCCTTGCGGCCACCACCCTGATCCTGGGCGCGGCCTATACCCTGTGGATGATCAAGCGGGTGATCTTCGGCGATATCGCCAACGACAACGTGCGCGCCTTGAACGATATCAATCAGCGTGAGTTCCTGATCCTGGGGCTGCTGGCAATCGCGGTATTGGTGCTCGGCCTGTGGCCGGATCCGCTGGTCGAGGTGATGCATCCGACCATCGATAACCTGCTCAACCATATCAGTATTTCCAAACTTTAATCAGATCACGGATCAGGCGAAACCATGACCCCTTTCACTCAACCCAATCTGCTCCCGGCGTTACCGGAAATCGTCATGTTGACGATGGCCTGTGTGGTGCTGGTGGTTGACCTGTTCCTGCCCCAGCAGAAACGCGGGTTCACCCTGTTGCTGTCGCTGTTGACCCTGGTCCTGGTCTCGCTGGCCACCGCCTATGTCGCACCGGCCACCAGCGTATCGACCTTCAATGGCAGCTTCGTCCTCGACCAGCTCGCGGTAACCCTGAAGCAGGCGGTGTACCTGGTAACCTTCCTGGTGTTTGTCTATTCGCGTGACTACCTGATCGACCTCGGTATCTACAAGGGTGAATATTACGTGCTGGGGCTGTTTGCAGTACTTGGCATGATGATCATGATCTCCGCGCATAACTTCCTGCTGGTGTATCTCGGCCTGGAACTGTTGTCGTTGTCGCTGTACGCGATGATCGCATTCAACCGTGATTCGTTTGCCGCCTCGGAAGCGGCGATGAAGTATTTCGTGCTCGGCGCCCTGGCATCCGGGCTGTTACTGTATGGTATCTCGATCTTCTACGGGATCAGCGGCACCCTCGATATCACCACCCTGTCCAACACGATCCAGGCCCAGGCGGCAGCTAATCCTGTGATGCTGGCCTTTGCCCTGACCTTTATCGTGGTCGGTTTGTCATTCAAGCTCGGCGCCGTGCCTTTCCATATGTGGCTACCCGACGTCTACCAGGGTTCTCCGACCTCGGTCACCCTGTTCATCGGTACCGCACCGAAGATCGCCGGTTTCGCGATGGCGATCCGCCTGTTGATCGATGGCCTGTCCGGCCTGCAGGTCGACTGGTCACAGATGCTGATCGTGTTGGCGGTGGCGTCGATGGCGATCGGCAACATCATCGCCATCGCCCAGACCAACTTCAAGCGGATGCTGGCTTATTCCACCATCTCCCACGTGGGCTTCATCCTGCTGGGCCTGTTGTCGGCTACCGACACCGGTTTATCCTCGGCCATGTTCTATACCATTACCTACGCGATCACCGCCTCGGTAGCGTTTGCGGTGCTGATGTTGTTGAATCGCCAGGGTTACGATGCCGGCGAGATCGCCGACCTCAGGGGACTCAATGACCAGAATCCCTGGTACGCGGCGGTGCTGGCGATCGCGCTGTTCTCAATGGCCGGGGTGCCGCCTACCGTGGGTTTCTATGCCAAGCTCATCGTCATCAACGCGGTGATCCAGATCGACCTCGTATGGCTGGCGATTCTCGCCGTGCTGTTCTCGGTCATCGGCCTGTTCTATTACCTGCGCGTGATCAAGGTCATGTATTTTGACAAGCCGGAAGAAGAGCAGGTCATCACGATCAAGGACGCGCTGGATGTCAAGATCCTCCTCAGTGCCAACAGCCTGAGCCTGCTGGTGCTGGGGATCATGCCATCGCTACTGATGGCCTGGTGTGTTGCCGCCTTTGCCTGATCTGCGCTTGCATTGACCTGGACCTCAGGTCGATTCCTGGGCTTGATCCGTCTGTTCGAAAACCACTTGTAATATCCCCACATCCTAGCTATTATTCCGCACCTCTGATGCGGGGTGGAGCAGCTTGGTAGCTCGTCGGGCTCATAACCCGAAGGTCGTTGGTTCAAATCCAGCCCCCGCTACCAAATATAGAAGGGTTGATAGCGCGGTACCTTTTTAGGATTCGGGTTATGAGCCCTAGGGTCAGTCGGGCTCAGGATTTTTTATCCGGGCGAAGGTCGTTGGTTCACAAAATTGTCTGGAACAATTTTGAACAGCCACAGGCTGGCCCGAAGGGCGAAGGGCAGGATGCCCGGAGTAAATCCAGCCCCGCTACCACGACAGAAGGGTTTATGACACGGTACCTTTAAGGATTCGGGTTATGAGCTCGAACAGGAATGGTTCAGAGTTGTTTTTGGACAGATTTTTCCAAACCAGCTAACCATTTCCTTGTCATAGAATTGAAACCTGAGTTCGAGCTATTGATTCAGGTTAATAACAAGAAGGCCCTTAATGGGCCTTTTTTTGTTTTTTCGCTTAGTCGGAGCATTGACGTGCAGGATATGACGGCTTTATTTGAACCCGTGGTGGAATCGATGGGTTATGAACTGGTCGGCGTCGAATTTCACGGCGGCGAACACCATGGCGTGTTGCGGGTTTTCATTGATGCTGCCAGCGGGATTACCGTGGATGATTGTGCCGCGGTCAGCCACCAGCTCAGTGCGCTGCTGGATGTCGAGGACCCGATCGCCCAGGCTTATGATCTCGAGGTGTCGTCACCGGGGATCAACCGGCC
>JAAUXZ010029149.1_pt1 | contig 16518 bp, 11 predicted proteins | sample 7278131 | NCBI WGS metagenome assembly JAAUXZ01 (sample SAMN14350119, study PRJNA611818) | marine sediment metagenome | isolation source: surface marine sediment (3m) | place: French Polynesia: Moorea | collected 2018-08
CTCCAGTCATAAGCGGCCCAGTTCAGGTTGTTGCCAGTATCACTGTTGGCGTTGTAGTTGATATCCAGGTTGCTGACTTCAACCTCGAGGAATGACAGCCCATAGACACCCACACTGGTCAGTCCGGCTTCCAGGCCGGTGTAGCTGATATTGCTGGTGGTATCCTTGAACAGTGCCAGTTCCAAAGAGCCGCCGGTCAGGCCGAAACCGATCGCATCGCTGCTGGTGGTAAAGCTGCCGTCTTCCACTTCGGCCAGGGTTACCCCGACACCGGCGAACAGGCTGGTGTTGGATAAGGCCACGGTCAACAGGTCACCGCTAACGCTCTGGCTGCCCGCGGTCAGGCTGTCGGCATCGGCGATGGTGATGCCGGATTGCTTGCTCAGGCCAAACTCACTGGAGACCAGCACCACGCTGGCGATGTTCAGGGTCAGGCCACCGGTGACAGCGACCTCATCGCTGGCGGTCAGCGCAAGGTCGATGTTGGGAATGCTGCTCCAGTCATAACCGGACCAGTCAAGGTTACTGCCGGTACTGGCGGAGTTGAATTTGACATCCAGGTTGTTGACTTCAAGCTGCAGGAAAGACAGGCCATAGACACCCACGCTGTTCAGCGAAGCCTCGAGGCCGGTATAGCTGGTATTGGTGGTGGTATTCTTGAACAGTGCCAGTTCCATCGAGCCATTGCTCAGGCCAAAGCCGATGCCGTTAGCGAAGTTACCGGCTGCCAGGTCTGCCGGGCTCACACCCAAACCGGCGAACAGGTTGGTCTGGGACAGCGCGACCGTCAGCAGGTCACCGGTCTGGCCGTCGATGGTCACACCGGTCTGCTTGCTCAGGCCAAACTGGCTGGATACCTGGACCACGCTGGCTACGTTCAGGGTCAGGCCACCGGAGATGGCGATCTGGTCACTGGCAGTCAGCGCCAGGTCGATATTGGGAATGCCGCTCCAGTCATAACTCGACCAGTCAAGGTTGCCGCCGGCACTGGCCGAGTTGAATTCTACTTCCAGGTTGCTGACTTCAAGCTGCAGCGATGACAGACCGAACACACCCACACTGGTCAGCGAGGCTTCGAGGCCGGTATAGCTGGCAGTGCCGGTTTTGAACAACGCCAGCTCCATCGCGCCATTGCTCAAACCAAAACCAGTACCGTTACTGAAGTTACCGGCTGCCAACTGGGTCGGGGTCACGCCCACACCGGCAAACAGGTTGGTCTGGGACAGCGCGATGGTCAGCAGGTCACCGGTCTGGCCGTCAATGGTGACTGCGGTCTGCTGGTTCAGGCTGTACTGACTGGACACCTGGACCACGCTGGCGACGTTCAGGGTCAGATCACCGGAGATGGCCAACTGGTCACTGGAGGTCAGTGCCAGGTCGACGTTGGGAATACCGCTCCAGTCGTAGTCCGCCCAGTTCAGGTTGTTGCCGGCACTGGCCGAGTTAAATTTTACTTCCAGGTTGTTGACCGCAACCTGCAGGACCGACAGGCCATAGACACTGACACTGCTGAGCGAGGTCTCCAGGCCGGTGTAGCTGATATTGCTGGTGGTATCCTTGAACAGCGCCAGTTCCATCGAGCCACCGGTCAGGCCAAAACCGATCGCACTGGGGCTGGTGGTGAAGCTGCCGTCTTCGACCTCGGCCAGGGTCACGCCGATACCGGCGAACAGGTTGGTGCTGGATAAGCTCAGCGTCAGCAGGTCGCCGCTAACCGTCTGGTCACCCGCGGTAATACTGTCGGCATCGGTGATGGTTACACCGGACTGTTTGGTCAGGCCAAACTCGCTGGAGACCAGCAACACGCTACTCAGGTCGAATGCCAGGTTGCCATTGATTTTCAACAGCTCACCCGAATTTCCATCGATATCCAGTACCAGTCCGGGCTGGATCTGGAAATTATTGGGGTCGAAATCCAGGACATTGGAGGTGCCAGCACTGTTCTGGTTGATCACGATGCCGGCATTCCTGACGATCAGGTTGATCGCATTGACGCCGGTGAAACTGGCGTTGCTGACACTGGCACTGACGGTGGTGTAATCGATGGTTCCATCATTGACCAGCAACACGCCAAGGCTGAAGTTGGTCAGCGACAACCCGGTGCCACTGGTGCCGATAAACGCGCTGCTGATCTGGGCGCCGATCGCAATGTATTCCGCGTTGAAGCTACCGCCGCCAGCCAGGAAGAAATCGTCAGTGGAGCGGGTGAAGGTGAAATTGCCCTGTAGAGAAATCAGGTTGGCCAGCTCAACATCGACACCGGTAAGCTGGATGCGCTGGGTGCCGTCGCTGATGCCGAGGTAATCGGATCCGGTCTCGTTGTATTCGACGACGACGCTACCGGTGGCGCTGCCAAAGTTCTGGATGTTGAAGATGATGCTGCCATCCGCGCGCAGGCCCAGGGCACCGTCACTACCCTGGATCAACAGGTTCAGGTTGCCGTTTTCCACCCCAACCGTGGATCCACCAACCGACATCACGGCAGAGAAGCTGGTGGCTGAAGCCTGGATATTGGCGCCGACCTTGGTGAAGCTCAGATCACCGCTGATCGAGACAAAGCCGTTGATATCAACCGCGAGGCCGTTGATTTCCACCAGGGTCGTGTTGTTCGCATATCCCAGGTAATCGGATCCTGTATTATTGAACGCAACCAGGATTGAGCCGGATGGTCCCAGCACCGGGTTGTCAAACTCCGCTCCATTCAGGACCAGGGTTCCGGTCGAGGCAGTCAGACCAACCGTGCCATCTGACTTGAGCAGGAAATTGATACTGCTACCCTCGGTGCCCACACTGTAACCACCCGCGGTCATCAACACGCTTACATTGCTGGCAGACACCGAGAAGTCACCGGCGGTATTGGTCAGATCGAAATTCCCGCTGACCTGGAACAGGCTGGCGATCTGGATTTCAATATCTCCCAGCCCATCATTGATGTTGCCGGCAACCACCCCACCATTCAGTTGGAAGATATCCTTGCCATCGCCGCCAAGAATATTTTCAATACTGCTGAAGGATAGTGAATCGTAACCTTCTATGGTCAGAATACCCGAACCAATACCAGGAGTGAGATTCCAGGTGGTTTCGAGACTCAGGTCGACATCAATGGTTTCATTGAGGTTGGCCAACAGGCCTGAAATATTGGTGATATCAAAGTAGGTACCATCTTCTCCGTTGCTATTGGTAACCTGCACATCCAGGGTTGAATTACTATTTGAGTCAATGATTGTGAATACAACATTCAAATCATCGGCTTCGGTAATCAAGCTGCCTGTAGTAGCGGTATTCAGTTGACCATCAACACTATCGGCATGTGACTCCCCACCGACGTCCAGGTGACGTATCCCGGTATCCAATGTTTCATTCATGACCTGCATATCAGCGTCATGATCGTGACCCAGCACATGTCCCATTTCGTGCAGGACGACTGTCAACAGGTCGATGCGACCATCAGCCTCGCCATTCGCAGTAGCCACCAGGACACCGTCGACCAGGTCGAATTCGCTGTTGTCTGAAGCTGTGCTGTCGACAAACCAGCCATAACCGGCGGCGGTATCATCGATCAGGATGTTGAGGCCATGGGCCAGGCCAAGAACGCTGCCATCGAGGTCGGCAACGCTGATCTCGATGGTCTCGAGACGATCGCGTTGGTCATCGCTGAGTAGAGTTTGCGACCAATATTGAAGGGCTTGTTGGAAGATGGCGCCGAGTTGCTCATCGCTGAGCGCTGTCTCATCAGAGGAGACGTTGGCTGAACCATCGTAGTGGAGGAATTCAGCTTCGGCATAAACATGAGGCGGTGCGCGCGGCAAGCCGTCACCAGCCGGGGGGGCACGCGGGTCTGTATCATCAGTTTGCGCTGACGATTGGCTGTCTTCATCCACGGAATGGACAGCTAAATCTGCAGATGCAGCCGTTTCATCGGCCGTTAGCAGCTGGCCATAGGCTAGCATCGGGCCATCGGAGAATGGCACGCCGGGTGGATTATCATCCTGGTTATCACTGCTAACTTCTTGATTTAACGGGGGTGCTCGTGGATCCGACTCATTATCCCTGTCTTCAGAGTCGAGTGGTTCATGGGGATTGACAGGGTTTGACTTGTCGTCATCGGCAGACCGGGTTTTGTTGTTACCCGGGGCCTGGCGGATGTGACGATTATTATCCTGGCTGGCGGCGATGGCGATAACCGAGCCATACACGGCTGCGTCATCAGCGCCATCGGTATCGGCATCCATGATGCCATCCGTGAGCCCGGCGTCAGCCTCTGCCGCTGAAACGTCAGCAGTCGCAGATCCGGCAGCGGTTGGAGTTGAACTCTGATCCTGCGGGTCAGCCAACCACTCCGGGCTTGCCGAATCGGTTGCGGTATCAGGCGTATCCGGCGGGCTATCCTGACCCGAACTCAGGCTGGACTCAACCGCATAGCCGGTTGCCCCAGTTTCCGAGGCGGAAGGATTACCGTTGTCATCGCCGGCATCGCCGTTCTGATCAGCCAACTGGGTGGGCCCAGGGTAAGCATCATCTGCCAAACCGGCGTTACTTACCCCGGCTGCAGCAGCACTACCCTCCATCTGCTGCAGTTTGGCCAGCAGTGCCGGATCCAGATACCAGCCGTGACCGGCCGCATCGATATCGATTGCCAGGGTATCTCCGTCAAATTCGGCTAACAGATCGCCCTCGAGCTCAGCCAGCTCGATATTGACCTGACTCATCAGGTCCGCAGCCTGGCCGGAGGCATCCATCGTGGATGCCAGCTCCAGCACCAGATCCTGCAACAGTTGATTATTCAATTCATCCCCGGCCTCGACATTGGCATCGGACCCGGCGTCGTCACCGGCCGTGGCCTGGGCGGGATCATTGGCTTGCAATTCACTATTGCCGCTGTCGATGGTCAGGCTGACATCACTGATCGCACTGCCGCCCTGGACCGATTCAACGACATCGTCGATCAACTCGCCGACGACAGCGGCCAGATCATAACTTTGCTGCTCTAGCTGTTCGGATGCGACCTGCCAGCCCTCGGGCCAGCTGACTTCAAAATCATCCCGCTGCTGGCCGCTATGATCGGCAGCGTGAATTTCGCTGCTGGCATCCACTTCCTGGATAATGGCCGCGACCGCGGACTCCTCCAGATCGACTGCGTCCTGTTGGACGACACGGGCCAGTTCGGAGGAGATGGGGTCTGCTGAGAGGAGGAGACGGGGTTCAAGGGATTCAAGACGAAACTCTTCTGCACACTCAGATTCAACTGTCTCTGGAGATGCGTTCCCAGAACTTCTGAACGCGGTAAGTCTTTCCCAAAAACTTCCCACTTTCTTCTTATTGCCCAGTTTGGTTATGCGGTAATCCGATTACCTTTACTTATTGTCCTATGCTCCTGATAGTTGGAGATTACTCCAATCAGCGAGGGATAAACTACCCTTCGCAGATGACGATTTCATTAAAAAATGAAAAACGTTTTTATTAACTTTTGTCTCGTCAGGGACCTAAAAAGCTATCACAGATTTTTGACCCCGGCAATTTTTTTGTGATTTTTGTCACAGTAATCATGTGACTGCGCTCACAGCCATGACCGGCGTCGGGGTCCTGACAAGCCCGATAAAAAACCCAAAACCCACTGCAAAAACAAGCGCTTAATTGAAATCAATCCGGCAGCGAAGTCCGGCCGGGATGCGACTGCGCGGATTGTTCAGGGCCAGGCGTATTCTGATCGTCCCACTCGCGGCATCGATGACCTGATCGATCAGGATGACTTTTGCCTGGTAGGTCTTGTTGCTGCCGCCCAACGTGGTCACCTTGCCGGTCATACCCTTCTTGATGCTGCCGAATATTTCCGCCGGCGCCACCACCTCGACATTCAACGGGTCGAGACTGACCACCGTTAACAAGGGTTCGGTTTCGACATATTCACCGGGATCCTTATCCCGCTCTACCACGATGCCGTTGATCGGGCTCATAATACTGCGCTGCTTGAGATTCTCCCGAGCCTGCTTCAGCTGGAGCTCGGAGATCAGCAATTCGGTATCCAGTTCATCCTTTTCATGGATCGATATCAGTTCCTTTTGATACAGGTCCTCGTTACGCACCGATTTACGTTTGCCAAATTCCACTCTGGCCTGGGCCAGCTCGACCGCGGCACGTTCCGGCCCCGATACCAGGCGCGCCAGCAACTGACCCCGGTTGACTTTTTCACCCCGTTGCACCAGGACCTCGCTTAACACCCCGGATACTGCCGCGCTGATCTCAATTTCCTTATTCGGTTCCAGGATACATTCAAGCTCATCCATGTTGATATCACTCAGGTCAGCCTGGGCGGTCACGGCAACTATCAGCCACAACAAACCGCTAACATATTGATGCCCTTTTACTCTTTTCACTCTAGTTACCTTGTGTTTGATTACAGATGTGGGTTGCCACAAGCCTCTGCGCTTCCCGTCAGGTCCTGGATGCTGCCGGCTGTAACATCCGATTGATATCGGCGATGTCCTGTTCATTCAACGAACCGATCGAATGTTTCAGGCTCAGGTGATTGAGGAGATAATCATAGCGAGCCCGCGCCAGGTCCCGCTTCGCCTCGAACACGTCACGTTCAGCATCGAGCACATCGAGATTGGTATACAAACCGGAGCGGTAACCCTGTTGGCGTGCCAATAATGCCAGTTGCTGCGCGCTCACCGTCTCTTTCTGGGCGTCGACCAGGCTGATAGCCCTGACGATGCCATTATAAGCGGACTTGGCGGCGCGCCGGACCGTGCGTTGGATCGAGGTCAAATCCTGTAACGCCTTTTGATGGAGCTGACTGGATCTGCGGGTATTCGAGGTCACCGCTCCACCCTGGTAAATCGGCAGGTTCAGGCGTAATACGAATTCGGTAGTCTCCAATTCGTTGTCATTGCCCAGTACACTGCCTCCCGAGTCCAGTTCATTGACCCGTGCGGTAAAGTCGACGGTCGGCAAATGACCTGCCTTGTTCAATCTGATTTCGTAACGACTGATCTCGACCTGTTGCTGCTGCATGATGACCCGCGGATTCTGCGCCACCGCCAGTTCCATCCAGTGCTGCGGGGTCTCCGGGTCGGGGATGGATAATGAAATGTCGGGGTTCAATACCGCCAGTGCACCGGTCAGGGGGCCGACGATTTCCTGCAGCGCCTCGCGCTTATCGTCCAGATCGCTCAACGCGGTGATCGCATCAGCCTGGGTCTTGGCAAACCGGGCTCGTGCTTCATAGAGTTCGGTTTTGCGCGCCATCCCACTGGTCATCATATTCTGCACCCGGTCCAACTGCTTGCCGACCGCCAGTTTTTCCGCCTGGATCAGGTCCAACTGGTCATTCGCGGCCAACACCTCGAGATAGGCCTGTGCAGTGCGCAGGATCAGGTCCTGTTGCTTGGAGTCGAGTTCGGCGTCAGCGCGCAGAATATCCGCCTTGGCCTGCTGGTAACCGACATAGATTCCCCGGTTATACACCGGCTGGACCAGGGTCAGGGATATATCGGTGGTTTCAAAATCGTCTTCACCGGTGGGTTGAAAAATATTATTCGACTGCTTGATATCCTGCTCGGTATCACTGTGCGAATATTCAAGACCAATCTGTGGATACATTTTGCCCCTGGCCAGGGCAACCGATTCGTTGGCTGCGGCATGGGCATACTGAGCTGCCAGAAACTCAGGATCATTGGCCAGTGCTTTTTGGTATAACGCCTGCAGGTCTTCAGCCCGCGGCTGCGTCATCATTCCTATCGATATAAGCCCTATCAACAGGCTCCATGCCTGCCTGATTAAAATGGATCTCATGATGTTCTCCCTCTTGCTCGGTTTTTATGAGGTTATTTCGGTTGAGCCTGAAACCAGGTCTGAAGCCGATCCACTGGCCACCATTACGGCAAATCTTCATCCATATTGCAAGCTCTTAAATGCAGATTCACCAGGGCAGTGCCAACCTCGAAGGAACTGGATGAGCGATCACCGCGAACCCCGGTCAAGCCAGACAAATAATCCGCAACCGCGCAGGATAGGAACATCCTGTTAAGAAATGATTAACGATTGGTTAAATTGGGGCCATAGTTGGAAAGAATTGCTCTAGCGGCCCCGGGTGGACTGGATTCTAGGCAAAAAAAAGCCCCGCAATGCGGGGCTCTTTTAAAGCTCGATGAGCGGCTGATTACATCATGCCGCCCATGCCGCCCATGCCGCCCATGTCAGGCGCACCGGCGGGTGCTTCTTCCTTCGGCATCTCGGCTACCATGCACTCGGTGGTGATCAGCAGACCGGCCACAGAGGCTGCATTCTGCAGCGCGGAACGGGTTACCTTGGTAGGATCCAGGATACCCATGTCGATCATGTCGCCGTACTCACCGTTGGCAGCGTTGTAACCGTAGTTACCTTCATGCTGTTCAACGTTGTTGGTGACCACCGAGGACTCGTCACCGGCATTGGCGACGATCTGGCGCAGCGGCTCTTCCATCGCACGGCGTGCAATGTCGATACCGATGTCCTGGTCGTGGTTATCGCCTTTCAGCTCCTCGATCGAGGCACGCGCACGAATCAGGGCGACACCACCACCGGGTACCACGCCTTCTTCCACCGCGGCACGGGTTGCATGCAGGGCATCTTCGACGCGGGCTTTCTTTTCTTTCATCTCAACTTCGGTAGCTGCACCGACCTTGATCACGGCAACACCGCCGGCCAGCTTGGCCACGCGTTCCTGCATTTTTTCGCGGTCGTAGTCAGAAGTTGATTCTTCAATCTGGGCCTTGATCTGGGAAATACGCCCCTGGATCTCATCGGTAGAACCCGCACCGTCGACGATAGTGGTGTTCTCTTTGGAGACCGAGATCTTCTTCGCCGAACCGAGGTCATCCAGGGTGGCTTTTTCCAGGCTCAGACCAACTTCTTCGGAGATGACCTGGCCACCGGTCAGGATCGCGATATCCTGCAGCATCGCCTTACGGCGATCACCGAAACCAGGTGCCTTGACCGCACAGACCTTGACGATGCCACGCATGCTGTTGACCACCAGGGTAGCCAGGGCTTCGCCCTCGATATCCTCGGCGATGATCAGTAGCGGCTTGCTCGCCTTGGCAACAGCTTCAAGAATTGGCAGCAAGTCACGGATGTTGGAGATTTTCTTGTCGAACAGCAGGATCATCGGATCTTCCAGTTCAGCAGACATGGATTGCTGGTCATTGACGAAGTAGGGAGACAGGTAACCACGGTCGAACTGCATACCTTCAACGACATCCAGTTCATTATGCAGCGAGGAACCTTCCTCGACGGTTATAACACCTTCCTTGCCGACCTTGTCCATGGCATCGGCGATGATGCCACCAACACTCTCGTCGGAGTTGGCGGAGATGGTACCAACCTGGGCAATCGCCTTGTTGTCAGCACAGGGGGTGGACATACCATGCAGGTAATCGACGGCAGAAGTGGTTGCCTTATCGATACCACGCTTCAGATCCATCGGGTTCATACCCGCGGCGACGGCTTTCATACCCTCGCGCACGATGGCCTGGGCCAGAACCGTCGCGGTAGTGGTACCGTCACCGGCGACATCGGAAGTCTGGGATGACACTTCCTTGACCATCTGGGCCCCCATGTTTTCGAACTTGTCTTCCAGTTCGATTTCCTTGGCGACCGAGACACCGTCTTTGGTTACGGTAGGCGCACCAAAACTTTTTTCCAGAACCACGTTACGACCCTTTGGGCCCAACGTGACCTTGACCGCGTTAGCCAGAATGTTAACGCCGTTGATCATGCGACCACGCGCATCATCACTAAATCTTACTTCTTTTGCACTCATTGCAGTATTAACCTCTAGATTGGGATTAGTTATTCAACAACAGCCATGATGTCATCTTCACGCATGATCAACAGCTCTTCGCCTTCGACCTTGACTTCGGTACCGGAGTACTTGCCGAACATGATCTTGTCACCGACCTTTACATCCATTGCCAGCACTTCACCTGATTCGGTGATCTTGCCATTGCCGACCGCGACCACTTCACCGGTACTTGGTTTTTCAGTTGCTGAATCCGGAATCACGATACCACCGGCGGTAGTACGCTCTTCTTCCATACGTCTAACGACTACGCGGTCGTGTAGAGGACGAATATTCATAGGTTGGTTTCTCCTAATGATTTGTTAAGGTTATAGAATCTTTTAGCACTCTGGCTTTGGGAGTGCTAATCATAGTCAGCAGGACTAAACAGTCAAGCAATATTGGGATGGTTTGTGTGGTTTCAAGCAGGATTGTTGGGAAATTGGTGAAACAATTGCCGTTGCGCGTCGATCAACCGGGATCAGGGACGGATATCCAGATAGCCGATCGGCATCGCGGTTTGCTTATCCAGCACGATCACACTGGTTGCCAGATGACTGACCAGGCCAAGCAAATAGATCTCGTCCGCGGTCAGCTGGTTCTGGCTCAGAAATGCCTCGATTTGCTGCCGATTGCCATCCTGCCCGGACAGCTGGTCGATATTCAGCGCGTTTTGCGCCAACTCGGCAAGTGGTGGCGGATAACTGCGATAAAACTCGGGTGAATCGAGCAGGGTTTTACCCTCGGTGGCCTGGGCCATGGTAAAAGCGACGATCGCCTGCGGGTCATCGGGCAGGCTGGCCACGGCCAGTTTGGGACCGACATGAATCCGGGCACGCAGGGATTCATCTTCAATCAACTGTTCATCGATAGCGCTGGTCGGGATTGTGTACATGACACCATCGGCATAGGTGACGAATTCGGGATGCTGTGATTCGATGGTGTAGCCGCCATACACAAACGCCGCGATCTGCACCACCGCGATCACGCTGAGATCGAATTTGAGTGATGGTTTGCCCTTTTTGTAAACGATGAAGGTCACCATCGGCCCGAGCACGACATCCACCAGGGTGATCATGGCCAGGATTGTCAATACCCCTTCATACTTGAAATGCGGGAAGGGATACCAGTAAAACAAGGTTGCCGCGGCCAACAGCAGCAGGGCCGTGGAGCTGAGCGCAAGATGAATGAGGGCTGCCCTTAATTTAGTCATTATATAAAGCTGTCCGCTATCGCAAATTACAGGTTCAAAACCGACTCCATGGCTGCTTGTTGCAGCACTTAGGTATCAGCTACTGATATTAGGATAGTTTAGGGAATAGAAATGAGATTACCGGGTTTATCTATTATTTGTCTTCTTCATGGTACTTGACGTCATCGATGACGTTACCGGAACGGGTCTCGTCACGCGTATGAAACTGACCGTGCATGGTAAATCGCCCCGAGGCCACCGCCCGCTGCGCCAGGCGGGAAATAATCAGTGCCCGGCTGGGTGGAAACAGTAACAGAAAACCGAAACTGTCGGTAACGAAGCCGGGGGTCAGCAGGAACGCCCCGGCCACGATCAGGGCAATGCCTTCGAGTAATTCCTGAGCGGGTAATTCACCGTCGTGCATTTTTTGCTGGGCCCGCGACAGGGTCGACAAACCCTGGGTTTTCAGCAGTTGCACCCCGATCACTGCCGTCAGCACAACAAAAAACACCGTCCATAATGCGCCGATGACCTGACCGACCTGGATCAGGATATATATTTCCACCAGGGGAACGATTAAAAAGATCAGGGCAAATACTGGAAACATGGAAACCTCGGGAATAGAATGCAAACCTTTGCCGAAACGACGCTTACATACTATATAAGACTGACTTCGGTTGTATCAATATCCGGTGGAATACTAAAGGCTATGCTTCATGACTGATATCGTGCTGGTGCTGACAACCTGGCCAGATGAAGAATCCGCAAAACAGCAAGCGCAGGAATGGTTGAATAAAAACCTGGTTGCCTGCGTCAATATCCTACCCAGGATGCAATCTCTGTATCGCTGGCAGGGTGAACTTGAGGTGGGTACCGAGCATCAAATGTTGTTGAAGACCAGCAACAACCGGGTTGCCGAACTTGAGCGGGAGATCGTGAACAATCACCCCTACGAGTGCCCCGAAATACTGCGGCTGCCGGTGGTGGGCGGACATCAGCCCTATTTGGAGTGGATAACAGGTAATACTAAATGAAATCAATCACATCACGAATTCTGCAGATTGTTCTGCTGCTGATCTCCACCGCCGTTTCGGCCCAGCAGGATGACCTGTTACGACCGGAAGTGGCATTCGACCTGCAGGCCAGGGTTGATGGTGACAGAATCATTGCCGAATACCGTATCGCACCGGGCTACTACATGTATCGCGATGCCTTCCAGTTCGATCTGCAAACCGATGGTGTGGCCTTTGCCGAACCCCAGGTTCCCGACGGCAAGATCAAGCAGGATGAATTCTTTGGCGAGGTCGAAATCTACCGTGACCAGGTGGCGATCGCCCTGCCCCTGGTTTACCAGTCGACGGACAAACCCGGCAGCATCCAGATTAAAACCACCGGCCAGGGCTGTGCCGATATCGGCGTCTGCTATCCGCCGTTGTATCAGGTCCTCAACATGAATCTGGCCAGCAGCGCCGCGGTGTTACCCCAGCCCTATGAATTCCGCGCAACCAGCGTCGCCCAAACCGAAGCCGAGCCGGATAAGGTCAACGAATTACAACAATTACTGGGCATCGACGACAGTCAAACCAATCCGATCGATGACATGGCCGAAACGGCCGGCAATGCCGCCAGTAACGCGCTGTCGTTATTACAATCACTGGGCGAGGATATCGGGCTCCAGGACGAGGATGAAATCCCGCATCCGGACGACGCGTTCAAACTTGCCGCAACCATTGATAGCAACAATATCATCCAGTCCGAAATCCAGCTTTACCCGAAGACCTATCTGTATCGCGACAAGATGAAGGTCGAGATGATCGATGGTAATGGCCACAGTATCGGCGCCATCTCGCTGCCCGAGGGCGATGAAAAGAACGATGAGTTCTTCGGCCTGATGCAGGTCTATCACGATTATCTGAAGGTCTCGATTCCGGTCCTGTCCGAGGCCGGCGCATCCAGCCAGTTTGCGCTGGCGTATAAGTACCAGGGCTGCGTCGAGGACAAGATCTGCTATCCGCCGATCACCAAGTATTTCAAGGTCGATCTGGCCGATCGCTCGCTGCAGATTTCCGATGACAAGCCGCAGCTGATGCTGGCTGCCGCAACCACGACAACTGCTATCCCGACCGCGACCACGGCTCCTGCCAGCGTGCCGGCAGTCGAGCAGTCCGAACAGGACAAGTTTGCCGGCATCCTGGCCGAGAAAAATCTGTTTATTATCATTGGCCTGTTTTTCCTCGCCGGGGTCGGCTTGACCTTCACCCCCTGCGTGTTTCCGATGATCCCGATCCTGTCCGGGATCATTGCCGGCCAGGGCGAGAACATCACCACGCGCAAGGCATTCACCCTGTCCCTGGTTTACGTGTTGGCGATGGCTTCGACCTACGCGGTGGCCGGTGCCATCGTCGGCCGCTTCGGTGCTGAATTCAATATCCAGGCCTGGTTCCAGGACCCGGTCATCCTCAGCATCTTCGCCGCTATCTTTGTCCTGTTGTCGCTGTCGATGTTCGGCTTTTATGACCTGCAGATGCCGAATTTCATCCAGAGCCGCCTGACCGAGTACAGCAACAAACAGGAAGGCGGCACCCTGGTCGGGGTCGGCATCATGGGCCTGTTGTCAGCCCTGATCGTCGGACCCTGTATCACCGCGCCCCTGGTTGGTGCGCTGATCTTTATTTCGCAAACCCAGGACATGATCCTGGGCGGTCTCGCCCTGTTTGCCCTGGGCCTGGGCATGGGTGCTCCGCTGCTGTTGATCGGCACCTCGGCGGGTAAACTGCTGCCACGTGCCGGTACCTGGATGGACGCGGTCAAGGCGGTGTTCGGCATCGGCCTGCTGGCAGTCGCGATCTGGTTACTGGAACGTATCCTGCCGACCGAAATCACCATGCTGTTGATGGCGACGCTGATCATCATCACCGCGGTTTACATGGGTGCGGTCGACCGCATACCCGAGGGCGCTTCCGGCTGGCGTAAGCTGTGGAAAGGCGCGGGCATTATCCTGTTACTCTACGGTGCATTCTATCTTTATGGTGTGGCCGCCGGCAGCAAGGATTTGATCCAGCCGCTGAAAGGCATTACCGGCAGCACGATGGTGGCCGGTGGCGCTGCGCAACAGGGACATATCGAGTTCAAACAGATCAAGGGTGAGCAGGGCTTACAACAGGCCCTGGCAGCCGCCGAGGGTAAACCGGTCATGCTGGATTTTTACGCGGACTGGTGTATCTCCTGCAAGGAGATGGAGAAGTATGCGTTCACCCATCCCGAGGTTTTGGCAGCCCTTGAGGGTTTCGTCAACTTGCAAACCGATGTGACCGCTAACGACAAGACCGACCAGTTGTTCATGAAATCGCTGGGTATTTACGGTCCACCGGCGATTCTGTTCTATGACCGCAACGGCCAGGAAATTCCCGGCAGCCGGATGGTCGGTGAAATGTCCGGCGAAGAATTTGCCGCCCATATCATCAAGCACACCCGCAATCTATAACCGCTGAGTGATGAAACGTGACCTGATGCTGCCGCTGGCAGTTGCCCTGGTGTCGATGGCTGCCGGTTTCCTACTGTTTCGTTTGACCATGCAGCAGCCTGAGTTCGTCAGCGCCGATCCCGTATCAGCGACACCCCTAACCGTCGATATTGCCTTCGAGGATATCGTCCTCGATGACCTGCAGGGACAAGCCCAGGCCCTGACCCAATGGCAGGCGCCGGTGATGGTGCTCAATTTCTGGGCCACCTGGTGTGCGCCCTGCCGCCGTGAGATCCCGGAACTGATCGCGTTACAACAGGAGTATCCTGAACAGCTGCAAATACTCGGCCTGGCTTTTGATTCGGTCCAGAACCTGCAGCAATTCGATGGTGAATTCGAATTCAATTACCCGTCACTGGTGGTTGGCGTCGAGACCAGCCAGCTGAACGCTTATTTCGGCAACGATAAATCCGTACTGCCGTTTACCGTGGTGTTGAACCAACAACGTGACATCGTGTATCGCCATACCGGGGAGATCACCCGGCAGCAACTCAGTGAAGCCATCCAGCCCCTGCTTTAAGTTGCATTTTGGGACCGTCAAAACCCGAATTTTCATAAATAATTGCATCGATCATCGTTAATTGTGCCGAAAACTAGACACGATCTTGCCGCTATGTGACAATATCGACTCAATATAAAAAATTCCTTAAAAACCAACGCCCATGCCCAAAATCCTGGTCATTCACGGCCCCAATCTGAACCTGCTCGGTTTGCGTGAACCCTCCCATTACGGCGTCGACACTCTGCAAAATATCGATCAGGCCATGCAGGAAATGGCCGCGGCAGCAAAGGTTGAACTGAGCATTTTCCAATCCAACCAGGAGGGTGGAATCGTCGACCGCCTGCACCAGACCCTGGACGATGGTACCGATTTTGTGGTGATCAACCCGGCCGCATTTACCCATAGCAGTGTCGCTATTCGCGATGCATTCCTGGCCTGCAGCAAACCCTTTATCGAAGTGCATTTATCCAACGTGCATGCACGTGAAGAATTCCGTCAGCATTCTTTTTTATCCGACATCGCGGTTGGTGTCATCAGCGGCCTGGGCAAGGACAGTTATCTGCTGGCCCTGCAGGCTGCGATTGAAAGGTGCATCAACCCCAGGCCCCTATAACCCGAATCAAACTAGAGAATAAAATGGACATCCGAAAAATCAAAAAGCTCATTGAATTACTGGAAGAATCCGGCATCGCTGAACTCGAGATCAAGGAAGGAGAAGAGTCCGTGCGCATCAGTCGCCAGTCCAGCTCGGTGGCGGCGCCAGTGATGCCCATGGCGGCGCCGGTGGCGGCTGCCCCGGCCGCAGCGCCCGCGACTGCCGCCGAAGCTTCCGACCCACCAGCAGCCGCCGAAGACAGCGGCGGTCATCGGATCAAATCACCGATGGTAGGAACCTATTATGCCTCACCCTCACCCACCTCGGGACCCTTCGTCAAAGTCGGGCAAAAGGTCAATGTCGGTGACACCCTGTGTATCATTGAAGCGATGAAAATGATGAACCAGATCGAGGCTGACAAGGCGGGTACGGTCAGGCAGATACTGATTGAAAACGGTCAGCCGGTCGAATTCGATCAGGATTTATTCATCCTCGACTAGGGATTGCTCACTATGTTAGAAAAAATTCTCATCGCCAATCGCGGTGAAATTGCGCTTCGCATCCTGCGCGCCTGTCGGGAGATGGATATCAAAACCGTCGCTGTGCATTCCACTGCCGACCGCGACCTTAAACATGTGCGCCTGGCCGATGAATCGGTTTGTATCGGTCCACCCTCTTCGCTCGACAGTTACCTGAATATACCGGCCATCATCTGCGCCGCCGAGGTCACTAACGCTTCCGCGATCCATCCCGGTTACGGTTTCCTGTCGGAAAATGCCGAGTTTGCCGAACAGGTGGAAACCAGTGGTTTCAAGTTCATTGGACCAAGCCCCCAGGCCATCCGCACCATGGGTGACAAGGTGGCTGCGATAAAGAGCATGAAAGC
>JAAUXZ010107480.1_pt1 | contig 16515 bp, 15 predicted proteins | sample 7278131 | NCBI WGS metagenome assembly JAAUXZ01 (sample SAMN14350119, study PRJNA611818) | marine sediment metagenome | isolation source: surface marine sediment (3m) | place: French Polynesia: Moorea | collected 2018-08
GCCTATCTGCTGCAGAGGCAGACAGATACGGAGCGTTTTGCGTGAAAGGCCGGGAACTCTATCTGCGCCTGCTCAAACAGGTTCGACCCTACTGGCGGGAGTTCGCTGGCGGGTTGTTCGCCATGGTGGTGTTGGCCCTGACCGAGCCGGCCGTACCGATATTGATGAAGCCCATGCTCGATGGGAGCTTCGTGGAGAAGGATCCGCAGATCATTTTCTGGTCGCCGATTTTGTTGCTCCTGCTGTTCTCGATTCGCGGGGTCATGAACTTTCTCAGCAGTATCGCCTTTGAGTGGGTCTCCGGGCGAATCGTGCTGGATCTGCGTTCCGACATGATCGGTCGCATCCTCACCCTGCCGATCAGTTATTACGATGCTAACTCCACCGGCAATATCATCTCCAAGGTGACCTACAATGTGAACCAGGTGACCGTGGCGGCCACCAAGGTGCTTACCATCCTGGTCAAGGACACGATCGTGGTGATCGGTCTGCTGGCATACATGCTCTATCTCAACTGGATGCTGACCCTGGTGATCTTTACCACCATGCCGGTGATCGTGGTGGCGGTGAGGCTGTTGGCCAAGCGCCTGCGCCGCCTTAACCTGGCGCTGCAGGAGATGATGGGGGATCTGACCCATGTGCTGGAGGAGAGTGTGCGCGGCCAGAAGGTGATCAAGATCTTCGCCGGGCAGGATTATGAGAAACAACGCTTCATGCAGCGGGCCAACTGGGTGCGTCGCTATCATCTGAAGAACAAGGTGGCAGGTTCGGCGCATATGCCCCTGGTGGAGTTCATCGGTGCCCTGATGATCGCCCTGCTGGTCTATGTGGGGACTCATCAGACTGCCATGGGGGAACTCACGGTGGGTGGCTTCGTCTCCCTGATGGTGGCGGTCGGCCTGCTGTTCTCGCCGATCAAACGCCTGACCGGGATCAATCAGCCCCTGCAACGGGGGCTCGCTGCGGCCCAGACGGTGTTCGAGCTGGTTGATGAACTGTCCGAAGAGGACGGCGGCACGCTGGAACTAAGCAGGATCGAGGGTCGCATCAGCTTCGACTCGGTCGGTTTTCACTATCCCAAGTCGGAGCGGGAGGTACTGGATGGGGTGAGTTTCGAGGTCGAACCGGGTACCACGGTGGCCCTGGTGGGGCATTCGGGGGGCGGCAAGACCACCATCGCCAATCTGGTGCCCCGCTTCTATCTGCCGAGTCGGGGCCGGGTGTTGGTTGATGGGGTGGATATCCAGCAATTGACCTTGCGGAGTCTGCGCAGGGTACTGTCCTACGTAGGTCAGGAATCGGTGCTGTTCGATGATACTGTCGCCAATAACATCCGCTACGGCTTGGAGGGCGAGGTCAGCGAGGCGCAGCTTATCCAGGCCGCCAGAGATGCCCATGCTCTGGAGTTCATTGAGGCGCTGCCCCAGGGATTCGATACAATGATCGGTGAGGATGGGGTCAGGCTTTCCGGGGGACAGCGGCAGCGTCTGGCCATCGCCAGGGCACTCCTCAAGAATGCCCCGATACTGCTGCTGGACGAGGCCACCTCGGCCCTCGATGCGGAATCGGAACAGCATGTTCAGGCGGCGTTGGCCAAGGTCACGGAGAATCGGACTACACTGGTGATCGCACACCGCCTGTCGACCATTCAGCATGCGGACCGCATCCTGGTGATCCGGGACGGGCGGATCGTCGAGGACGGTCCACACGAGCAGTTGCTGGCCAGTCAGGGCGAATACTATCAGCTCTGCCGGCATCAGTTCAGCGAGATGGCCGACGCCTGAAACCACAGTTCGATTGATGCGCAATCTCTACTCCCTATTGATGTTGCTTTTGCTGCCGATCCTCCTGCTGAGGCTCTACTGGCGGGGGTTCAAGGCGCCGATGTACCGTGAGCGCTGGCAGGAGCGTCTCGGCTATTTCCGCGCAGCCGGGTACTCCGGTTGTATCTGGCTTCACGCGGTCTCGGTTGGTGAGGTGCAGGCCGCGGTCCTGCTGATCCGCCGCTTGCTCGAAGAGTATCCTCATCTGCCCATGGTGATCACCACCACGACACCGACCGGTGCCCAACGGGTCAAGGAATTGTTCGCGGATGAGGTCATCCACCTCTACGGACCATTCGATATGCCATTCATCAATCGTCGATTTTTCGACCGGCTGCAGCCCCGCCTGCTGATCCTCATGGAGACCGAGATCTGGCCGAACCTGATCCACGAGGCCTACCTGCGACATGTGCCCACGCTGTTGGCCAATGCGCGGCTCTCGGTGCGTTCTGCGCAACGCTATCATCGCTTGTCCGGATTGACCCGCGAGACCCTGCAGAAGATCACCCTCATCGCCCCCCAGGGTGAAAGTGATGCGGAGCGGTTCCGTGCCCTGGGTGCTCGCCACAGCCAGGTGGAGGTGACTGGCAGTATCAAATTCGATATCCGCCTGTCGGCCAGTCTTCGAGAGCAGTCTGAAGTGCAGCGCAGGGCCTGGGGCAGTGAGCGGCCGGTGTGGTTGGCGGCGAGTACTCACGAAGGCGAGGAGGAACAGATCCTGCGGGCCCATCGCCGCATTCGATCTGCGATTCCCGAATGCCTTTTGGTGTTGGTGCCGCGGCACCCTGAGCGTTTTGATCTGGTAGCGGAACTGGCGAGTGCCTCCGGGTTTACTACGACCCGCAGATCCGTGAGCAGGGGCTGTGACCTGACCACGGCGGTCTTCGTCGGCGATACCATGGGGGAGTTGCCCTTACTGTTCGGCGCCGCAGATGTGGCCTTCATCGGCGGCAGTCTGGTGCCTCATGGCGGGCACAATCTGCTGGAGGCGGCGGCGCAAAGCCTGCCGGTGGTGTTTGGCCCACATATGTTCAATTTTACTGAGATCAGTGAATTGTTTCTGGAAAAGCAGGCGGCGTGGCGGGTACAAGACCCTGATGAGCTGGCTGAAGTCGTCACCCGTTGGTTGCAGAGCGCCAGTGAACGCAGCCGCATTGGAGAAAATGGCCGCGCCCTGCTGGATAGTCAGCGAGGGGCGCTGCAGAAACTGACGATCTTGGTGGACGGCTTCCTAGGGACAGATTCTAGTTAGCGGAACAGCTGGGATATCTCGCTGAAATGGGGATGATTGGCGTCGCTCATCCATTCGAAGGCTACAGATTCACTGTTGGTAATCCTGACGTCTCCGTGGCGCATGCGTTGGATGGCATTTTTCCGATGGGAGGCGTTTCTCGAACAGATGGCATCCTCTACCACGAAGACCTGATAGCCCCATTGCTGTAGCCCCGCCGCCGTCTGCAGCACGCAGATATGGGCCTCCAGACCGACGATCACGATCTGTTTGCGCTCCTCTTCCTGCCCCAATTCCTCTTCAAAGCCCGGTGCGGTACAGCAGGAGAAGGTCAGTTTGTCCTTGGCGACGGTGCCGGGCGGCAGGTGCTGCATGATCTCAGGGACGGTCTCACCCAGCCCCTTGCCGTAGTGTTCCGAGAGGATCACCGGGATGTCCAGCGAACGGGCGGTCTGGGTCAGGCGGTTGATGTTGGAGACCATCGTATCCCGGTCGGCCTTGGGCATGGCCTTGACCAGCTTTTCCTGAACATTGACCACCAGGAGTTGGGAGGTCTGAGCCTGACTGAGGGGTAAACTGACTTGGCGTGGATTCATGATGTCGTCTCCTCTTGGGGTTGGACAATGGATCCGCCTTAGCGGCGATCCCTGGTTTCGATCCTCCCTGGTTGGCGCAACTCAGAATTCGAAGACTGCTGGCAGAATCGCGTTTTCCAGCGGGGCCAATTCAGTCTCGAAGATCTGTTCCTGACTGAACTGGGTGTCGGATATCCTGGTGATCAGCAGGGCCTCCATCACCGGTGGAGTGCCGACTACCACGAACAGGCGTCCAGTGGTTTTGAGTAGCTTCCGGAACGGCTCCAGGTGAGTCATGGCGGGCAGGGAACCGGTGATGGCGATGGCATCGAAGGGTCCCGTTTCGCCCAGCGGGGCGGTAAGGGCATCACCACTGAGCAGTTGCACGTTAGCCAATTTGAGATCCTGAAGGCGTTCACTTGCGGACTCGGTGAAATCCGTGTGGGTATCGATGCTGACCACCTGACCGCTCAGATTCGCCAGACAGGCCGTCAGAAAACCACTCCCGGTACCTACCTCCAGCACCCGGTCGGCGGATTTCAAGTCCAGGGCCTGCAGTAGCCTGGCCTCCATTCTGGGAAACATCATACTCTGACCATGACCAATTGGAATCTCGATATCCGCGTAGGCCAGATGCTGGTACGCCTCCGGGACGAACTGTTCCCGGGGCAGGACTTCCATCAGGTGCAGGATTTTGGGATCGAAGATTTCCCAGGGTCTGATCTGCTGCTCGACCATGTTGAAACGGGCCTGTGCGGTACTGTCTGCCATCATTGGAATCCCCTGCATTTCCTATTGGATTATCGATGTGACCGACTAGCGTACGGATTTTGCCCCGTGCAGGCAAGGTTTCACATGGGCTGGCGATTTTCCACATACGACTTGCTGAAATCGGGTGGAGAGAACAATTGCAATCGATTGCCCTGTCTTTATACTGTCCGAAAGCGGGGGTGCCTAAATGCTAAACAGGCTGAGAGAGACCCTTAGTACCTGATCCGGATAATGCTGGCGAAGGGAAGCTGAACGCCGCATGCGCTCATCTTCCCGCTATATCGAGGTGAACCACATGAGCGCCATACCCGAAGACTTCATCAAGAAGACCGCAAGTCTCTCTGCTGAGGTGACCCGGCCCTATCAGAAGTCCCGAAAGATCCATATGCAGGGCTCCAGGCCGGATATCCGTGTACCGATGCGGGAAATCAGTCAGGATCCGACTGCCGCCAGCTTCGGCGCCGAAGAGAATCCGCCAATCCCTGTTTATGATACCTCCGGTCCGTTTACCGACCCGCAACAGAGGGTTGATTTGTTGCAGGGTATGCCGGATCTGCGCTCCGTATGGATCGAGGAACGCAAGGATACCGAACCGTTGGATGGCCCCAGCTCGGAATATGGGCGCAGACGTCAGCAAGACCCGCAACTGTCCCACCTACGCTTCGAGCACATCCGGGTGCCGCGTCGCGCCAAGTCGGGTATGAATGTCACCCAGATGCATTACGCCCGCCGCGGTATCGTCACCCCGGAGATGGAGTTCGTGGCGATCCGCGAGAACTGTCGGTTACAGGAACTGCGGGAAGATTCACGCTACGCCAAGCTGCTGCGACAGCATGCCGGTGAGCCTTTCGGTGCACGTATTCCCGAGGAGATCACCCCGGATTTCGTGCGTGCCGAGGTGCCGCCGGACGGGCCATCATCCCGGCTAACATCAACCACCCAGAGTCGGAACCGATGGTCATCGGTCGTAACTTCCGGGTCAAGATCAACACCAACATCGGCAATTCGGCGGTGACCTCGTCCATTGCGGAAGAGGTGGAGAAAATGGCCTGGTCGGCCCGCTGGGGCGGTGACACCCTGATGGATCTGTCCACCGGCAAGAACATCCACGAGACCCGGGAATGGATTCTGCGTAACGCGCCCATGCCGATCGGCACCGTACCGATCTATCAGGCTCTGGAGAAGGTGGACGGCAAGGCCGAGGAGCTCAACTGGGAGATCATGCGCGATACCCTGATCGAACAGGCGGAACAGGGTGTCGACTATTTCACCATCCACGCCGGGGTGCTGCTGCGCTATGTGCCGTTGACCGCGGAACGGGTCACTGGGATCGTTTCCCGGGGCGGTTCGATCCTGGCCAAGTGGTGTCTGGCCCATCACCAGGAGAATTTTCTCTACACACACTTCGAGGAGATCTGCGAGATCATGCAGGCCTACGACGTGGCCTTCTCCCTGGGTGACGGCCTGCGGCCAGGCTGCCTGGCGGACGCCAATGATGCCGCCCAGTTTGGCGAGCTGGAGACCCTCGGTGAGCTGACCAAGATCGCCTGGCAGCACGACGTGCAGGTCATGATCGAAGGCCCCGGCCACGTACCCATGCAGATGATCCAGGAGAACATGGACAAGGAGCTGCAGGATTGTTTCGAGGCGCCTTTTTACACCCTGGGACCCCTGGTCACCGATATCTCCCCCGGCTATGATCATTTCAGCTCCGGGATCGGCGCCGCGCAGATCGGCTGGTATGGTACCGCCATGCTCTGCTACGTGACACCGAAAGAGCATCTGGGCCTGCCCAACAAGGAAGATGTGCGCGAGGGTATCATTGCCTACAAGATTGCTGCTCATGCGGCGGATCTGGCGAAGGGTTTTCCGGGCGCTCAATTGCAGGACAACGCCATGTCCAAGGCCCGCTTCGAGTTCCGCTGGGAGGACCAGTTCGCCCTCAGTCTGGACCCGGAGAAGGCGCGGGACTTCCATGACGAGACCATGCCCCACGAGGCCCACAAGGTGGCGCACTTCTGCTCCATGTGCGGGCCCCACTTCTGCTCCATGAAGATCACCCAGGACGTCCGGGACTATGCCAGGTCACATGGCATGGCTGAGGAACAGGCCCTGCAGCAGGGACTGCAGGAGAAGGCGGTGGAGTTCAAGCGCCAGGGTGCGGAGATCTACAAGGAGGTTTGAAACTTAACGCGGATTGGGCGGGATGAACAGACATAGCTTCCCCATGATCGCCTCGGGCATCGGTTTCATCCTGGCCCTGGTGCTGGCCCGCACCGGTGCGGGTGGTGATAGTCTTGAGACTCAGTTGCCGCCGCTGACCCTGCTCTTCATCAGTGAGTTCGGATTTCTGGTCACCGTTGCAGGGGCCTGGGTGGGAGGACGGACCTGGTACCTGGAACGAGACAAGTTGGGCCTGCTACTGGCGGCGCTCGGTTGTCTGGTGTTGGCGCTGGCCTTTCTCTACATCGGCTTGGGCTTGTGGGGTCGCATCGCCACGATCTGAGTATGCGGCTGGACAAGTATCTGAGTAGCGTCACCCGGCTGACCCGTTCCCAGGCACAGCGCGCGATCCGCCAGGGGCGGGTTCGTATCGCGGATACTGTCGTGAAACGTCCGGCGATGCAGCTGCCCCCCGAATCGGCGGTGACCCTGGATAACGAAAAGTTGGCGCGACCAGGTCTACGTTATTTCATGCTCAACAAACCCAAGGGCTATGTCTGCTCCACACATGACAAGGGGCACAGCAGCGTCCTGGAATTGCTGCATGAGCCGGTGCTGGAGGGACTGCACTTTGCCGGTAGGCTGGATATCGACACCACGGGACTGGTGCTGATCACCGATGATGGCGCTTGGTCGCATCGCATCACCTCCCCCAGACATGAACACCCCAAGACTTATCTCGTTACCTTGGCTGAGCCCTTGTCCGATAACCATGCAAAGCGTTTGAGCTGCGGTGTACTGTTGCACAATGAAAAAACATCCACCCGACCTGCCGAGCTGGAGCGGTTGAGCGAGTCGCAAATCAGGCTGATCATTACCGAAGGCCGATATCATCAGGTGAAAAGGATGCTGGCCGCGGTGGGTAACCGGGTGTTGGTGCTCCATCGAGAAGCGGTGTCGACCCTGTCTCTCGATACCAATCTGCAACCTGGCATGTATCGGGCATTGACTGATCAGGAGATTGCCTCGGTGTTGCGCGCTTGAGCCCCGTAGCTACTCGCGCAGGTCCAATCAGAACCTGAATCTGGCTCTGTTCCACCAAGCTTCGAATCATTGGGAGTGAATCGGATAATCAGAACTTTCCTGAAGATTTACAGGTCTGTTGCCGATTTGACTGGCGTTGGCCGGGCCAGTCTGCGGCCACAGAAAAGTAGGCGAAGACTCAGGTTCAGGAGTCCTGTCACACATTGACGGTTCCGCTTCGGGGTTTTAGGTGTTGCCGTGCAAATGCATCCAGTCTATCCCCATCTGATGCCCGTCTCCGACCTTAAGGTTTTATGATCGAGGAAGCCGGGAGATGCGGTCTATGGTGAGTGTCGTGCAATTGAACAGAACGGCTTCGACGCCGCTTACCAGGGGCATCTGCAAACCGCTCTATCATCCACCCCGACCGAAAGGGTCGGTCTGTATGGGTGGGGGCAGCTTGAATCGAGTCCTGAAGGCCAGGGCCTGTGAGCAGCAAACATACGCCCATACCTCGCCCACTCGGATGTGATCTCCCGCAACGCGCTGCTGTGCTGTACGAGATTCTGCAATCCAGTGATCTCGGGATTTGTGTCTTGGATAACGAACTCAAAGTGGTTGTGTGGGATGACTGGTTGGCCGAGGCGACGGGCCTGGAAGCAGACCTGGTCTTGGGGCAGAGGATAGATCGATTGTATCCACAGCTGTCGGGTTCCCGCTTTCTCGTGATGGTGCGTGCGGCCTTGCAGAAGGATGTCGCCGGTGTGCTCTCACAGAGGGTGTACAACCACCTGTTGCCGCTCTACAAGAATCGTACGGCCACGCAGGTAGGTGGGCCACTGTAACATAGTCTGAAGGTCAAGCCGGTGGTGCTTGAGGCGCGTTTCTGCCTGGTACAGGTCTTGGATATCTCTGCCTTCGTGGATCGTGATCAAAACCTCCGAGAGCAGACCGCTTATTTATCTCAAGGGTGAGAGTCGCTCCAGGGCGATGCTGGCATCCATCTTGGAAATCGTCAACGATTCTTGCGGGCATGTCGCCGGTGACGAGTTGCTTCGGCAGGTCACCTCGGTGATCAGGCGGGTGATGCGCAGCATTGACGTCCTGGCACGTAACGGTGGTGATGAATTCGGCATCCTATTGAGTCGCTGTCCGGTCGAGGCGGCGCAGCGTCTGGCCAACTCGATCCGGGAAGCGGTGCAGGATTTCCGTTTCGCTTGGGAAGGCCATTCCTTTTCGCTGGGAGTGAGCATTGGTCTGGTCGGGGTCGATGCCGAGAGCTTGGGAGTCGAGCAGGTCTTGAGCCTGGCCGACACAGCCTGTTATGTGGCCAAGGATGCGGGCCGTAACCGCGTTCATATCTATCATCCGGATGAAGATGAGATTCAGATGCGCAGGGGGGATGTGCGATGGGTGGCCAGACTGAGGCATGCCCTGGTCGAAGACCGGTTCACTCTCTACGTCCTACCCATTTGTACAACCCTGGAGGCAGAAGCTGACGGAGAGTATCTGGAGATACGGATCCGCATGCTGGGTGATGACGGGGAGATTATCATGCCGGGTGCCTTTATCACTGTCGCGGAGCGATATGATCTGATGCCGGCCATCGATCGTTGGGTGATCACCCAAGTCTGTCGGCAGATCGAGGAACTCAGCGCACGCTTCTTGAGCAGCGGCACCCGCTTCTTCATTAACCTGTCAGGCCATACCCTGGGTGATGAGCGAACTCTGCAGTTTATTCAGGACAAGATCGGCGAAATCGAACTGGGTGGGGAACTGCTCTGTTTCTAGGTCACGGAGACCGCCGCAATTTCGAATCTGTCATCCGCCGAGCATTTTATCCGCATCCTGCAACGGGTGGGGTGTGAATTCGCGTTGAATGACTTTGGCAGCGGCCTCTCATCGTTCGGTTATCTGAAGCGACTGCCGGTAAACTATCTGCAGATAGATGGCTCCTTCGTCAAGGACATGGTGAGTGATCCTATCGACCATGCGATGGTGGAGGCGATCAACAATATCGGTCATATCCTCGGCCTGAAGGCGGTGGCCGAGTTCGTAGGAACCCCAGAGATCCAGCAGACTTTAAGTGCCATCGGAGTGGACTAGGTGCAGGGTTTTGGGGTATTCCGCCCCATCCCCATCCCCATCCCCATCCCCATCCCCATCGCAGCGTTGCTGGGCCGCGAGGGCTCGTACCTGGGCGCTTGATGTGAACAGCTTCAAGGCTTGCTGACAGTCCAGTCTGGATCCAGTACACCTCAGAGGGTTACGATCAGACGCACTGCATCCCAGCGAACTCCAGCGGCCTGCAGATGTTCATGCAGGGCCAATCCCTGCGCCTGTAGTGCCTCGATTTCTTCGCTTCTCACATTCGGATTGTGGCGTTTGAGCGCCACCATGCGTTGGATCTCCGCCGTGTAGTGCTCCATCATGCGCTTTACGGCCCCCTGGATCAGCTCAGGTGAGGCCTGATGAGCGGCATCCAGGGCGGCTTTGGTCAGTCTGCGTATCGGCTGTCGATATTGCCGAATCACCGGCGCCAGGGTTTGCGCATCGAGCGGCTGGCCGCTGTCGGTGAGTTCACTGCAGCCATACCGGTCCTCAAAACGTTCCCCCTGGTCGTTGATCAGGACCCGAATCAGGGTGGGTGGCAGAAAGCGGCCCGCCTGCAGGCTGCGGGGGGCGACACAGTGCAACAGGAACAGCCCTTCGAGAAGCAGCTGACCGGGTGCGAGCTCCGAGTGCCGGAAACCGATTGCGCAGCTGTTGCCGGTTTCCTGGTCGATCACCAATTGCATTGCATCCCTGATCAGCGGGTGCTCCCAGGTGATGAACTGCCGGTCCTCGTGGGCCAATGCGGTGGGGCGGCTCAAGGTAAGCGTGAGGCCTTCATCGTTCAGGCCGGGTAAGCTGTTGGTGGCAACCTGTTCCCCGGGACGCGCCGTGAAACTCTCCAAGCCCAGATCTTCGCTCTCCACGTTGAAGCTGCTGAAGAGCCGGTGCAGATAGCTCCTGAGGGCAGGATCCTGGTCCTGGGCCGCCAATCGGGAGACCAGTCGGCTGGCAGCCGGCTCACGGCAGGCGCCGAGCTCCAACAGGTGGTTGCGGCCTTTTTCGAGCCGTTGTCGGGTCTCGGTGACCAGGTCACGGGTGGTCTCGATGAGTAGATCGAGGTCTTCCTCACCGATCTCTTCTTCCAGGGCCTGATGCAGGACCGGATCCAGCTTGGCGCGGATACTCTGAGCCCCGGGTACATGTCTGCGGAAGGCGTCGAGCCCCTCCTGGTACCAGCGCAACAAGACCGCTTGTGGACCAGGATACAAGTAGGGGACATGGATATGCACGGTCTCCTGCTGGCCGATTCGGTCGAGACGACCGATGCGCTGTTCCAGCAGATCGGGATCGAGGGGCAGGTCGAACAACACCAGATGGTGGGCGAACTGGAAATTGCGTCCCTCGCTACCGATCTCCGAGCAGAGCAGGATACGCGCCCCGTTTGCCATGTCCGCGAACCAGGCAGCCGCCCGGTCCCGTTCCAGGATGCTCATGCCTTCATGGAACAGAGCCGAGCCGATCCCTGAGCGGATGCGCAGGGCCGCTTGGATTTCGATGGCTGTGGCGGCCTGTGCACAGATCAGGAGCACCTTCGAATCGACCAGCTGCTGGAGAAATCGGATCAACCAGTCGATACGCGGATCCTCTGTCCACCAGGTATCTCCGTTGGTACTGGGATAGAGGCGTTCCGGGCTGAGTCTTACGGCGACCTGCCTGGACGCATCCGCCTGCCGAATCAGGTGTGCAAAGGTTTCCGGCATCTGCAGGGGATAGGTATGCAGCTCCCGCTGCGGAAATCCGCTGATTCGCGCCCGGGTATTGCGGAACAGCACCCGCCCGGTGCCGTGCCGGTCGAGCAGCAGTTGAATGAGCGCCTGACGGGCCTCTTCGCGGCGTGCCGGATCACCGGTGGGGTTGTTGACGAGCTGGATAAGGGGGCTGCTGTCGGTCTCCTCCAGGACATCGAGAAGATGCTGGATCGAACGCTCGGGCAGAGGCTCCCGTCTGACCAGGAGTTCCACTGCGTCTGCAACCGGCTGGTAGTTCCGCTCTTCTTCAAGAAAGGCGCCGAGGTCGTAATATCGATCCGGATCGAGCAGGCGCAGGCGGGCGAAATGCCCAGCCTGTCCCAGTTGTTCAGGGGTGGCGGTGAGCAGCAGTATCCCGGGGGTCGTGAGTGAGAGGGCCTCGACCAGTAGGTATTCGGCGCTCGGTGCATCTTCGGACCAGGTCAGATGATGGGCCTCGTCAACGATCAGTAGATCCCATTCACCCGCCAGGGCCTGGGTCAGTCGCTGCGGATTGTCCTTGAACAGTTGCAGACTGCACAGCACCAGCTGTTCCGCATGAAACGGGTTGTCGTTTTGACCGGATTCCTGAATCGCCGTGCAGCGTGCCTCATCGAGGACGCTGAATTTGAGGTTGAAACGACGCAGTAACTCGACCAGCCACTGATGGACCAGTGGATCAGGTACCAGGATCATGACCCGGCCGGCCCGCCCGGTAAGGAGCTGGTGATGCAGGATAAGGCAGGCCTCGATGGTCTTGCCCAAGCCTACTTCGTCGGCCAGCAATACCCTGGGCGAAGGCCGATTGGCGACCTCATGGGCGATATAGAGCTGGTGGGGGATCAGGTCGATACGACCACCGGCGAGGCCGAGGATGGGCGACTGTTCGAGTCGGCCCAACTGCTCCAAGGTTTGATGCCGCAGGTCAAACCAGTGCAGTGCATCGATTTGGCCGGTCAGCAACCGGTCCTGTGGCTTGTTGAAGCGGATCAGGTTGCTGAGCTCGCCTTCGCTCAGGCTGGCCTCGGAGCCATCGTCGCGGAGTCCCCTGTAGGTCATCAGGCCATCAGACTCCTCGCGGTGGGAGATCTGCAGCTGCCAGCCTTCGTGGCTCTCCACCTCATCCCCCGCGCTGAACAAGACCCGGGTCAGGGGGGCGTTCTGCACGGCATAGACCCGCGTCTCTCCGGCGGCCATGAAGAGCAGGGTGACGGTGCGGCCCTCGGTCTTCAGGACGGTGCCGAGACCCAATTCAGACTCGGTGTCGCTGATCCAACGTTGGCCTGGAATGAAGCGGGTCATGAGCCACATCCTGCAAAAGCCAGCAATGATAAAGATTTCATCCCGTTCAAGCCAGTCACAGGTCGATTCATGCATTTAGGGGATGGTCGGTGTGTGGAACACTTGTGAATCTGCCGGATGCCTGAATAATAGAAGGAAATTTCTATGCGGGGACCTCAGCCTTGGAAAAGATCTTTGCGGGTGTGCTCTGGAACAGCCGGCTGGTCGTGCTGGCCGCAGTGGTGGCGAGTCTGGCGGCCTCCTTTGGCATGTTTTACATGGCATCCGTTGATGCCTTTTACATGATTAGTCATCTCCTGCACTACGCGTCGCCAGAGTTGACCGGAGCGGAACGGGTCAGTTTGCGCTCGGCTACCGTCACCCATGTGGTCGAAATTGTTGACGGCTATCTGTTGGCGACTGTCTTGTTGATCTTCGCGATGGGATTGTATGAGCTGTTCGTCAAGAAGATCGAGCAGGCCGGGGATGAAGAGGCAAACAATGTGCTGATGATTTCCAGCCTGGATGACCTGAAAAGCCGCCTGGCCAAGGTGGTGATGATGATCCTCGTGGTGCGCTATTTCGAATTCGCCCTGCAGATGGATTTTCAGACGCCCCTCGATCTCCTGCAGTTTGCAGGGGGTATCGCGCTGCTCGGTCTGGCACTCTATTTAGCGCACTTGGCCGACAAGGATTCCCACTGATTCAAGTTCGGCATATCGATGCCCGACCGGGCACCTATGTCTTAGTGCTGCGGCTGACCTCGGTAAGAGCCATCCGGGTCGGCCGGCTGGGTATCTTCGACTTCCTGCCCGGTTGGTATCTCTATGTGGGAAGCGCGTTTGGGCCAGGTGGGGTCAGGGCGCGTTGTGCTCATCATCGGCAACTTTCATCCAAGCCACGCTGGCACATCGATAACCTGCGGGCCCAGACTGCGCCTGAGGAGGTCTGGTTCAGTTATGATCCTGTGCAGCGCGAGCATCAGTGGGCTGGGATCTTGAGTCGTATGTGCGGTGTGTCAGAGCCGGTCCGGAGGTTCGGTGCTTCTGATTGTGACTGCTCGAGTCATTTATTCTATCTGCCTGACAAGCCAGACTGGCATGGCTTTGCACAGCAGGTCGAGATGCAACTTTCCGAATATGCGGTGATCAAATGTAAAGATTTTTGAAATGGCGAAGATCCAGGACGTGTAAAATTCAGCTCATGGTAATATAATCACCGGCCCGGATGCGTAAGGGTTGCTGATCACTTGCTCATCCAGCAAATACGTTAACTTGTGATATAGAGGTTGATCCCTATGATGAAGACGAAAGGCTTGGTACTGGCTGTCAGTGCTGTTCTCTCCCTCGGCGTTATGGGTTCTGCAGCCGCAGCTGACGGAGCCGCACTCTACAAGTCCAAGACTTGTTTCTCCTGCCATGGACAGGACGCCAATACACCGATCATGCCGACCTATCCGAAACTGGCGGGCCAAAATGCAGATTATGCGTATAATCAGATGATGGATATCAAGAGCGGTGTTCGCAACAACGGTCAGTCTGCCGCAATGAAGGGGATCATGGCCATGGTCACTGCAGAAGAGGCCAAGGCAATTGCAGAGTGGCTGAGCACTCAGTAGGCATACTCGTTCATGCCCCGGCAGGTGAAATCTGCCGGAGCTGAAAAACGACATTCAAAAGGGTCGAAGGTGTTGTTGCACCATCGGCCCTTTTTTCGTGTGCAATAGCTCATAGATCCTGGGTAAGGAGTGTGTCGTTTCACACACTTTAGTCGTTGTTTTACTGAACGGCCGGGTGAGATGTGTGAACCTCGGGTCGGTGGATTATAATCGGTGCCGGTTCGTGTCCGCAGGGGCTGAATCCAGTAGTCCAGTGAGTTTTAGTCTGGAATGACGACACTCCGCAATCGAAGTACAGAGGAGAGAAATATGATGAAGAGAAGGCTTGTATCTGTCACGGGGTTGGTCTTGATGACCCTCTGCGGACTGGCGTTTGCCCAACAGGTAGCAGACCTGGTCGAGGTCAAGGACCCCTATGTCAGAGCGGTACCCCCGGGCCAGCCCAATTCCGCCTCTTTCATGGCGCTGAGTAACACGGACGCACAAGGTCATGCGCTGGTGGCTGCAGAGAGCCCGGTTTCCAAGGTGGTGGAACTGCATACCCATACCATGGAGGATGGGATGATGCGCATGCGACAGGTGGAAAAGATCGAATTACCGGCAGGTGAGCCGGTTGCCTTGCAGCCGGGGGGTCTGCATGTCATGCTGATCGGCCTGCAGCAGGAGCTGGTTCCGGGGGCTGAGATCCCGATTACTCTGGTCTTCGAGGACGGTTCAAAGCTGTCGATCAAGGCTCCGGTGCGCAAGCTGCAGATGCACATGAAGCATATGGATCACTCGGGCCACAAAGATCACATGAAGCACTAGTCGGCCTGCGGTTTTCAGCAGGTCCAGGCCCGCTCGCCCGCAGCGGGCCTGTGTACATCAATCTCAGTCACGCCATTTTTTCGCCATGCCGCGATTCCCCTTCTCCAGTCGTCAGCATTTTCATGAGGCCTTTGTTACCGGTCTTCAGCGGCTCCTGGAGCAACCAGGATTGGGCGTCTACATCCTGGCGCATGCGAATGCCAGTTTCGACGCAGAGATCTACGAACAACTGCAAACGCCACTCGAGGCACGTTTCAATCAGTTGGCGGAGGCCTGCAAGGAGGCACTCGCCAACGGTCGGGAGATTCCCGGGGCCTCGGATGACCAGATGGTGTTCTTAAAACTGATGGCTATCGGTTTTCGTGGTATCCAGTTGACTGAGTTCAGACGGGAAACGCATTGGGAGGTCCAGTTTAATCATATCCGTGCCTTCAGGCCGGCACGGATGGCGGATCAGTCCCTGGTTGGCATTCATCAGCCGTTTGATCCGCATGGATTCCACTTCAATAAGCCCTTTTTGCGGAAGGAGGCCTTCTGGTCAGGAGAGCTGCAGGGTCTGGAAGTGGAACTGTTGTACAACAAGTTCCCCTTCACCCCGCTGCACGGATTGTTGGTGCCGGAGCGCTTCTCGAGAGAACCGCAGTTTCTCTCGCATCCCTATCATCTCTATATCTGGGCCTTGACCCAAGAGCTGGCGGGTGGTTTACCCGGCGTCGGGTTTGCTTACAACAGCTATGGCGCTTATGCTTCTGTCAACCACCTGCATTTTCAGATGTTTCAACGAGAGACCCCGCTACCACTCGCGTCTGCCCACTGGAAGCACAACCTGGGCACTGACGAATACCCCCTCGAATGTGAAGTCTATACCTCAGTAACGGAATCCTGGGAGCGCCTGGACGAACTGCATCGCATGGAAACCAGCTACAATCTGATCTATCAACCCGGACGTCTCTACTGTTTGCCGCGTAAGACCCAGGGCCACTATGAGCATGCGACATGGACCAACGGTTTTGCCTGGTATGAGCTTGCGGGGGGGCTGACGACCTTCAGCCGGGTGGATTTCGAGAAACTGGATGCCGCGGCAATCCGGCAGGAGATGGCGAAGCTCAGAATAGACCGGTGACGGTATGGTTTGTCATTCCTTATCGCACTTGGAGCAAGGATCCGGCATGCCCAAGGACAGCCCTGACCCGGCTCAATCCAACCATTGAATCAGGTAGTAGAGACGGAATCCCTCGGATGAGCGGGATGGCCCCATGACCTGAGCCGGATGTTTGTCTTTTGCCCCACTTGCCCCTTGGATCGCCGCCGCTGCCGTGGGCACAGGAGTTACGCAGTTCTCCGGGAATCGCTTGCGGCGACGGGTGGGGCTGTAGATCAC
>JAAUXZ010087052.1_pt1 | contig 16491 bp, 17 predicted proteins | sample 7278131 | NCBI WGS metagenome assembly JAAUXZ01 (sample SAMN14350119, study PRJNA611818) | marine sediment metagenome | isolation source: surface marine sediment (3m) | place: French Polynesia: Moorea | collected 2018-08
CGAAGAAGTGGAAAATCTGACCATCGCGAAAGGGACGTTAACGGATGAGGAACGAAACGTGATCAATCATCACATCGTTGCCACCATCAAGATGCTTGAATCTCTGCCTTTCCCCAAGATGTTACAAAATGTACCCGAATATGCCGGTGGCCATCATGAACGCATGGATGGCAAGGGGTATCCTCGTGGTCTTACCCGGGAACAGATGTCTGTGCCTGCCAGGGCCATGGCCATTGCAGATGTCTTCGAGGCCTTAACTGCCGTAGATAGACCGTATAAGAAAGGCAAAAAACTCTCAGAGTGCCTGAATATCATGGGCAGGATGAAAGAGGATAATCATATCGATCCCGAGCTCTTCCAGGTCTTTATCGATAGCAAGATCTATCTACGTTATGCAGAGCAGTTTATAAAGCCAGATCAGATTGACGAGATCGATCTAAATACGCTTCCAGGGTACCCGGCTGTCAGTTAAGACGCCTGTCCTGTCACCAGGGCAGCATCAGGCACAGAATGAATACCTCCTTCCAGCAGGTAAGTATCGTAACCGCGCTCGTTTAACAGGAATGCGGCCGCCGAGCTGCGTCTGCCCGTATCGCAATAAATGATATAGGGTTTATCGGGATTCAGTGTAGAGGCCTTCATGCGCAGAAATATGAGGGGGATGTTATCGCTATCCTTAATATGCATCTGCTGGTATTCATCAGTTAGCCTGACGTCGAGAAACTGGGCCTTGTCAGCAATGACTTTCTGTACGGCCTGTGTGTAATCGACGCGTTGCAGCATGGGTTCATTGAGCAGGGCATTAAAGTCTTTATCGGATAAGCGCATCAGGGCGCCATCAGTGAGCATCGTGACCGAGGCATTGCGTTGCTCATCAGAAAGCAGGGCCTCCTCACCAAAGCTGTCTCCGGGGCCAAGCTCTGCAAGCTGGATACTTTTATCGCTGTCTTCAGCCTTTCGCGTCACCAGGCAGCGGCCTTCGGTGATGATGTAGAAGTAATCCCCGTCTTCTCCCTGGGAGATTACACTGGAGCCTGCACTGAACCGTACCTGTTCCATGCGCATGAATATGGTCTGAATATTGGCTGGTGGAATACGATGGAAGGCCCGTGTCTGAAGGAGGCGGGTCATCCAGTCACCTTCATGGCTTCCATCATCCTGAATCTCTTCCACCTGATAGGAACCTGTCTGATCCCAGGTCAGCATCAGGTCGAGCATGTCGCTATCAAGTCGCAGGATTGTGCAGTCAGAACGGGACAGGGCAGTCATCGTTCGGGGCTTGACGTGGGCGAGGGGGTAAATAGCCTCCTTACTGCCGCCCCGTATGGTCCTGCCCACGCCTTCTTTACTGCTGAGTTCTACTTCACCCTGCAGTACGTAGACGTGATGTGCATCTTTGTCGCCAGCACGAAAGATGATTCTGTTCTTATCGAGAGATTCAGGACTGCTTTTTGCGGCAAGTTCGGCCAGGTTGTCTGCATTAATAGCATTTAGCGGAGATAAGCTTCTTAATGCGTTGATATCCACCTGGCCGGACCTGTCTGAAGGCCTAACTACCGGTACGCGTGATGTCTACGTGCAGGGTGAGCTTCTGGCCGGGGTGTATGTATTTACTGTTACTGAGATTGTTCCAGCTGCGGATCTGTTTGACGCTGACCTTAAAGCGGCTGGAAATGCTGGACAGTGAATCACCCCTACGTACGGTATATCGAACCTTCTGGGTCTTATGGATCGGTGAATTATAAGAGGCCTTTATCGCACGAGCCTTGCTGCTGCCATCGGACTTCCAGATAACCAGTTTCTGGTTCAGACGGAGGGTGTCACCTGGTGCCATGCCATTCCATTTGGCCAGTTGCCGAGTGCTGACACCATGTTCACGGGAGATATCCCACAGGGTATCGCCGTGGCCGACGAGATGCACATACTGGGTGCCCTTACCCTGTGCCTGCTTCTTCTGGAGCCTCTGGGTGCTTGTGAGGGTGTAGCTGGTCACAGGCTTGCTCGAGGTGGGTACCAGCAGATATTTACCCGCCCGTATGTTGCTGCCCCTGATGCCGTTGGCTTCCTTTATGACTTTAACCGTCGTGTGGTAGTCATCAGCAATATGGCTGAGGGTCTGGCCGGATTTAATCTTATGGCGTAGCCAGGTCACTCGCTGGTCTTCTGGGAGCTCTTTCAGCCCCCTGTTAAATTGTTCAACCTTGCTGATCGGCAGCAGCAGGTAATGTGGGCCATCGGGATCAGTGGCCCAGCGATTGTAGCCAGGATTCAGAGTGTACAGCTCATCCATATTCATGCCTGCAATCTCGGCTGCGACAGCGAGATCAATCTGGCCGCCAGTGTTGACCCTCGTCAGGTAGGGTTCATCATCAACCGGCCAGAGCGGCAGGTCATAGGCCTCAGGATTGTTAACAATGGCTGCCAGGGCCAGTAGTTTTGGCACGTAGTGTTTGGTTTCCCTGGGCAGGTCGAGGTTCCAGAAATCGGTTGGACGCCCCCTGCGCTCATTCTTGCGGATGGCCTTGCGTACATTGCCGGCACCTGCGTTGTATGCTGCCATGGCCAGCAACCAGTCTCCATCGAATTGCTTATTCAGGGTCTGAAGGTAATCAAGCGCTGCATTGGTGGCCGCGTAGATATCGCGACGACCGTCATACCACCAGTTCTGTTTCAGGCCGTAGTAACGGCCTGTTGCAGGAATGAACTGCCAGATCCCGGCTGCGCGGCCGTGTGAATAGGCATAAGGAACAAAGGCGCTTTCCACGATTGGCAGCAGAACAAGTTCTGTTGGCATATCGCGGCTTTCGATCTCTTCAAGAATGAAGTGCAGGAAGGGTTCGCCGCGGGCAGTGACGCGGTGCAGGTAATCAGGATTGAACTGGTGCCAGTCGATAAATGACTGCACGCGGCTCTGATCAAGGTGGGTATCCAGGCTGAATCCAAGGCGAACCCTGATCCATATGTCATCCTCTTCGACAGGAAGGGCCTCTTTCTCAGGTGTCTCCATCTGTACAGCGGTGATGGGCGTGTTGGCCTCGACGGCCTCCATTTCAACTGCCTGTTGGTCCGGCATCGCAGCAGCCGGGGCGGACTGCTCAAGAGTGGAGGTTTTCTGGGCCTGGTCATCCTGCATGGTTGCACAGCCGCTGGCCGTCACAATCAGTACAGAAATCAGCGAAATAGAACAAAGTCGTGAAGCATTTATCATCATCAGATAAGCTTATATCTGTGCTTGGTCATGGACAAGCAATTTATCGATTTCAGGTAAGACTATGAAGCGAGTTCACAGTTTTCGTAAGAATTGTCTTTTGTCCGGTGCAGAGCTGGTCTCAGCCCTGGTCGACTGGTACCAGGAGCCGCTGGGCAGGGTGCTTTGGAATCAGACCCAGAAAAACCTGTCTGAGACCCTGGAGGGTGTGTTTGGATATCATGCGCTCTGGATGGGCGCATGGCCCGAGGAGATGGTGCATGAAGACTATGCAAGAATTCAACGCCATTTCCGGGTACTGAATGGTGGACGGTCAGAAGCTGCGCGAATATCCAGTTCGCAGCTGCCTGTCGAATCGGAATCCATCGATCTCGTGGTTCTGATGCACGCACTTGAGCTCCACAGGGATCCGCATCAGTTACTCAGGGAGATTGATCGCGTACTGGTCCCGGAAGGACGGCTGCTCATTATTCACTATGACCCTCTGAGCTGGTACGGGCTGGCCCGCGCCTTTCTGCGCTGGAGTGGGCATCCTCCCTGGTGTCTGCCTTTCTACTCGGGATTTCGCACCCGGGACTGGCTCTCGGTTCTGGGCTACGATGAGGTTGAGACACGTGGATGGGGGTATACCCCGCCGATCAACAGGACAGCCTTCCTTGACCGGATGGGCTGGTATGAACGCTTTGCAGACCGAGTCTTTCCCTTTACGGGTGCCGTGTCCATGACCCATGTCGTCAAACGCGTAGCGACACTGACGCCCATCAGGAATCAGTGGCGACCTGCACGCAGCCTGATCAGCAATGGTAAAATCGCTGAGCCAACTTCAAGAGAATCTGGTTTTGTCCCGAAAAACTGATCAATCCGTAATAGAAATATTCACTGACGGTGCCTGCCGTGGTAACCCCGGGCCCGGTGGCTGGGGTGCATTGCTTCGTCATGGGAAACATGAAAAGGAGCTGCTCGGTTCCGAGCCCGAGACCACGAATAACCGTATGGAGCTGATGGCGGCCATCTCCGGACTTGAGGCCCTGAAGCGGCCAAGCAAGGTACTGTTGACCACGGATTCGCGTTACGTGATGGACGGTATCACGCAATGGCTGGAGAACTGGAAAAAACGTGGCTGGAAGACCGCTGCTAAAAAACCGGTCAAGAACGAGGACCTCTGGCGTCGACTGGATCAGGCTCAGCAGGGGCATGAAATTGAGTGGGCATGGGTTAAGGGGCATAGTGGCCACGATGAAAATGAACGTGTCGATGAACTGGCGAACCAGGCCATCGATGCCATGCTGGGACGTGAGGCTGTATGAGACAGATCGTACTTGATACGGAAACCACCGGTCTTGAGCCCCATCTGGGCCACAAAATCATTGAGATTGGTTGTGTTGAACTACGTGACCGAAGAATTTCTGGTCATGACTACCATCAGTATCTACAACCAGATCGTGAGATAGACCAGGGTGCCATCGAAGTGCATGGCATCACAAACGAATTCCTCGAAGATAAGCCTCGGTTTGCAGATATCACGCCTGATTTCATTAATTATGTGAAAGGCGCTGAGCTCGTCATCCACAACGCACCGTTCGATGTTGGCTTTATCAACCATGAACTCAAGCTGCTGGGGCCAGAGTGGGGCAGAATCGAGGATCATTGCAGCATCGTCGACACCCTGGTGATGGCAAGAGAAATGCACCCGGGGCAGCGCAACAGCCTGGATGCTCTGTGTAAGCGATACGAGGTTGATAATTCAGCCCGTGAACTGCACGGAGCACTGCTGGATGCGCGGATTCTGGCCGATGTTTATCTGGCCATGACTGGTGGGCAGACCAGCCTGGTCCTTGGCGCAGGGAATGATTCTGAAGTGGCCGAGGAAACCACGGGACTCGGCAGGGTGTCTGCTGATCGTCCGGCCCTGAAGGTGATTACTGCCAGCATGGAAGAGATGGAGGCCCATCAGCAGCGTCTGACAGAGATTGCCAGGGCCTGTGGTGAGGACAGCCGCTGGGCGCGGCAGGAGTAATCAGCCGCTCTTCAGTTCTCGACGCTTGTCGATGTTCCATTCGCGTTCCTTGATTGAGGCACGCTTGTCGTATTCTTTCTTGCCCTTACCGATGCCGATATCAAGTTTCACCCGGCTATTCTTCCAGAACAGTGCCAGTGGTAGCACGCTGTAACCCTTACGTTCGACTGCGCCGATGATCTTGTTCAGTTCATCACGGTGTAACAGCAGTTTGCGCAGACGTGTCGGATCAGGATGGATATGTGTAGAGGCCGTGCTTAGCGGTGTGATATGGGCGCCAAACAGAAATGCCTCGCCTTTGTGTATCGTGACGTAGCTTTCTTTCAAGGAGACCTGACCCGCCCTGAGGGCTTTCACTTCCCAGCCTTCTAGCGCAAGACCGGCTTCGTAGTTGTCCTCGATCTGGTAATCAAAACGAGCCTTTTTATTCTGCGCGATCTGGTTCGATGGGGTTTTTTTCTGTTTAGCCATCCGCGCATTATATCGAATGCGTTCTGGCAGTGTTGTACTCGTGTAGGAAATTGCACAGAATGTTTTGATTATTTTGGGACAGGGGGAAAGCATGGCAGAACGCCAATCCATTCATGGGCAGTGGTCATCGAGAATGGCCTTTATCCTGGCGGCTACAGGTTCCGCTGTCGGTCTGGGTAATATATGGAAATTCCCCTACATCACCGGTGAAAATGGTGGTGGCGCCTTTGTCATTGTCTATCTCGTATGTATCGCCGTGGTTGGTATCCCTGTGATGATGGCTGAAATCCTGCTGGGCAGGCGAGGACGCCAGAGTCCGATCAATACCATGAAGACACTGGCGGAAGAAGAGAAGCTTCCGGCTATCTGGAAATATCTTGGCTGGCTTGGCGTGCTGGCCGGTTTCCTGATCCTGTCTTACTACAGTGTGATCGCAGGCTGGGCCCTGTCCTATGTCTTCCGGTCGGGTTCTGGCATGTTCGAGGGGCTAACAGCCGAAGGTGCCCAGAGCATCTTTGTAGGCCTGGTATCAGATCCCGAAAAGCTTCTTGCCTGGCATACCATTTTCATGATCATGACCATGATGGTTGTATCGCGAGGAATACAGTCTGGACTGGAGCGCGCTGTCAGGTTCCTGATGCCCATGCTGTTTGTCATCCTGGTCCTGCTGGTTGGCTATGCCATGTCAGAAGGAGATTTTGATCGTGGTGTGCGATTCCTGTTTGAACCTGACTTTAGCAAGCTAACGGGGGAAGCTGTACTGACAGCCATGGGGCACTCCTTCTTTACCCTGAGTCTGGGTATGGGTGCGATCATGGTCTACGGCTCCTATCTGCCCAAAGAGACCTCAATTACCAAAACGGCAATGATCGTCGGATTTGCGGATACAGCAGTTGCGCTGATGGCGGGCCTGGCCATCTTCCCAATCGTGTTTGCCAACAATCTCGAGGCAGGTGCAGGCCCCGGTCTGATCTTCCAGACCCTGCCGATTGCCTTTGGTGATATACCTGGTGGATTGCTGTTCGGCACCATGTTCTTTGTGCTGCTGGTGTTTGCGGCCTGGAGCTCTGCGATTTCCCTGATCGAGCCAGCCGTGGCATGGCTGGTTGAGAATCGTGGCCATACACGCGTCTACGCATCTGTGGTCTGTGGTTTCCTGACCTGGCTGGTGGGTCTGCTGACCGTGTTTTCATTCAATCTCGGTGCCGAGACGAAGATATTTGGCATGACGGCCTTTGATCTTCTGGATTATCTGACCTCCAATATCATGCTGCCCCTGGGCGGTATCCTCATCGCCATCTTTGCTGGCTGGCTGATGAAAAGGGCATCGGTAGAGGAAGAACTGGCCCTGAGTGTTAAACCCCTGTTTGATTTCTGGTACTCCGTACTGATTCGTTTTGTGGCCCCGGTGGGCGTGATCCTGATCTTCCTGCATGCGATCGGGGTGCTCTAGATGCCGACCATCAATCGTTCAGCACTCGTCCCTTATACACCTGAGCAGATGTTTGCCCTGGTTGATGATGTGCTGGGTTATCCAGATTTCCTGCCCTGGTGCCAGTCTTCGCAGGTCATCAGCAGGGATGAGGATGAGGTGGTGGCCAGCCTGGAGCTGGCGAAGGGCAGTGTGAAGAAGTCATTCACCACCAGGAACCGTCTGCAGGCGGGTAAGATGATCGAAATGCGCCTGGTTGATGGCCCCTTTAAACACCTGCAGGGTTTCTGGCGTTTCGATGCCCTCAAGGAAAATGCCTGCAAGGTATCCCTGGACCTGGAATATGAGTTCTCTTCTAAGATTGTCGCCATGGCGGTAGGCCCCGTGTTCAACCAGGTGGCAAATACCCTGGTCGATGCTTTCATTGAACGTGCGCGGGAGGTGCATGGTGTCTAATAACAACATCATGATTGAGGTTGCCTATGCCCTGCCCGAGGAGCAGGTGATCCTTGAGCTGGAAGTGGCTCCGGCAACGACGGTGGAGACCGCCATTCAGACCTCTGGCATCCTCGAACAGTTTCCAGAGATCGATCTCGATAAGAACAAGGTTGGTATTTTCGGCAAGCTGACCAAGAAGAATACCGAGCTTCGCGACCGTGATCGCATCGAGATTTATCGTCCTCTGATTGCGGATCCTAAAGAGGTGCGTAAGAAGCGGGCGGCAGAGGGGAAGCGTATGAAACGCGGCGGAGGTGATGCCGAAGAAAAGTCAGAATAGCCTGAAATTTTCCTAAATAGACGCTTTAGGAATATAATCTATTTCCATGAAAAATATGGAAAAAAAGTTACCAGGTCTTGCTTTGTTCAAGAATCCGGTCCGGATCTTCGAAGGTACCATCCTGTTCCATCCTTGAAACCTTATTGTCTTCAAACCACAGCGTAAATCTTGCTCGGCTGGGGTCGGTATAGCCGGGCTTGTAAAAGAATACGTAGTCCCATCGGTCAGCATGGAAGGGGTCTGTTAACAGAGGTTTTCCCAGAACGAATTCCACCTGGCGTTTATCCATGCCCGGACGGATGCGATCGATGTCTGCCTGAGCCAGTGCATTACCCTGCTGGACGTCGATCTTGTAGATCGTCAGCATATCCAGAGAGCAGCCTGTGGAATAGAGGCTTGCAAACACAATAAAAGAAATGAGAAGCTTTCGCATTACGATCCGGCATGTTCAAAGGCCGGCTATGTTAACTCAAATGCTGCCATCTGGCACATACAGAAATGAGGAATCTCGTGTCTGATACGGGTGAACTAAAAAAGGCTGGTCTGAAAATCACGGTGCCAAGGATGAAGATCCTTGAGCTATTGCATACTTCTGATCAGCGTCATCTCTCAGCGGAAGATATTTACAGATTATTGCTGGAGTCAGGTGAGGAGATCGGCCTTGCAACCGTCTACCGTGTCCTCACTCAGTTTGAACAGGCCAAACTCGTTACCCGACATAACTTCGAAGGTGGTCAGTCAGTTTTTGAACTTGAACGTGGCGAGCACCACGATCACCTGGTTTGCGTGCGTTGCGGTAAGGTCGAGGAATTCATGAATGAGACGATAGAGGCCTGCCAGAACAAGATCGCTGATGCTGCGGGTTACAGGATCACGGATCATTCCCTGATCATTTATGGTGTCTGTCCTGCCTGCCAGAAAGAAGAATGATTCATGAGGTGCTGGACGCAGCGCGCTCCAGCATTTCCTCAGCATGGGCGATGGTCTGATCAGTCAGTTCAACACCACCAAGCATGCGTGCCAGCTCTTCTGTTCTCTCCTGTTTCTCAAGTACGCTAATCTCGGTACGCGTCTCTTCACCTGAGCGCGATTTTTCAACCATGGCATGATGATGTGCCTGGGCAGCCACCTGGGGCAGGTGGGTAACACACAGTACCTGTCGGTCCCGGCCAAGACTTCTTAGCAGACGGCCTACGATCTCGGCGACCGCCCCACCAATACCACTATCTACCTCGTCGAATACCAGGGTGGGCACTTGCAGGCTGCTGGCAGCCAGCATCTGGATAGCAAGACTGATGCGAGCCAGTTCACCACCCGAGGCCACCTTTGTTAAGGGCTTGAGGGGCTGTCCGGGATTGGCGCTGACCATGAACTCGATCTGGTCCATGCCCTGTGCAGCGAATTTCTGCGATTCCTGCTGATGGACCTCGATATCGAAACTGCCTCCTTCCATGCCCAGGCCCTGCATGGCTTCTGTAATGCCTTCGCTGAGCTTCTTCGCTACCTTGGCCCGGCCCTTATGGAGCTTGAGTGCCCGTTGCCTGTACTCATCCGCAGCCTTTGCGACAGCCTGCTCTAGCTGTTGCAGATCAAATGCCCCGGAAGTGAGGCCCTCAAGCTCGGCCTCAATGGCCTCCTGTATGGCGGGTAGGTCTTCAGGTGCACACTGATGCTTACGGGAGAGTTCCTTCATTAGTCCGAGGCGCTGCTCCAGCCAGTTCAGCCGTGATGGGTCAAGGTCGATGCGATCAGCGTAATGCCTGAGCTCGGAATGTGCTTCCTGAATATTGATACTTGCCTGTTGCAACAGCTCAAGTCCCTGCTCAAGTTCAGTATCGATTCGACAGGCCTCTTCCAGGGCTGTCAGGTGCTGTTGTAGCTGACTGTAGATCGATTGCTCATCGGTCTCGTACAGGGCATTGCTGGCACCTTCAGAGGCCTCCTTGAGCAAACCGGCATGCGCTAGCCGACTGTGTTCCTCGCTTGCAGACGTCCATTCATCAGCCTCAATGGCCGCTGTACGCAGTTCTTCGGCCTGAAAGCGGAGCAGATCAATCCGATCCTGCCGGTCCTTGCTGCTCAGGCTGATATCTTCGTATTGATGCTGAAGCCCGGCCCACTTCGCGTACGCCTGGGCAACGTTGTTGAGATGGTCGTCAAGCTCGCCGTAGTTGTCCAGAAGGTTACGCTGTCGATCACGCCGTAACAGATTCTGATGCTCATGCTGGCCATGGATCTCGACCAGATGAGCCCCAAGTTCCTGCAGTTGTTTGATTGTCGTTGGCGTCCCATTAATAAATGCCCTGGAGCGACCATCCTTGCTGATGATCCTGCGGATGATGCAGTCATGGCCGTCACTCATCTCCTGTTCCTGCAGCCACAGGTTGGCCTCTGGCAGATTGAGAAGATCAAAACTGATGGTGATCTCGGCTTTTTCAGTGCCATGACGAACGACACCAGAATCTGCACGGTCACCGAGGATCAGGCCCATCGCATCAACCAGGATCGATTTGCCGGCACCTGTTTCACCGGTCAGGGCAGTCATGCCCGGACCAATTTCAAGCTCCAGTTCATCGACAATAGTGAAGTTTCGAAGATTTATCTGACGCAGCATTTTGATGATTTAGTCCTGCAATGCAGAATCTCAGGGTTGTTCACTCCAGCGCAGTTTGGCGCGAAGGATATGGTAATAATCATAACTTGGGGGATGAATGAGGCGCAGGCAGTGATCATGCTTGTCGATGACGATTCTGTCCTGATCGAGAAGGTCGATATTGTACTGTCCATCGAAGGCGACCTGGCCACTGTTTCGGCTATGGTCGCAGACACGGATCTCAATCTGGTTTTCACCGCTGACCACCAGAGGACGATGACTCAGGGTGTGTGGGCAGATAGGGACCAGGGTGATGGCATCCAGGTTAGGGTGGAGTATTGGGCCTCCACTGGACAGGGCGTAGGCTGTTGATCCTGTCGGTGTGCTGACCACCATACCGTCGGCACGCTGTATATTTACAAAATGCCCGTTGATATGCGTTTCGAATTCGATCATGCGCACCACATCTCTGACATGTAGCGTGACATCGTTGAGGGCACAGTACTGGCCAATCTTTTCATTGTCTCTGAATACGCTGGCAGACAGTAGCATCCTGCGCTCTTCGATATAGTCACCCGCAAGTATGGGCTCCAGCTGCTGTTGTATTTCTTCCGGTGAGACATCAACCAGAAAACCCAGTCGGCCGAGGTTGATACCGACGACAGCAACATCAACGACTGCGAGTGAGCGGGCGGCGTTAAGAAGTGTTCCATCACCGCCAACGACCACGACGAGATCCACGGAACTGGCCAGTTCTTCTCTGTTAGTAAACTCTAGTCCGTTTTGCTGTGCATATTCCGAAGCTGATTCGTCCAGCAGTATGCCCAGGCCGCGTTCTTGCAGAAAGGCGGTCAGTGTACTGAGCGGCTCCTCGTGGTCGAGTGCTGGCTGTTTGACAATAATGCCTACACGGCTAAATTCGGACATGATCGGTTCCCAGTATTTGCCCGAACCATAGCCTGTTTGCGAGATCAGGCCAAGTCCCGATTCTTGACACTGGCAGGGGGGATGGAGAGACTTGCCAGAAATCCTCCAGGTACTTCTGAGTAAACCGGTATATGAGCGCTCCTTTTGCCTCTGATTTAGAACTCGATGATCGTTCGCAACTACTGCTAAAAACGCTGGTTGAAGACTATGTCCGCTCGGGTCAGCCTGTAGGCTCAAAGCTGTTGCTGCAGTCTTCGGGGCTATCACTGAGTTCGGCAACGATAAGAAATGTCATGTCAGATCTCGAGGGCCTGGGGCTTGTGACAACACCGCATACCTCTGCCGGGAGAATACCGACTGTCGAGGGGTACAGGCTGTTTGTCGATAGCCTGATAAATATTCAGCCGCTGGAATTCCAGGAAGTCGATCGCCTGAAGACTGGTCTCGAAGGGCAGCATGATACGCATAGCATGATCCAGACCGCCTCGGGATTGTTATCCGGGCTGACCCACATGGCCGGAATCGTGACCCTGCCACGCTATGACCAGGTCACGCTGCAGCAGATCGAGTTTCTCAACCTTTCCGAGGGGCGGATTCTGGTAATCCTGGTGACCAATACCCAGGAAGTGCATAACCGCGTCATCATGCCAGGAAGAACCTATGAAAGTTCTGAGCTGATCCAGGCTGGTAATTACCTGACTGAACAGTTCTCAGGCATGGAGCTCAAGCGCATCCATCAGCATCTGCTTGATGATATGAAGCAGGTCCAGCAGGACATGAATAACCTCATGCAGCTGGCGATTCAGTTGGGGGAACAGGCCCTGGCTGATGAAGAGCGTTCCGGTGATGATTATATTGTGGCCGGCGAGACACAGCTCATGGGTTACGATGAACTCTCGGATATCGAGCGTCTGCGCGAGTTGTTTGAGGCCTTTCGTGAGAAACGTGACCTGCTGTCTCTACTGGACCAGTGCATCAGCGCAGAGGGCGTCAAGCTATTTATCGGGCATGAGTCTGGCCTTAGAGAGCTGGATGAGTGCAGCGTGGTTACAGCGCCTTACGAGATGCAGGGTGATGTCGTTGGTGTCCTTGCCGTCGTTGGCCCAACCCGCATGAAATACAATCGTGTTATCCCCATGGTCGATATTACGGCGAAATTGCTTTCCGCCGCCTTGAATTCAAAAGATTAATACCCATATACCGCATGAGATTTATCCACCCTCCCGGTGGACTTACCCCATGATCTAACTGGAGTCACTCATGGAGCACCGTGAAGAACAGCAGCAAGTAGATGATTTAAAAAAGGAAACTGCGGATCCGGCTGTGGAAGGCAGCGATCAAGAAATGAATGTCAGTCTCGAGGAACTGCTTCAGCAGCTCGATGATGCCAGGGGCAAGGCAGACGAGTACAGAGACCAATTGCTCAGGGCCCAGGCAGAGATGGAAAATCAGCGCAAACGCGCCAGTCGTGACGTCGAGAATGCGCATAAATATGCCCTCGAAAAATTTGCCAAGGAATTACTGGGTGTGCGTGACAGCCTCGAGCTGGGTATTGAAGCCGCAAGGGATGCCGAGGCCGATGCAGCCAAGCTGCTCGAAGGCAAGGAACTGACACTCAAGATGCTGACCCAGGTCATGGGTAAGTTTGAAATTGAACAGATTAATCCTGTGGGAGAGAAGTTCGACCCGGAGTTGCACCAGGCCATGACTATGCAGCCATCTGACGAGTATCCGCCAAACACCGTTATCCAGGTCGTGCAGAGAGGCTACACCCTGAATGGGCGCCTGATTCGTCCTGCCATGGTCATTGTCAGCCAGGCTTAAAAAAACGGCTCAAAAACCCTTGAAATAAGCATGGGCACCCTTATCTAGCCGTTAAGTTTGAATTAATAGTAAGTATCGAATTTCTTAGGAGCACCAATAATATGGGTAAAATCATTGGAATTGACCTGGGTACCACCAACTCCTGTGTCGCAGTCATGGAGGGAGATGCACCCAAGGTAATTGAAAACAGCGAGGGTGATCGCACCACGCCTTCGATCGTCGCTTTCACCGATGATAGCGAGGTCCTGGTTGGTCAGCCGGCAAAGCGCCAGGCAGTCACTAACCCAACAAATACACTTTACGGCATCAAGCGACTGATTGGTCGTCGCTTCGAAGAAGATGCCGTTCAGAAAGACATCAAACTGGTACCGTTTGAAATCAGCAAGGCTGATAACGGTGATGCATGGGTAGAAGCGGGCGGTAACAAGATGGCGCCACCCGAGGTATCTGCGCGTGTCCTGATGAAGATGAAAAAGACCGCAGAAGAGTATCTCGGTGAAGAGGTGACTGAGGCGGTCATTACTGTACCTGCTTACTTCAATGATTCTCAGCGTCAGGCTACCAAGGATGCGGGTAAGATCGCGGGCCTTGAGGTCAAGCGTATCATCAACGAGCCGACTGCAGCTGCACTTGCCTATGGCATGGATAAGCAGCGTGGTGATAGCAAGATTGCAGTATACGACCTTGGTGGTGGTACCTTCGACGTATCGATTATTGAGATCGCCGAAATCGATGGCGAGCACCAGTTCGAGGTCCTGGCCACCAATGGTGACACCTTCCTGGGTGGTGAAGATTTCGATCTGCGCCTGATGGATTACCTGGCCGATGAGTTTAAGAAAGAAAATGGTATGGATCTGCACAATGATCCGCTGGCCCTGCAGCGCCTCAAGGAAGCTGCGGAAAAGGCCAAGATTGAGCTGTCATCAGGTCAGCAGACGGACATCAACCTGCCATACATCACTGCAGACCAGAGTGGTCCCAAGCACCTGAACATCAAGCTGACTCGTGCCAAGCTTGAGTCGCTGGTCGATGATCTTGTTACCCGTACGATTGAACCCTGTAAGGTGGCCCTCAAGGATGCCGGTCTGAACGCCTCTGAAATCGACGAGGTCATCCTGGTCGGTGGTCAGACACGTATGCCTAAGGTCCAGGAGAAGGTACAGGAGTTCTTTGGCAAGGAGCCTCGTAAGGACGTTAACCCTGATGAAGCAGTCGCAATCGGCGCAGCCATCCAGGGCGGTGTTCTGGCCGGTGATGTTAAGGATGTTCTGCTGCTGGATGTTACGCCGCTGTCACTGGGTATCGAGACCCTGGGTGGCGTTATGACCAAGCTGATCGACAAGAACACCACGATCCCGACCAAGGCCCAGCAGGTCTTCTCAACAGCGGAAGATAACCAGACCGCGGTTACCGTGCATGTACTGCAGGGTGAGCGTGAAATGGCCACTGCTAACAAGTCACTGGGCAGGTTTGATCTGTCTGACATTACACCTGCACCACGCGGTGTACCTCAGATTGAAGTTAACTTTGATATTGATGCCAACGGTATCCTGAATGTTTCAGCCAAGGACAAGGCCACCGGTAAGGAACAGTCGATTGTCATCAAGGCCTCCAGTGGTCTGTCTGATGACGAAGTCGATCGTATGGTCAAGGACGCCGAGGCGCATGCTGACGAGGACCGTAAGTTCCAGGAACTCGTGGCTGCCCGTAACCAGGCAGACAACATGATCCACGCGACCGAGAAGTCCCTGTCAGAACTGGGTGACAAGGTTGAACCTGAAGAACGGGCTGCGATTGAAAGTGCTGTTTCCGATCTTAAGGAAGCGCTCAAGGGTGATAACAAGGACACCATTGAGGCCAAGACCCAGGCACTGGCAGAGGCATCGGGCAAGCTGGCTGAACGTATGTACCAGCAGGAAGGCGGTGACGCAGCTGGCGCTGCAGCCGACGCATCTGCTGAAGCTGGTCCGGCCGCTGATGACGATGTCGTCGATGCTGAGTTTGAAGAAGTCGACGACAGCAAGAAGTAAGGCCCCTGAAAGAGCAGGCCGGGTGGTATAGTACCGCCCGGCCTTTTTATTGATTAAGCAGATAACGGCAATGCGCGATTATTACGAAATCCTCGGTGTTGAAAAAAGCGTCAGTGATGCAGACCTGAAAAAGGCCTATCGCAGGCTGGCAATGAAATACCATCCGGACCGTAATCCGGATGACCCCGAGGCCGAAAAGAACTTCAAGGAGGCCAAGGAGGCCTACGAAGTACTTTCAGACGCGCAGAAACGTGCTGCTTATGATCAGTTTGGTCATGCCGGCGTCAACCAGGGGCCAGGTGGTGGTCCGGGTGCGGGTGCCGGATTTGGTGACATCTTTGAAGATATCTTTGGCGATATCTTTGGCGGTGGCGGGGCTCGTCCCGGTGGCGGTGGGCAGCGTGCCTATCGTGGTTCCGATCTCCAGTACAATCTTCAGCTAACCCTGGAAGAAGCGGTCAATGGCACCGAAGTAGAGATCCGCGTGCCAACCATGGTCACCTGTGAGGCCTGTGATGGTAAGGGCACAGCCAGTGGAAGCGAGCCTGAAACCTGTCCGACCTGTCATGGGGCGGGCCAGGTGCGTATGCAGCAGGGTTTCTTTTCGGTACAGCAAACCTGTCCGCACTGTCGCGGAACCGGGAAGGTCATTACGGATCCCTGTAATACCTGCCATGGGGAAGGCCGTGTTGAACAGCACAAGACGCTTTCCGTCAAGGTGCCTGCAGGTGTAGATACCGGTGATCGCATACGTCTATCGGGCGAGGGTGAGGCGGGAATCAATAATGGCCCGGCAGGTGACCTGTATGTGCAGGTTGTCGTCAAACCCCATGATATCTTCGTGCGCGAGGCCAATAACCTGACCTGCGAGGTGCCAGTCAGTTTCACGATGGCGGCCCTTGGTGGAGAAATCGAGGTGCCGACGTTGAATGGCAAGGTCATGCTCAAGGTGCCGGCTGAGACCCAGACGGGCAAGATGTTCCGCGTTCGCGGCAAAGGCGTAAAGTCTGTACGTGGTGGCGCTGAGGGTGACCTGATCTGTCACATTGTGGTCGAGACGCCAGTCAATCTCACCAAAGATCAAAAAGAGATTCTTAAGCAGTTTGAGTCCTCGATGAAAGAGGGCGGCAAGCGTCATTGTCCACGTGAGCATACCTGGGTTGATGGGGTGAAAAACTTCTTTGAAGGCCTGAAGTTTTAAGAGATCGGAA
>JAAUXZ010101978.1_pt1 | contig 16455 bp, 10 predicted proteins | sample 7278131 | NCBI WGS metagenome assembly JAAUXZ01 (sample SAMN14350119, study PRJNA611818) | marine sediment metagenome | isolation source: surface marine sediment (3m) | place: French Polynesia: Moorea | collected 2018-08
CAGGCCAATGCGAGGCCATCGAAAGTGCTGGTACCACGACCGATTTCATCCATCAGAACCAGACTGTTGGGACCGGCGTTGTTGAGAATATTGGCCGCTTCGGTCATTTCCACCATAAAGGTTGAGCGGCCGCTGGAGAGGTCATCGCTGGCACCAATGCGCGTAAAAACCTGATCTATCGGACCAATCACTGCGCTGTCTGCCGGAACATAGCTGCCGAGATAAGCGAGGATAACAATCAGCGCCGTTTGTCGCATGTAGGTTGATTTGCCACCCATATTGGGGCCGGTGACCAGCAACATAATGCTGTCGTCATCGAGTTTCAGGTCGTTGGCGATAAATGGGTCGTCCAGTACCTGCTCAACCACCGGGTGGCGGCCTCCTCGGATGTCGACACAGCGCTGTTCGGTGAGTTCGGGCTGGCACCAGTTGTATTGCAATGCACAGCTCGTTAGCGCGCAGAGTACGTCGAGTTGCGCCAAACCAGTGGCACAATCCTGCAATGCCGTTAATTCATCGCCCAACTGTTTTAACAGCGCTTCATAAAGATATTTTTCTCTAGCCAGCGCGCGCTCGCGTGCGCTCAGCACCTTGTCCTCAAACGATTTCAGCTCCGGCGTGATATAACGTTCGACGGCTTTCAATGTCTGTCGTCTCACATAGTCAGCCGGCATGTTGTCACCGTGTGCTTTGCCGACTTCGATGTAAAAGCCGTGAACGCGGTTGTAGGCGACCTTCAGGCTGCCGATCCCGGTGCGTTGCTGCTCTCGCTGTTCGAGTTCAAGCAGGAACTGATCGGCATTCGCGCTGAGGGCGCGTAATTCATCGAGCTCGGCATCAAATCCCTCGCGTATTACACCCCCGTCTCTGATCAGTAGAGGTGGTTCATCAATAATTGCCGACTGCAGCAGGTTTGCGACCCCGGGATGGTCGCCTATTTGCGTGGCGAGCTCCGAGATGAGTGGGCTATCCAGTCGACCAAGCTCCGATTGTAATAGTGGCAGTGCCACCAACGTCGCATGCAGCGTAGAGAGATCGCGCGGCCTCGCCGACAACAGTCCGATACGAGCGAGGATACGTTCTATATCACCCATTGCCTTGAGCAGGGGTTTAATCGACTCGTAATGATAATTATCCAGCAGGCTTGCGATTGCCTGGTGGCGCAGACGAACTGCCTGTTGATTGCGAATTGGTTTTTGAATCCAGCGCGCCAGTTCGCGGTGACCCATTGCGGTGTCGCAGTAATCAATAATGCCAAACAGGCTATGGTCGCCTGCCGCAGTGCCCAGCGATTGCATGAGTTCGAGATTGCGACGGCTGTTGGCGTCAATCAGCAGAACGTCGTCAACCTGCTCGTGTTTGATCAGTTGCAAATGGCTGACCGCACTTTTAACCGTGTCTTTCAGGTATTGCAGTAAACAGCCGGCCGCCGATATCGCCAGTGGCAGTTTATCAATGCCAAATCCCTGTAAGTCCCGGGTCTGGTATTGCTCGTTGAGTATTCGCTCGCAGCTATCCTTTTCGAAATACCACGGAGGCATGGATTTCATTCGCTGCTGCCAGTTGCGATCCAGCGGAATCTGTTGATCCTCGCAAATGATCAATTCGGCAGGATTGAGTCGGGCGATTTCGCTGGCGAGCAGATCATCTCTAGCGAGTTGGGTGACAGAAAATCGCCCGGAACTCACCTCAAGCCAGGCAAGTCCCCAGCCTGCCTTGCTTTGATACATAGAGCAGAGCAGATTTTCCTGTCGATCCTGCAACAGCGCTTCTTCCGTCAGGGTGCCCGGAGTCACCACGCGCACCACCTGGCGCTCTACCGGACCTTTGCTGGTCGCCGGATCTCCGATTTGTTCACAAATGGCTATCGATTCGCCAGCACGTACCAGTTTGCCCAGGTAACTTTCAGCGGCATGATACGGTACGCCGCACATAGGGATTGGCTCACCGGCGGATTGCCCGCGTTTGGTCAGGGTGATATCGAGCAGGCGAGCGGCTTTTTTGGCGTCTTCATAGAACAGTTCGTAGAAGTCGCCCATGCGATAAAACAGCAGTGTTGTCGGATAATCAGCCTTGAGCCGCAAGTACTGCTGCATCATCGGCGTGTGCTGTGCTGTCGTCGCTGACATGGATTGGAAGGTGAACGGCCTATCAGGAAAGCGCCGATTGTAGCGGATGGCCGAATGGCAAGGCCACCTGATTTGTGACTCGCCTATCCAACACCGGTCTTGCATCCCGTATCGTCGCTCGACTAGTCTTTACCAACAGCCTGATGAGGTCATAAAAATGATTGCCCACACGACCATACCGGTAAGCGACTACCTGAAGTCAAAAGCCTTCTATATAAAGGCTCTCGCACCACTGGGTTACATTAACAATATGGAAGATGGCGACGAAGCCGCCGGATTTCATGATGGTAAAAATACCGATCTGTGGATTGTGCTGGAAAAAACCATCGTTGCCACGCATGTCGCCTTTGAAGCCAAAACTCAGGAAGAAGTTGAAGCCTTTTATCGGGAGGCGTTAGCTGCGGGTGCCAGGGACAATGGCGGGCCGGGATATCGGCAGTACTGGCCCGGTTATTACGCGGCTTTCGTACTCGATCCGGATGGCCACAACATCGAAGCGGTCTGGTACGACTGGAGCAAGGTGGAATAAATCACCGTTTATTTTGCGGTCTTGCTGTCGTTCAGATTCCAGTCGTAGCCGTCGTCATCGATACGATTGATTCCATTGAGCGCGGTTTGCAGCTCAGCAGCGGCATACTGCTTGAGATGTTCGATCACACCGGCATCGTTACCGCCAAAGTCAGCGACGAACCAGTCAAAAATACTGGATACCACGAGATCTCCATTCGTTACCGAGGCGCCGCGCTCGTGATTGATAAATTCGCGTGCGGCTTTGTCCATTAGGCTGTTCGTGTTGGTGGCTGTGAAAGCCTGTGTCTGCAGGTTGGGGCAGCCAATTGAAGCACAGTTAACCGCGTAGTGAATGCGAGGGTCCTGCCAGATGGGCCGCAATATACGGTGTTCGACATCATCCAGCGTGAGTTGTTGTCCTTCTACGCTGACCAGCTCTTTACCCCAGGGGCCAGAGGAAAACAGCCCGGATTTAATATCGCGAATGCTGTCAACCGGGTAATCTTCGAGAACCACATCCACCGTCAGGGCATTGTAGAGGTTGATCCAGTAGGCTTGCTGTTCGTTGCGGTTGAAATCACTGATATTCAGAGATGCCAGAAAATCGATATAACTGCGCAGTTGTGCGCGGTCAGAAGCGGTCACACGACCGTAATCAACCCGGTTGATGCCGTCGGCATGCAGCGTCACGAATTTGCTGAGCCAGTCTGACCAGCCGTCGTGGTTAATGACCTCGGTAGAAGAGGGATTGTGCGTACTCCAGCGTTCCCACAATTCGGCTTTCGGCGCAGCAGAGGCGATAGTAACCGTGATTGAAAGTATCAGGCTATATAACAGTGCGTAGGACAGCTTTAGCGGTTTCATCAAAACCCCCGGTAGTTTTTGTTTGAAGCTTGGACTTGATTGGTCGCTCATGGTTCCCAGTACCCGGCATCAGAGAGGCGTCGAATGACAAGCACAGGACTAATGGTCAGTATTTGGCAATACCAGTACTGCGGTAACTGGATGGTGGATAAAGAGGCGGTAAGGACATCCTTGATATGGTTTGCAGAGATTTTGGCAAGCGATACTGATTAAGGGCCGACCACAGATGTTTGCCTTGCCATGGCTGCTGTCTTGCCCCGTAAATTGCAGCATCGAGTTCCATAAGTTGAGAATGCAGGGCCTCACTGGTGACTGCCATTGCCAATGACCTCAGTCCGCCAACATGGTTTAACAGGTTTCGAGCCCGACCCCAGGCAAGCATTTGCCTGGCGGCCTCAGCGGCATCGTTGCGCTGACAGGCAGATTTCAATCGGCTCGGCTGGTAACCAGTCAGGCGCGAGTTTTTCACTGTGATCAGCCATTGAATGACTAATCTTGCGACTATCAGGCAGCCAGCTAATGCGATCGCTATAACCAGCAGAGTGGTTGAGACAGGCATACGAGTTGGATATAGGGGAGGTTTTGAAGGCAAAGGAGGTACATCAATCAAGGTACCCGGCAGGCCGATGGTTGCAGGTTGATCAAGACCGGTATCCCAGTAGTTAAAAGACAGCTCAGGCAGGGAGATCGGGCCTTCCCGCGTAATAATAAATAACTGATCCTGCAGAAATTCGGCGTTGATTTTGCCATGGTCGGTGCTGAGTGATTGTTTTGGCTGGTCGAGAAAGGAATCTGCACCGTCAACCTCCAATTGAAACAACCCTGCATCGAATTTTTCAGGCGGTAGTCCCGTGGTCTTTAAAACCACTTGCCGTAATATCTGGTCGCCTGGTTTTAGCGGGTCGTCGGGTATTTGCCATTGTTGGCTAAGCGTTGCGTTGTCGAGCGGATGCCAATCAGACGAATTAGTGCCCGCGGGCAGTGGTCGGATCTGCAGGGTTATAGGATCTGAAAAGCGCCGGAACTGGCGTGTATCGGCTAAACCACTTATCGATGGTATCGCGCGCAAGCTGCCACGATACTCCGCAGGCTTGATCATTAATGGCCCCGCGGACCCGGCGAAAAACGCGATCGAGCGCTCCAGAACCTGATACGCGATTCCATCTGATTCCTGAGGATAGAATCGATCTCGTCCCAGGCCTAGTCTTGTGGCACCGCTTACCTCCGGATCTCTGAGGTATCCGCTAATGACCGGGCGGTTTGAGACAAAGCGCATGGTTACAATGAATTGTTCACCTACCCTCGGTGAGGACTTATCGACGCTTATTTCCAGCCTTACATCTTCCTGAAACTGCTCCCAGGGATTTTTTTCGGTAACCGTCAGCTGCAATTGAGGTGTTGTGGCCTCCCTGATCTGAAGCGAAGGTATGGTTATCGTGCCGCTGCGTTTGGGTGCCAGCAAGACGCGCCAGTGCATGATATTGACGTAGCTGCCTGCCTGACGATCCATTTTCATGGATGGCTCGATATCGACGACTTCGAAATCGGTTTCGAGTGGCCCGGTGTCGAGTTTGAACATCGATGAACGTGTGTTGCGATAGCTCACTTCGAGGGTAACCAGATCGCCGGTTACCACGGTGTCGGCCGACAGTCTTGCCTGCTGCGCTATTGCTGGCGGGACCACCAAAAAAAGCGCGGCAATTGTTGTCATCAATAGCCGAAATTTCATCAACGGTCCCCGGTGGCTCGCTGATAGTCGCGCAGGAATTTGCGCTGGAACAATTCACCGAGATCGGTATTCAGGGTTTGCCGCCAACTCGACAGCAAGTCCTTTTGGGATAAACCGGACTCTCTTTGCAGGTCGGCAATAATTTGCTGTAGTTCGGCATCGATAACCGCCGCGTCGATCTCGCTATCAGGTCTGTCCCCCAATTCATTAGCGATACCGGCGCCCAGGCTGCCCTGATTCTCCTGTCCAAGATCGCTTTCCGTGCCCAGTGCTGATTGTGCATCCCGGGCATCGCTTTGTGCCGTATTGTCGGCATCGGAAGTTAGCGAATCTGCCTCGGGATCGTTTGCGGCAGCATTGATCGATTGCTGCTCGAGATAAAATCGAACCAATGCCAGGTTATACCTGGCGCTGGGAAAATCATTGCGCCGCGCAACGGCCTGCTGGAACGAATCCATCGACTGTCTCAGTAAACCGAGTTGTGCCATGGCATTGCCTCGTAAATACAAACCCTCTGCCGTTTCAATCAGGTCAGGTAGCTGCAGCAAGGCTCGATAGTCGCCCAGTTGATAGAGGGCATGGGCTTGTAACAGAGGATCATCTGCGAGTTGCAGTGCGATATCCGGTCGACCACTGTTTAATGCTTGCCAGGCGCTTTTGTTATCGTTTTGCCACCACTTGGACCAGCCGGATGCGCTAACCTCTGCGCTGTTGAAAAGCAGGGCCCCGACCAACATCACGGGTAGCGCGTTTTTGCGGAACAAAAGTAGCAGGCACGGAAGTATCAGCCATAGTAACCAGAATCCGCCATTTTCGGGCACGCTGGCCAAACTCTCGCTGTCAGTGCTGGGTGTAGTGGCTTGGTGCAGCCCAAGGTTCAAATCGGTTAGCGACTCGGTTGACTCAGAATAAGTGAAAAACTGCCCGCCAGCGGTCTCTGCCAACTGACGCAAATCTTCAATGCTGGCTGACGCGATGACGATTTGATCGTTGTCGTCACGCAGCAATCCACCGCTCCCCGCAGGCAAAGGCGAACCTTCTGCTGTGCCAACTGCGACGAATATCAGTTCAGAGCCGGCCTGATAGGTAAGACTGGCAACCTCACGGGTTGCAGCCTGGGCATTGATGCCGTCGCTAACAATAATGATCCGGCCGCGCCCTGAAGGAGAAGCGGATAACAGTTCGTTGGCCTCTCGCAAGGCCAGATCAAGGCGACTGCCGTCACTCGGCATACGATTGGGTTGCAGTGCGTTGATAAATCGACGCAGGGTGTTGTTGTCCCTGGTGAGTGGTGAAACGATAAATGCCTGCCCGGAAAAAGCGATGAGGGCTGTTTCACCTTCAAAATCGTCGTTCAGTTTTTCTTTCAGGAACTGCCTGGCCCAGGCAATTCGACTCGGATTCACATCGGTGGCCAGCATCGAGTAAGACATATCAATAACCAAGACGCGGGCTGCCGTTGATGCCAACAGCGGTTGCTCACGTTGCTGCCAGCTTGGCCCGGCCAGCGATATGATCAGCATACTGAGAGTAAAACCGATCAGCCAGGGCCAGCTGCTAACCACTCTCGAGGTTGTCGGCGTCGCCAACATAGCTTGCAACAAGTGTGGCTCAAGCCACTGTTGCCAACTGGTATTTTGCTGTCGGTAGCGATGAGCCAGCCAGATAGCGACCCATACCGGGGGCAAACCCCATAACCAAAACTCTGACAACCAGGTCACGGGCTTTCCATGCTCCCCGGTCGATTATTGAGGAGAGCGCTTAATCCCTGGTTTAGCAGGTAATAAGCCAGTAGCAGTGCTGCCAGCATTACCGGGTAATGGAAAAGGCTAACCTCGGGTCGATACAGGTCGGCTTGCAGATCAACGGGTTCCAGTCGATCCAGCTCGGTATAAATCCGTTGCAGCGCATCAGCATTTTTTGCGCGAAAATATCGGCCGCCGGTCAGGGTGGCAATTTGTCGCAGGAGTTTTTCGTTGAGTAATATCTCTGCCGGCACCGAGGATTGCCTGGTCAGTTTTTTCAGGGTCTCCTCGTCGTTACCAATACCAACGGTATAAACGGTCATTTCGAAACGCCGTGCAATCTGTGCTGCGCTAATAGGATCATTAGAACCCGCCGTGTTGCTGCCATCGGTAACCAGTATCAATACCTGGTGACGTGACTCCTGCTGGCTGAAGGTGTTGATTGCGACCGCGATGGCGTCACCAATTGCGGTGAGCCTGCCGGCAAGTCCGACACTAACGTCGCGAAGCAGGCTGCCGAGCATATCGTGATCAAAGGTGAGCGGCACATAAGGGTAGGCATGGGTACCGAATAGAATCAGTCCGAGGCGATCACCGGGTCGTTGTTCAACGAATTGCCCGATCACCGTTTTCAGGACGTCGATACGACGTTGAAAACTGTTACCAACCAGCATGTCGGCTTCATGCATGCTGCCCGATACATCGATAGCAATCATCAGGTCGCGACCAGTCACTTCTCTGTGAGTGGGTTCACCAATCCAGTAAGGTCGGGCCAGGCCGCCAAGCACAAGGCACCAAATCAGACTAACAAGGACAAGGTTGCGACGCTCAGACGAATGCCGGCTAAGTTGCCTGGCTTCGGGTTGATGCATCAGTGGAACGGCAAGTGAAATCTGTTGATTGCGTCCGGCTGGCAGTAGGAAACGCGCCAGCCAGGGCAGTGGCAATAGCAGCCAGACCCACCACCATTCGAACTCGATCATTGTCTGAGCCTCTTGTGACTGCAGTCCAGCCATCGATAACACAATGCCAGAACGGCATTGCTATCGAAGTCTGCATCGGCCTGGTAGATTAGATCGGCGAAAATAATGCCGGGTCCGTGAGAAAAGTCGGGTTGCGGCAGATCACGATCCAGAAAAACTAACCAGGCTGTGCCGTGCAGATTTGCACTCTCACTGCCAGGATCAGTGATCCTGCCTACCTGTCGTAACCAGTAGGCTAATTGTTGTAACAGTTGTGAAGCGTTGCCATGTTCCCGATAGGCCGTATTGATTTGATCAAGCGATTGTCTGGCCTGATAAAAATGACGATTTGTTTGCTGATGCCTGCGCCATAACAACCAGCCAATGGCGATGCAAATGATAATGGCCAACAGAATCCACCAGATGGCAGCCGGAGGCCAGTGGCCCGGATCCGGGGGCATGGTGGGAGGTTGCAGTCGCTCCAACATTTCATTCCGCGTCATGGCCGCCCGCCTTATTTTTGCGTAACTGCTCCAGCAGATCCTGGTTGCAGGAAAGTTGCAGCTGACTGTATGCAATTGATGAGAAATCAGCGACGCGTTTAGCAACGGCAGACTGTACTTGCTGAAGTGCTTTACTGCGCTTTCCCGGAGAATGGTGGTAAAGAAAATTCTCGTCCTTCAGTTTCAGAGGGTAGGATCCTGCGGGCCAGGACAGTATTTCGGACTGATCACTGATGCGGTAAACCGCGGTTTTGCAATGTCGATTAATACTGCCAAGTAAACGCTTGCTATCCTCATCGACCCCCAGACAATCCGAAAGCAGAAGATACAAACCTCCGGGTTTTACTGCATCACCACTTCGAACCAGCAATGAATTTAAGGTATTTTGCTGGTCCGAAAATGGAAAACTGTTGTTGCTGAGCTGGCTTAGCGTAACGAAAAGCTGCGGCAGGTTGCGCCGCGCCGGCGCCAACGGGACTCGGAGTAGTCCCTGCTGGCTGCAGATCAGGCAGTTCAGCGATAACTGGCTGCGTTCGCACAACCAGGTGATGATCGCTGCCAGCCTCACGGCCGTCCATGACTTGAAACTATAGCGGGTTCCGAAGAACATCGATGGCGACAGATCAATGGCAAGCGTGGCCGATTGTTCCTGTTGATCAGAAAAAATTTTTGTGTAGGCCTCTCCTGATCGCGCCATTGCGCGCCAGTCGATAGATCGGTAGTCGTCGCCAACCACGTAAGCCCTCGATTCGCGATACTCCATACCACGCGATTCTGAGAGTCTCTGGCCCTGAGTCGAGCGGTTTTTCTCCCGCATCAGTAGGTGCTGCCAACTCAAGTTGCGTACCTCCTCGCGAACGGCCATCAGCTCCTCAACACTGATCGTAATGCCGCGGGTGCTGGTGGCGTCCATTCAGATAACCGGTACCAGACGTAACAATTCGTCGATCACCACATCGTGATTGATATCGTCGATTTCGGCTTGCACATCGAGGATCAGTCGATGACGAAAGACTTCGTGCGCCAGGGCTTGCACGTCATCCGGTGAAACATAGTCGCGACCGTCCAACCAGGCTAGTGCTCGAGAGCAGCGATCCAGTGCAATGGAAGCCCTTGGACTGGCGCCGTATGAGATCCAGGCGGCCAATTGATCAGACCAGGCTTTTGCGTCCCTGGTTGCGCGTACCAACTGGCTGATGTACGTCTCGACTGCTTCGGACAGGTGGACCTGCAGAACCTCCTGTCTTGCAGAAAACAGCGTTTGCTGACTCAGCGGCAGATGATCCGGGAGTGCAGTCTGATCCAGTTTGCCGAGCGCTTCGTTGCGTGCCTGCTGCATGATACTTTTCTCAGCCTGCAGGTCGGGATAGTTGATAACGAGCTTGAGCAGGAAGCGATCGAGCTGGGCCTCCGGAAGTGAATAAGTGCCCTCATGTTCGATCGGGTTTTGAGTGGCCATGACGAAAAACAGATCACCCAGCGGGTAGGTGTTCATACCAACACTGATTTGCCTTTCTTCCATGGCTTCCAGCAACGCGGATTGCACGCGCGCCGGTGCGCGATTTACCTCGTCGGCAACAATGATGTGGTGGAAAAGCGGCCCCCGCTGGAAATCGAAGCTCGCATCCTGAGGGTGGTAGACATCGGTGCCTATCAGATCGGAGGGCAACAAATCCGGAGTAAATTGAATTCGTTTGAAATCACCCTGAAGCCCGGTAGCCAGTGTTTTGACGGCACGGGTTTTAGCAAGACCCGGTGCGCCCTCCACCAGCAAATGCCCATCGGCGAGCAGTGCAACCAGCATTCTTGAGACCAGGCGTTGCTGGTCAAGAATACGCGTGTTGAGGAAGTCACGCAGTGCCTGAAAACTCGCTTGACTGGTATCCATCAGAATTTGAGTATAAACAGCTGTGCTTTGCTACTCCACTGCTTTTGAGCCGCTGATAAATTTACCGGTCATGCTGCCTTCACATGTCATGGTTTGTCGCCGCCGCTGGCTTTGAGCTGGTATGATTGAGTCTGCCTGATTCGGAGGAACAACGTGCATCGAATTTACCAGATACTAGGCCATGCAGGCCTGATTCCATTTGTCGGTCTAGCGATTCTTGCCGTCATGGATTGGGCGCCAGCACAGTCCCTATTGGTGAGTTACGGTGCTTTGATCCTGACGTTTTTGGGCGGTACCGTGTGGATGCTGGCGATGCAGAAACAACTGCACTGGTCTATCGCCGTCGTCTCCAACCTCACCATGTTGCTCGCCTGGGTGGTTCTGGTACTTTTTCTTCAGGTTCCAAACATCGGTTTGCTGGCGCTGGCGATTCTTTATTCAGCATTTGTGACCTTCGAAAATCAGATCATGCGATCTCATTATGATGAGAATTATTTTCGCCTGCGGTTGATTTTAACCATCGTCGCTGTGATCAGTATGATGGTGGCAGGTTTCCCTGGGTGACGGCTGAGCGGGATTGATGAAATTTATTCGTCTGCGTCGAAAACGTCTTTAACCAGTTCTTTACGCAGTTTGCTGCGCTTGTGGTCTTGCACCGCGTCTTTACACCAGCGCAAGGCACGAGACACCCGGCCACGGCAACTGGCCCGGTTAGTCGGCATGGGTATGTGCGCCATGTCGAGCGAGGTGATTTCAGTGGTGTCTTCCATTGCAGCTAGTCAGCAGTCAGAAAAATTACATGGAAAGTAGCAGGGAAAAAGTGAATGCAGCGTGAAATACGTCACGTAACCAGGTGAAATTAAACTGCCAATGACCAGGTTTCAGACGGTCGGAGCTGAATGGGGTGGGAGTGGTCTTTGGACGGTTATGAAGTTTGACAATCAGAGAGTTTTGGCGACCTTTGCGGCGAGATCGATAAGCCTGTTGGCGTAACCCCACTCGTTGTCGTACCAGGCATACAATTTCACCTGTGTTTCGTCAATGACCATGGTCGACAATGCGTCGACGATGGCTGAGCGTGGATCATTCAGGTAGTCCGCTGAGACCAGCGGTTTTTCTTCATAGCCTAAAATGCCCTTGAGTTCGCCGCCGGCAGCGGCTTTCAGAAGCTTGTTGACCTCTTTAACGGTAGTGGGGCGTTCGGTTTCGAAGACAAAATCGGTTAGCGATGCATTCAGTAAGGGCACGCGAACCGCATGGCCATTCAGCCTACCCTCAAGCTCGGGAAAAATCTTGCCAATAGCCCGTGCTGAGCCGGTACTGGTTGGGATTAATGACTGGCCACAGGCACGTGCCCGGCGCAAATCTTTATGCCCCGAATCGACAATGGTCTGGGTATTGGTGATGTCATGGATGGTGGTAATGGAGCCATGTTTGATGCCTATGTTCTCATGCATGACTTTAACCAGAGGCGCCAGGCAGTTGGTAGTGCAGGAAGCCGCGGTTATCAGGTTGTGTTTTTTGGGATTGTAAAGGTCATCGTTGATGCCATAAACGAGATTGAGTGCGCCCTCGGTAGGTGCGGCAACAATGACTTTTTTTACCCCCTGATCGAAATATTTTTCCAGCTCGGCAGGATCCTTGTGATTTTTGCCGGTAGCTTCAATGACGATATCGCAGTCGTACCAGTCGGTTTTTTTGATCTTGTTCTGACTGGAGTAAATAATCAGCTGTCCGTCCACATGAAGTTGTCGATCGCTGCCTTTGCATGCATAACTCCAGGTACCATGAACGGAATCGTATTTCAGCAGGTGAGCTGATCCGGCAGCGTCAGTCGCAGGTTCGTTAATTCGTTTGAAGACGATTCCCTTGGTTTCCCAGCCCGCACGCAGGGCCAGCCTGCCCATGCGGCCAAAGCCATTAATACCAATCTTCGTTTTCATGTCCTGCGGTCACCAGCAAAAATTCTCGGGACAGGAAGCTCACCACGAATAGATGACAAAACAATGACATTCGGGTGTGTACCCGAGGTTCACTTAAGCGGCAGCTGCATTGACAGGCGGTTACTCTTGGATCGCAACGCCTTAAGATTTTTTATTGATATCGCTGTTGCTGGTAGATCAATACTTCGTTGCCACTGTAGATACCAAAAGTGGCTTTGGATAGGGGATCATCGTCGAATACACCGTCGAAATTGCCATCGCTTGCCCAGTCATATTGTAACCAGGAGGGCACATTATAGGCGTAGGTGACGTCGCCGGTTACGCCGGGGCCTGCGGTGACATTGATATCATCGTGCAAGCTGAAAGATCCCAGGCCTCCACTAAACGTGCCGTTTCCGCTTACCCCTAAATTGGCGGCAGTCAATGGCGCGGTAAAAACCCCGGTACTTGCGAGATCGACATCAAGTGTGGCATCGAAGGTGGTAAAGCTGTCCTGATCATTGGTTCTGTAAGAACCGTTTTCGAAATACTGCGATTTGAGCTCAACCGTTTGCGGTAGCAGTTCAGAGCCAAAACTGTTGCTGACGACAATACGCCCGAATCTCATCTCGTTACCCGTGGGCTCAAACAACTGGTTAACCGTGGATGAGACACTGTCACCGTCAACAATCGTTGCGAGAGTCAGGTCGATGTCAGTGGTGGTGATTGGATCTACCTCACTATTACCGGTTTTGGTGCAACCGAGTGGCCCCGGCGTGCCGGTTGCGATGTCGTTGTCTGTTCCATAACAAAAAATGTCATTGCCAAATTCAACAGCAAAGCTGCCATCACCGTTGTCGCTAGTAATAACTGCATCAGCCTGGTTGTGATAAACCGCTAACGGATTGCCGTCGCTGCCATTGTTGCTGGCATCCTGGGTGACCTGGTTGATATTAAAGGAACTACCCGTCAACTTTGCCCAGGCGCCGGTGTAGTTGGAGGTCGGGCCTGGCGTGGGTAACGCGTTAAAGGCTGTTACCACAAACGACGGCTCGGTCAGGTAACTAAAGTCCTGCCCAAAATTGGTGAAGGTACTGCTGCCGTTTCTCAAGACACCATCAACTACCGACGATATCTGGAAGCTGGCTGGAATAAAGCGCCCAACGACAATTTCATCACTGGTGACACTAATGCCCGAGCTGTTGAGAAAGTCAGTTGCGTCACCTTTCAACGTAAAGCTGCCAACCTCGCCGTATCGCAAATCGGTTACCGTAGTTGCACCCGAGCCGAATTCTGCGAGGGCCAGTGTCACGATCTGATTGGTATCACGGTAGAAGTCGGTGTCGGCACCAGCCGGGTAGAAACCACCGGTCACAGTATCCAGCACGGTATCCCAGGCATAACGCGGGGTGGGATTGGCCACATTGTCGTTGTAACTTTCTCCTGCATCGATCAGGCCGTTATTGTCACTATCGGTTGTTGAATCCCATAGAACGCCGGTTACCGTTGCTGAAAACTCGCTACCCGCTGTGGTGAAAATAGTGCCTGTCGGGGTTGTCGCAGCAGGATCGGGATTAGGATCATTAGGTGCTGCAGTTTCCTGAATGCTGGTAATGGCAAAGCCGTAGGGTCTCACCGTCAGCGGCGTGGCGACGCTTACCATGTCGCGCTCGGTATCAAACAGGCGAGTACGATCTGCAATGTTGATGGTGAATTTACCAACGTCTGTGGTTGCCAGGGTTAAATCAGCAATGCCGTTGTTGAAAGTAATCGAACTGGTACTGCCAGGTTCAGTGTTGTTCAGCGTGACGCCGCCTAACACTGGCAGGTTGACACCCGCTGGTTCGTCGCCATCCGGAGTCCGCCATAAAGTAACGTCTTTGGATCCGTCATATCCCGCAGCGACTCCACAGTTGGTAACGCCCGGGTTGGGATCAGGATCAAGTCGCACCGCTGTAATGCGAATAAAGTGATTTCGCCCAGCCACTACCTCGTCGGTGTTCAGACCATTAACATCGATGCTGTCTTCAATCCTGAACCCTGCATCCACAAAACTGATGTCGGAGGAAGTGGTTGTCACTGAAGCCGTGGCGTCTTCCACGGTGATGGTTAACGTCTCCACTCGAGGATTGTCGAGTGTGAGTCCTATGACGCCATTGTCGGCTGGATCGAGAGTGTATCCAACGCTGCCGTTGTCGTCGTTATCGGGATCAGGATTCAAGGCGTTGGTAGGGACCGGTGTGCCGTCAGCGAAGCTACCGTTCGAGGTGCTGGTGGTTATCGAGACGGTACCGGCATAATCGGTTACCGGGTTATTGCTGCTGTCTTGCGCGGTAATGGTAACCGGGAAAGCCGAGCAGGCATTGGCGATACCGCTGCCTACGTTGATCGCAAAATTGGTCAGGGTATTGGTGTTGGCGCTACAGGCCTCGACCTGCACATTGTCGATAAACATGGTTTCATCAGTGGCGCCATAACAGCAGGCCCCGGAATTGATCGTAGTATCGACGCGGAGGCGGATTTTGGTTTGGTTGCTAATAAATGGCGTCAGGTTGTAAGACTTGGTGCCGGTTCGGTCATTCAGCCCGGTGATGGTCTCCAGCACAGTCCAGTTGCTGCCGCCGTCACTGGATGCCTGGATCACGAAGCGGTCGTCGGCATCGACCGCATTGTCTGTTTCATAGTCAAAGGTGAAAAATGCCGAGACATAACCACTGAGATCGAGCTCGCGTTCGACACCGGGTGCGTTCGGACTCTCGGATGGCGCGTTGGTAATGACCAGTCGGCCAGCGTTGATGGATACCTTGCCTGAACTTGCACTGGGACTGCTTTCCGGGGTCGTTAAACTGGTGCCTTCGAATACATCCCAGGCGCCGTTGAAGTTTTGATCACCGTCGTTGTTGTCAAAGGCTTGCAGGGTAAATTCGTCGCGGAAGACGTCGCAGACCAAAGGTGGATCGGTTCCAAGGTCGAGCAGACTCAGCGCGTTAACGTCTGCATCATTGCTGAAATCGTCCTCATCGAAATAGAGCGTCGCGGTATTGGTTGCCGGGTTGTATTCAACAACATCACCATCTTCAAAGGTGAATCCATTAATGGTGGCGGTGTCCTCGGTAGATAACAGAATGTTGCCATTGTCGAGAATATGAACGCCATCGATGTCTTCCTCGTCAACAAATACCGCATCGCCATTCAGGTAAATTGATGCGTTGCCGCTGACCGGATCATAAGCGATAAGGTCCTCGTCTTCGAAAGACAGCCCATCGATGGTGGCGTCATCGGTGGTCGATAATACGATGATACCGCTGTCCAGCACGTAAACCGCCGAAATGTCTTCCTCACCCGCGAACACATTGTCTCCATTTAAGTAAAGACTTCCGCTGTTGGTAGCCGGGTTGTAGAGCACCAGATCTTCGTCTTCAAAAGCCTGTCCGCCCAGATTGGCATCGCCCAAGGTTGAGAGGACAATGGTTCCGTCTGCGAGATAATGCACCGCGTTGATGTCTTCGCTGGTGTTGGAAAACAGCGCGCCACCATTGAACAGTAGTGTGGCCGTTGTTGAATCGATGTCGTATTCAACGAGATCATCATCCTGGAATGACAATCCAGCCAGCGTCTCGTCGTCCAGGGTTGAGAGAATCAGGTTTTCACTCGGCGCTACGATGATCAATTCATCGATAGTATTGTCGGATAATGTGGTTCCCTCGGAGGTGTCAGTCGAGGTAGCGACTACCTGATAGGTACCGAGTACCAGCGGTGTAATGCCTGACAAATCGAGCGTCCTGTCATCTCCAGAACTGGTGAGTTCACTATCGGTACCCAGCGTGTAGGTATTAACGCCGCTAACCTGTACGGTCAAGATGTCGGCAAAAGCGCTGGAAAAAGTACCGGTGATGATGGGTGTGGTGTTACTGGTGGTCTGGCTGTTAACCGTCGGATTGGCCCTCACTCCCGGCCCGCGAACGCTGACCGCTACTATGTCGGCGCCATCGGTAAAATCGTCTTCGTCAAAATATAAAGTGGCTGTGTCGGCGGTCGGGTCGTATTCAATGACATCGCCGTCTTCAAAAGTCAGCCCTCCGAGGGTGGCGCCGCCAGTTGTGGTGATCAGAATGTTGCCGCTAGCAAGTACGTGAAGACCGTCAATATCCTCATCGCCGCTGAACAAGTCCTCATCGAAATACAGGGTCGCGGTGTCAGCGG
>JAAUXZ010059401.1_pt1 | contig 16426 bp, 18 predicted proteins | sample 7278131 | NCBI WGS metagenome assembly JAAUXZ01 (sample SAMN14350119, study PRJNA611818) | marine sediment metagenome | isolation source: surface marine sediment (3m) | place: French Polynesia: Moorea | collected 2018-08
CGAGAAGACGGTCCGTTTCGCCCTTGGTGAAATAAATCGTCCCCTTGTCCTGATTAAACCAGGTATTTTCCTTGACCACTTGATCCGGATAATCGCCTCGTAACTCCTGCGAAAGCTGTAGACCATTGTCAGTCTCCATCATGCGGGTTTCGGCAAAAGGTTTTTTTCGCGTTAACCAGCTATAAGGCGCTTTGGGATAAGTTTGCATACGCCACACCCACACACCATTTTCCTTTTTAAAATTAAAATCAGCAGTACCTATCTTTTGATCGTTTTGATAAACATCATAGATGGCTGCGAAAGACTGGATATTGGAGGCTGCAGCGATCCCAGGTAAAAATAAAAATAGCCACCATCCCGTAAACAGTTTACAGCGTGTTAAAAAGCAGTGGTTTCTGTAATTTTTCATTATCAAATAATGCCCCGTCCAGCATGAGTTGCAAGCGTTTCTCACTCAACCATTGAATCACCAAAGGGTACATTTGATATTCTAGTTCATGCGTTTTTTGTTGCATACTATGAATGTCATCCTCGCGGGTGATCTCAAATTCACCTTGGAGAATCACAGGGCCAGAATCTAAATCAGCCGTTACTATATGGATGCTGACACCATGTTTGCGGTCTCCATTTTCCAGTGCTCGCTGATAGGTATTTAATCCCGGATATTTGGGTAACAGAGAGGGATGAATGTTAAGTAGTCTGGGGGCAAAATGAATGATGAATTCTGCAGAAAGAATGCGCATGTAGCCCGCCAGGATGATAATATCAGGCTCGTATTTTTCGATTGCTTCCTGTAAGGCCTGGTCAAATTCCGTCCGCTTCTGATAGCTTTTATGGTCCAATCCGATAGCCGGAATATGATGTTTACGTGCGCGTTCCAGACCAAATGCATCGGGGCGATTCGAGATTACAGCAGCAATGCGAGCATTCAATCTACCCGATTCAATCTGATTGATAATAGCTTGCAGATTACTGCCGTTACCTGATATCAGTACGACCAGAGAGATGGGTAGTGCCGTGTTCAAGATTTAAAAATAACGCTTTCCGTTCCAGTTTTATTGACGATACGGCCAATTTTCCAGGCTTTTTCGCCTTGAGACTGCAGGATTTGCAAACAGGAGTCCGTGTCAGAAGCATCCACCACCAAAGCCATGCCCACACCGCAGTTAAAAGTACGAAACAGTTCCATTTGTTCAATATTGCCAGCTTGTCTTAACCATTCAAAAACCGGGGGTATATTCCAGCTTGATAAATCAAGTTCAGCGCAACAATGATCGGGAAGTACCCGCGGAATATTTTCAAGTAGACCACCTCCCGTAATGTGAGCTATGCCATGCACAGCCAGTTGTTGGCTTAATTTGAGCAAGGGTTTAACGTAAATTCGGGTGGGCTTTAACAAGGCTTGAGCCAACGGTTGGCCAGCACAGTCCTGTTGTAAATCAGCCTGAGTGATTTCGATAACTTTGCGAATTAAGGAGTAGCCATTGGAATGGGGCCCCGAGGACGCCAGTGCGATAAGATCATGACCCGGTTGGATATGGGTACCGTCGATAACATGATTCTTGTCCACAATGCCAACGCAAAAACCGGCCAGGTCAAAATCGCCCTGTTGATACATGCCGGGCATTTCAGCGGTCTCACCACCGATCAGGGCGCATCCCGCCTGAACGCATCCTTCAGCAATACCCGCAATGACTTGTTCAGCAATCTCCAGGGTCAATTGTCCCGTGGCATAATAGTCCAGGAAAAACAAGGCTTCCGCTCCCAATACGGCGATATCATTGGCACACATAGCCACCAAGTCGATACCAATGGTGTCATATTGATTTAACTCGATGGCGAGCTTCAACTTGGTACCTACGCCATCCGTACCGGAAACCAGCAATGGATGCTGATAACGCTCCAAGGGTAATTCGAACAGACCACCAAAACCACCAATGCTGCCCACACAGCCAGGCCGGTGAGTACTTTTGATTGATGGTTTAATCCTTTCAACCAGTTCATTTCCGGCATCAATATCGACTCCGGAATCGCGATAACTCAACGTTTGATTAATTTTATTTTCTGATGAATGCCCTGAATTCATGGCCCACTTGTTTAGGATTAATTTAGGGTGTGCTATTTTACACAGCCTGAAAAATAAATCCCTTGTTTCTAAATCAAGAGTACCGCTTTTGATTTAGTGAAATCATGAATGTGAGCTCACGATCACTCAATAAGATAATGCAACGATTACTAGTTTTATTAACCGTACTGCTAGGCAGTGCCTATTATTCCACCGTTTGGGCCGTATTGGTTGACGACCTGTACAGTATTGAATTGCCGGTACCGGATCAAACGACTTCAGAACGTCTGTCCGCCTTTAACCAGGCATTCAGTCAAGTGCTAGTCAAAGTGGCTGGTTCTGATGCGGCATTAAATAATCCTGCCCTGGAACGCCCTCTTAAAAATAGTGCTCGCTACGTTCAACAATTTCGCTACCTCGTCCGTAAGGATCCAAATGCGGATGAATTTGAAGGTGGCCAACTTTATTTAAAGGTTTTGTTCAACCAGAATCTCGTTGAAAAACTGTTACGGGAAAATGATATACCCGTTTGGGGTAAGGAACGGCCCAGCACCTTATTGTTGATTAGCTTTGATGTAAACAAGAATGTGAGTTTGGTTTCCAGTGATACCACCGGTTCCCTGGTCGAGGAGCTGGATCAGCTTTCCCAACGTCATGGATTACCGGTGCTGTTCCCCCTGTTAGACCTTGAAGACAGGGTTATTCTGGGGGTTAAGGATGTTATTGAAACCAACGAAGCTAACATCGATGCATTAGCTGCAAGATATGCTCCGGATGCGGTACTGTCGGGCCAGTTAGTCGGTCGTGTAGGTAAAGGCTGGCGGGGTGAATGGCAGGCCAGGTTTGCAGATAGAATATTCCGATGGGAATATCGTGCGGCCTCGAGGGAGGAGGTCATGGGGCAGATGATCAGCCGTTTGGCGCAGACTCTGGCCAGTGAATACGCACTAGAATCCTACCAGGCTTTCGATCAAGAAGTTCTTTTTTCGGTTGATCAGATATTAGCCGTCACTGACCACACAAAGGTATTGTCCTATCTACAGGGATTAGATGCAGTGGAGACGGTTCGTTTGGTATTAATTGAGGAAGATAGGGTGACTTATCGCGTAAAATTGCGGAATACCGCTGATGATTTACATCGATTAATCAGTTTGGGATATGTATTGGATCAACTTGAACTACCGCAAATCAATGCGGCAACCGATGATCAGACCGTGATCATGCGCTATCGATATTTACGTTAAAACAAAACCATCAGCTATTATCCGTGGCTCAGCTTCCACTTCCGCTTAGGTTCGATAAAAGATTCAGTTTTTCGAATTACCTGTCGCAGCATGCTCGTTACATCAAACAGCAGTTGACCGGTTTATTTGATGAATCCGGTGAGACCATGATTGGTCTATGGGGTGCCGAAGATTCCGGCAAGACTCATCTACTGAATGCCTGCGCACACTATGCAGGCTTATCTCAGGTCTCCCTCCATTTATTTGACGCCGCACATCTCGCAGAGGCTGATAGCGAGGGCTTCGTGGATTTTATGCCGGGCAGTGTTATTGGTATTGATAATCTGGATATACTGGCGGGACACCCTGCCTGGGAGAAGCAATTTTATCAGTTAATCAATCGGGTTAAAGCGGGAGAGTTACGATTTATTTATAGTCTTTCGCAGGCTCCCCGGGATACAAGTTTCAAGTTGCCCGATCTTAAATCCCGCTTGATGTGGGGCTTACTGATTGCATTAGAACCTGCAGATGATCATCATCTCGAGTTAATTCTGAAGCAACGTGCCGATATGCTGGGATTGCGTCTGAGTGATGAAGTGGTTCATTATTTGATGAGCCATTATTCCAGAAAATTATCCGACCAGATGGAAATGCTTTACCAATTAGACCATGCTTCCATGTCCAGACAGCGCAAAATTACGATACCCCTGATTCGAGAAATCTGTTGAATTTGGTCGTCAGTGGGTCAGTCGCAAATAGCGACTGTAATAAACGCTGCTGACAAATAACACGACGCTTAAACATACCGTTAAGCCCCCATAAATTCTCAGTGCCGGATTCGCAAAAGATTCGGTGATACCGACGGTAAAATAGAGCAGCGTTAAAAAGCCGACCCACTTGTAAGTATAACGGCGGTTCTTAATGAAACCCGGTAAAGGGATGAATAGGGGTAAAGTCAAGAATGGCGTGATAATCCATTTGAAGTCTGATTCCAGCCAGAACAATAAACCCAGTTGGACCAGTGCCAGGGCACCGAGCGAGATCAGGCTGATCACTTTCAGTGGATGTGTTTTCATGCCGTTAATTTAAGAGCCAAGTGCGCGATGCGTTTTCCGAGAGCATGGCAAGCGTCAATTTCCTCTTGTGAAAGCGGTTTGCCCTGGCTCCCGGCCACGTGACTGGCGCCATAGGGTGTCGCACCGGAGGTTGTGTGATGTAGGGAGGGTTCAGAATAGGGGATGCCCGCGATGATCATGCCATGATGCAACAGAGGCAACATCATGCTTAATAATACACTTTCCTGCCCCCCATGGAGGCTTGAAGAAGATGTAAATACCGCCGCAGGTTTGCCAATCATAGCGCCAGAAAGCCATAATCGACTGGTTTGATCTAGAAAATATTTCAAGGCCGCTGACATGTTGCCAAAGTAAGCTGGACTCCCCATGATCAGTCCGTCGCAGTTTTTTAGATCCTCTTCACTCGCATAGGTTGGCCCTTTGGCAGGTACCGCAGCTTCTATTTGTTCGGAATTGGCGGATATTTCCGGAACACGGCGGATCACGGCGTCACAATTACTGACAGAATCGACGCCCTGAGCCAGATGCTGAGCCATCTTGGCAATAGAACCATGGCGGCTGTAATAAACCACCAGTATTTTGGGCACTTACAGAATCTCCAGAATATTTTCTGGGGGTCTACCCAAGGCTGCTTTCTGATTATCCACGATAACAATCGGTCGTTGCAGCAAAGTTGGGCATTGTGATAATGCTTCGATTAATTCATCTTCGGGTAAATCGTTATCATCCAGCCCGGCATCTTTGTAGACCTGCTCATGCGTACGAATGATGTCACGCACGGAGACGCCGAGCAGTTTTATGATGTGTTTCAAAGTCTCAATATCCGGTGGCTCCTTCATATACTCCACGATATTGGCATTGATATTGTTTTGCTCCAACAGTTCAAGAGTGGCCCTTGATTTGCTACACCGCGGATTGTAATAAATGGTCACTGAGGTATGGCTCATGATTTGGATCTCTTTATAGGTTTTCTTAGTCTGAACAATATTGTCGCAAGCAGATGTCGATTACAAACATTTTTCATTTCGGTCGGGTGCTAGGGTTGACAGTCGCTATGTCATTGGTTAATTTCCCGTGCTGAGCGAATAAAACTAAAAAAAACTCCAGAGTGTTAATTTTTCTTCTATATTAAGAGAAATATTTTGGGGGAATTATACTTGCTCTAAAACCCCGAACAAGGTAAGGTTCAAACTGATTTTTAGAGTTATTTTAAAGCTTTATCTCATATATCTGATCTAAACTATAAACGTTCCTGGAGAACGAAATTATGAAAAAAACAGATTTACTCAAAATGGCTGCAGTTGCAGTTCTTTCTACGGGCCTCATGGTTGGTTGTGCCAGCGATACTAAAGAAGAACCTGCTCCAGTTGCTGAAAAACAGGATTGCCCCAGTGCAGCTGCTAAAAATGCTATCTATTCAGCCAAAATCAAATTGGCGCGTGCCGAAAAGTTGGGTTATGCCTGGCGTGATACAGGCAAGATGATCAAAGATGCTGAGAAAGCCGCAGCGAAATGTGACAATGATAAAGCCATCGAGCTGGCTAATATGGCTTCAGAACAGGCCGAAAATGCAATAGCCCAGTATCATTCAGAGCAAAAGCGTTACAATGAACAACATGGTAGTACGGATGGTGCCATGGCCAGCGCAGACAGTGAATATACCGTCGTTTCGGGAGATAACCTTTGGGATATTTCCGGCAAGCAGTCAATTTATGGTAATCCTTATCAGTGGCCGCTCATTTACAAAGCAAACTCCGATCAAATCAAGGATGCTGATTTGATTTATCCTGGTCAGGTATTCAGCATTCCAAATGCATCGGCAGGAGAAATTGATGCCGCCGTGCAGCATGCTAAAACACGGGGAGCATGGTCAGTCGGGGCTGTTGAGCAATCCGATCAGGATTATCTGGCCCAATAAACTTAACTCACTTATCTTTCTAAGGCCCGCTATCAGCGGGCCTTTTTTATGTCAGTATGCAACCATTTGGATTCATCAGATTCCAATAACAATCAGTTTGAGATTATTATTAGCCATGAAAATTCGAATTTTATTATTGTTGACATTCTGTTTGAATCCACTTTTAGTGCAAGCAGTTGATATGGATCTACCCCGATTAGGTGGTGGAAACGATCGATTGTCTGATTACAACGGTAAATGGGTTGTCGTTAACTATTGGGCGACTTGGTGTCCTCCATGCCGAGAAGAAATGCCCGAATTACAAGCATTCCATGATGAACATCATGAGACGAAAGGGGTAGTCTTGGGAATCAATACCGAGGTATTGAGTCATGATGCCATCCAGGCCTTTCTAGAAGATTATTTTATTACCTATCCAAATTACGCGACAGGCCCTACCAGTAGTTCTGAGCTGGGTGACATTCCAGGATTACCCACCACTTTTCTAGTATCTCCTGAAGGCCAAGTGGAAGCGCGCCAGGTTGGTGCAGTCACCCGGGAAATGATTGAAAACTTCATTAAGAAATGGGAAGCTAAGCACTCGCAGTAATTCAGACTGTTCGAGTATTTCGCACAATAACAATGAATAGTGTACTTGATGGTTATGGTTATCCTAGGAGGAATAAGCTAATGATGATTGCACTTCGCTCATCCCTGTTAAGCTTGATTATATTCGTAACAACTTGGGCTCATGCTTCCACACCGCGTGATCCGTACCAATATTTTTTTGAACAGAATCTGGGTGACTTAACCGAGGAACTGGAAACTGCTCGTGATGATGGTAAGAAAGGCGTTTTTCTGTTCTTTGAGATGGATGAGTGTCCCTTCTGTCATCGAATGAAGAATACCGTGCTGAATCAACCAGAGATACAAGAGTATTTCAAAACCAATTTTCATTCTCTAGCGATAGATATAGAAGGGGATGTCGAGATGGTTGATTTTGAAGGTAATGATCTCACTCAAAAAGAATTTGCCAGTAAAAATCGTGTCAGGGCGACACCGGTTATGGCCTTCTATGATCTAGAAGGTCAGCAGGTTGTGCGATATACCGGTGCAGCATCTGGGATAGAGGAATTCCAGTGGCTCGCAGAATATTACCTGCAGGGTATCTATAAAATGAAAGATAAGAATGGCCGGAATATACGTTTCAGCAAGTATAAGCGCCTCAAAAAACAACAAAAAAAATCAATTAATTAATGTTTGAACAGATATATTCTGGATACTTAAAACCAGCCTTTTTTTTCCTCGCACTTTCAGCGGTTCTTCCCGTACAGAGTCAAGAAAACTCACCATTACCTGAGCCCTTGACCCTGGAAGCTGCTTTACAACAGGCAGATAATGCCAATCAATATCAAATTCTATATGCCCAGGAAAGATTGAACCAGGCGCTTGCAGAGGCCGGCTTGGCAGGCGCCACTAACGATACTAAGGTCAATCTCTCAGGTCGATTACGCTATGTCGGTGTTTCTGCTCTGGGCGATGATGATGAAGATGACGATAGCAAAGTGAGTTTGTTTCTGCGCAAACCTTTATACGATTTTGGCAAGGAATCCGGCGAAAATGAACTGGCTGAGCTCAATGTGGAACTCAGCCAGTTAGAGTTGGCTTACCTCATAGAACAACGTGAACTTTCCATTCTTGAAAAATATTTTGCCGTATTAAATGCAGATAATGAATACCTGCGCCACAATGAAGATTTAGCCATTGGTTTTATCCGGTTTGATCGCGCGCGCGAAAACCAGGAGTTGGGACTTGCTTCAGAGATTGAAGTCAAGGAATTGCAGGCGAAGTATGAAATCATCCGGCAAAATCGCTATAGCAGTGAAAATCTTCAACGTATGACGCGCAGTATATTGGCGGAAGAACTCGGATTTCCTCAGTTTCTACCCAGTGAAGTCTCGGTACCGAAGCTGATTGCCAATACCAAGCTCACCGATGATGTGGATTTACTCGTTGATCAGGCTTACAGACATAGTTACTTAATGAAAATTCAGCAGAAAAAAATACAACTCTCCCAGCAAGCGATAGAAACAGCAAAACATACCGTGGGCCCTTCGTTGGATGCCGAGCTGGAATTTTCTGAATATGCAAGGGACGGCTCTACCCGGGATGATTGGAGAGCGACATTGTATTTTGATTTCCCATTGTATGCCGGTAGTTTGGAGGAATCAGCTATTGATAGGGCCACTGCCCAGCACCGACAGGTGTTATCCGAAATGCAAAAACTTAAATCCGAGTTACGTTTGAAAGTACTCGAATTATGGCAGTCAATCAGACAAAACAGTTTACGGCTGGAAGGTGAGCTGGTGAATCAGGAGTATCGTGATATGTATTTGGATAGAAGCCGGGCGGAATATGAACTTGAATTTAAAACCGATCTGGGTGATGCCATGGTGCAATTTTCCAATAGTCGAAAACTGGTCTATCAGGCTCGTTTTGATCTCGAGTTAGCCTGGCGAAAACTTGAAAAACTGGTCGGTAGTGCGTTTTTAAACAGTATGCAAAGCCAAGGTGCCAACAATGGATAAAAAAAATATAAAACATACGCTAATGATTATGGCTCTAGTAATGGCTACACCTGTAAATGCCATGACACTGAATGGTTTTACCGACTATGGCTCTATTATAAAAATCAATGCTAGAACTTCAGGACTCGTGAAAAATATCAAGGTTACGCAGGGGCAGCAGATAAAAAAAGGTGACGTCTTGATTGAATTAGATGGCGTACTTCAAAAGGAGACTTTAAAAAGAGCAAAGGCGATTGAAAAAAGCCTGTTTCCTGGCGTAGAAATGGCACAGTTAGAACTCGATCGTGCCTTCGAGCTTTACGATCGTGATTCCTTATCCCAGGTGGAATTGAAAAAGGCTGAAAATGAGTTTGCCCGAGCGCAAGGGGAATATGAAGCGGCCCAGTCAGATACAGCCATAGCCCACTATCATCTAAAAAATACAAAAATAAGTGCTCCGGTCAGTGGTAGAGTTATCGATATTCATGTGAGCAAGGCTCATTACGTTGACCCATCGACCAATGACGTTGATCTGATCACTTTAGTGGACGAGCAAACAAGCAAAGCAGTCACCTCGGTTAATGCTGAACAGTGGTCTCCGGTCCTGCTCAATAAAGAAGCCACTGTAGAATACAAAAATACAAAATATAACGGCAAGGTAGCCTATATCGACTATAAAGGTATAAAGCAGGCCGATGGTACATCGACCTATGAAATACACATATTGTTTAAGTCCGATACGTTGATTCCAGCAGGAATGCCTGTCTTGATCACTATCAGTGACTAAGGATCCTGTTATGGCAAAAACCTGTTCGTTGGAAGATGTTTTAAACCGACTCGTAGAGCAGGGCATGGTCGATCCCGAAAAGGCCAAGATGGTCTCCAGTCTGGTATCGACAAAGGATCGAAAAAACCTGCATGCACTGGAAATCATTGCCAGTCGAAAATGGAGCCACTTTTCCAAGCCTGATCAACTATTGACGTTGGATTTTCTAACTGATTGGCTGGCTGAAGAATCTGGCATGCCAAGATTTCACTTTGATCCACTCAAAATGGACGTGGCCTCGTGTACCAGCATTATGTCTTATGCCTATGCTTCACGATTTAACATCCTACCGGTAAAGGTTACTGATACCGAGGTTACCATTGCAGTCAGTGATCCATACCGTAATGAATGGCTCGATGAAATAAGCCGCATCATAAACCAACCCATTACCCAGGTATTAGCCAATCCCCAACAGATAAAGGCCTACTTGCTGGAGTTCTACAGCATTAGTAAGGCAATGGATAATGCGGGTGTGAGCCAGGCCGAGCCAGTCGGAAATATTCAGAACATTGAGCAACTCATCGAATTGGGTAAAACGGGTTCCGTTGATGCTGATGATCAACATATTGTCAGTATTGTTGATTGGCTGATGCAATATGCTTTTTCACAACGTGCCAGCGACATTCATATAGAGCCTCGCCGCGAACAGGGTAATGTACGCTTTAGAATCGATGGGGTTATGCACCAGGTTTACGAGATTCCAGCGAATATCACTGCTGCTGTTACCAGTCGAATTAAAATCATGGGGCGTCTGGATGTGGCTGAAAAACGAAAACCCCAGGATGGCCGTATAAAAACGGTGACGCCCGAAGGCCAGGAAATCGAGATGCGTCTATCCAGTATGCCAACGGCTTTTGGAGAAAAGCTGGTACTTAGAATATTTGATCCGGAGGTTCTGGTCAGGGATTTCGCTGATCTAGGTTTTGAGAAACGTGAGTCCGATACTTGGAATCACATGATCCAACAGCCCTATGGCATTATTCTGGTTACCGGGCCAACCGGATCTGGTAAAACCACAACGTTGTATACCAGTCTGAAACAATTGGCCAGGCCTGAAGTGAATGTTTGCACCATCGAAGATCCAATTGAATTAGTAGAACCTTTATTCAATCAAATGCAGGTTCAGCATAAAATCGGAGTGGATTTTGCCAGTGGAGTAAAAACCTTGTTAAGGCAAGATCCGGATATCATCATGATTGGCGAAATCCGTGATCAGGAAACGGCTGAAATGGCGGTACAGGCTGCACTAACGGGACACCTGGTGTTGTCTACCTTACACACTAATGATGCTCCTTCAGCTGTGGCTAGACTTACCGAAATAGGCGTGCCACCTTATCTTATTAGTGCCACAGTGCTCGGTGTTGTAGCGCAACGACTGGTTCGTACGCTTTGCCCGCATTGTAAAAAACCGACCGAGCTTGATATTAATCAATGGCAATCCCTGATCAAGCCCTGGAGTACTGAGCCTCCGAAGCAGGTTTATCAAGCTGACGGTTGTCTTGAATGTCGGCAGACTGGTTTTATGGGTCGTAAAGGCATTTATGAAATGATGCCTCTGTCTGACCATCTAAAGCAGCAGATCACGGAAGATATTGACTTGATCACCTTTCGTAAACAGGCAATCCGGGAGGGCATGAAGCCGTTAAATCTGGCTGGAGCTCAAAAAGTGGCCCGTGGACTCACAACGATCAAGGAAGTACTGAAAGTGGCGCCCCCACGTTATGAGGGATGAGGCTAGCCACTCAACTTAAGAGGCTAATTTATAACCGTTGCGTCCTTCGTTTTTAATCTGGTACATATGGTCATCGGCGATTTCTATGAGATTCACCAGATTATCACTATGATCTGGATATAATGCGATACCGATACTGGCTCCCACATTAACCTCAATATTATTGTCCAGGCGTATGGGCTGGGATAACTGGCTCAGTATTTTTTTTGCCACCGGTATAGGATTAAGTTTTTCTTCGCCGGATTGTAGGAATATCAAGAACTCATCCCCTCCCCATCGAATTACCATGTCTTCACCCCGCACACATTTATGCATTCGATGGGCAATCTCAACCAGCACAAAATCGCCAGCCTCATGACCGTAAAGGTCATTAATCGGTTTAAAGCGATCCAAGTCAATCATCATTAAGGCACACTGGTTATGTTCAGTCATGGCGATATCGAGGGCATCCTGCATGCGCAATACCCCGGCCCTTCGATTATACAGCTGGGTCAAAGGATCATGTTCTGCTGCAATTTGAGCCTGTTTTTCACGATGGGTTCGTTCAGAAATATCATAGACGATCAATTCAACGAAAGAACCAATACTTTCATCGGTTACTTTTGAAAGCAGACAATGTAACCATTGGGATTGTTTTTTATCCCCCCGACGAGTTTCCAGGTCGATACCTATGGGTTGCTCCGATTGCAGCGTTTGTTCGATGACGTCGCGAAACAGTTCATCGTCATTAAAGAATTGGGTGAGGCTCAGTGGATTCGTATGGTCGGATGTATTTAAATATTCATCATTGATTAACCTGGCAAACGAAGAATTATGTATTTGTACACGCGCTTCATAGTCTATTAACGCTATACCACAACTGGCATTTTCAAAAATCAGTCTGAACTTATTTTGTAATTGTTCAACAATATGGCGAAGTTTACGTTCTTCTTCGAGTGTATTCTGTACTGAAGCAAGCAGCTGGTTACTATCTCTAACCAATCCCCCTATTTCATTTTCTTGGTGCGCCTCGGGGCATTGCAAGCGGTCACTACTACCCGGTTCCAGTAAATGCAGTTGATGCGCAACACGTTTTATTGGGCCGGTAATCTGCCAGTTAACCAGTGGAATTAGCATACCGAGAATGATCAATGTGTAGATCATCATGGTCAGTACGAAACGTCGCGCGTTGCTGGCAGCGATGTCTTTCATTAACAATCGGTTGGGATTGATAATCAGTTCTCCCACCTTTTCTTTTTCGATAAAAGGAGAAATGAGCGTAAATCGTTGTGAGAACTGGCCAGTGGCGGCTTCCATGTTACCGTCAGAATACAGCACACTCTCATTATTGATAATCAATACACCATCGACGATATCGTTGTTCGATAATCCAAACACGACTTCCTTGGCAAGCTCCTTGTCGCCCAGATATGCTGCGATTGCCGAGGTGTGTTGCACGGCACTGACCAGCTGTTTTAAATTGTTATCAGCGCGCCGCAACTGGTCCTCGAATGACACTTGGTAAAGAATCAATGATGAGACGATAATTATGATCAGGGCACTGAGTGCGATGGTAAGAATAAGCCTCGCAGAGAGACTATTTTGTGGTTTACTCGACATGCGCCACCACCTTGACGCGGTCATTCAACATGCTGCTATCTACATAGCCGATGGCCGATGGATTTTGTTCAATGGCGTCGAGGACCACTGAGGCCTCTTGAAGAATCCGTGGAGGTGAAGCACGTCCGGTAAAGAGCAGCCGGGCCCAGTAAGCGTTGATTTGTGCCGGACTTTTATTGATCAGGATCTGGTAAAAGTCTTTTCTTATCATGGATTGGGCAGCTTGATCCAGAGGGAGTGCGGGTTTCCCGTTCGGGAAACTCTGTTTACGGCCCATGTAGATATCGATAATTTCTTTTTGTGAGAGCGCGCTAATATCGTTGTTTTTATTAACGACCACAACGATCTCAGCCCATGCCCCAGTCGATAACAGCATCATCAACATCGTGAAAAGTAATCTGATCGGGCTCATGATCAAAATACCAGGTTGACGTTAACTGACAAGGTGTTTATGGACTTATCTTCAGTCAGGGGTTGACTGACACTCCATAAATAACTGCCAAAGGCATCCACTTCTGTATGATCAAGCTGTACTTTTAATGCCATATTAGGATATAAATCCCAGCGAGCCCCCAGAGAGAAGGTGGTCTGCTCAATGGAGCTGGTATCTGAAACTGCCTGGGTCCCCAGGTAGAGTGAATTCAAACTGGGATCGGGGAAAAGGGGCGGATTGACCTGTTTCGCGTCTTCAGTACTCTCTGCAGCAGACAATACCCCATAGTAAGTTACATTGTTATGGCGAAAACCCAGGCTGAAATAGGCACTCACCACATCAGGAAAAAACTCATAATCGGAATCGATATAGCCCAATTCAGTTTGGAAGATCCAGAGTTCACTATCGTAAGTTGATCCAATTGAAAAATAACTAAAATCGGTGTCGAGAGTGGAAAGATCTTGTGCCAACTGACCTGCTTCGGGCCAAGCAAACGAGGGCACGGTATTGAGGCCACCTATCAGCTGGTTCAGAAAATCTGATTGGGAATCTAGTGACACGGATGCCAGCCCTATCCGAGAACTCCAGTTGCCATAATCCATGGAAGCATTGATGCCATAAATTGGATTAATTTCTATTTCTTCCTGCTCTTCACTGTTGGCAAGATAGTTTTCAGCTTTACCTGCAAAAAATTTAATGGTCAGGTAACTTTCAGAAAGAATTTTAGAATAAGTGACATCAATACCATCAATATGGTTAAAGATTACCGGGCCATAAAATTCTACGGGAGGGCGAGCCCACAGATAAGCAAAACCGACATTTCTATAATCTGACAGAGAGAATAGATCGACTACGGTACGTCCGAAGCGGAATGACCATTCATCATCCAATTGATAACGTAAAAAAGCCCATTCTATACTTTCACCAAGGGAATCATCGGCGCGGTCGCGTAAAACCAATTGCACCGTAGCGCTCAAATCGGGTGAAAAATGTGAATCCAGCTGCAATCCAACCAGGCTGTCCTGTTTAAATGAGATATCCTGGTCAAACGTACCTTCACGGGTTAAATCACGCACAAATCCAAGATCTTCATCGCCACTCTGAACCAGTCCAAATGTAGCAAACCCACTCAGATTAATATGATCAGATAATCGATGTGTATCTGCCAATAATTGTAAAGGTACCAGCAATAGGAAGGTAGAAAGATGGAATAATAAATTTCGCAGGAACATCATATATCCGTTATTGGCAAAACCAGGTAATTCTTGAGCCATTATCGAATTAAGATTAGTTGATGATTGACAAAAACCAAGTTTTTTATCAGTTGCCCAGACGTTGATTGCAGACTCTGTCAGTTATACTAAAACTGAAACAGAGTTGTAATTTTTCTGGTATTCGTTTGGTGTGTCATGGCCATCATTTTTGTAATCAAACCGAGCATAGCTTCCAATTTATCATCAGATCCAGTATGAGTACCCAATTATCCTATTTGAAAGATCTGGATATCTTGCTGGTCAAGTCTTCAGGTATTTATCGGCTCGGTGCAGAAATTCATACACTTAAAACTATTGCCCAGAAATTAAAGGAGTATCAATGCCATCGCTTTTTGCATGACCATCGTGGCACACAGGTCATCGCTCATACCTTGGAATCCTATGATCGACCAAAAATATATGAACAGCTTTTTGGAGATCACGGCATAAAGGCTGCGCTGTTGTTTGATGAGATTAATGAGGATTTAAGGTTTCTTGAAACGGTGTGTCGAAATCGAGGTTGGTACTTCAAGATTTTTAACCGGTATGATCTCGCTATCACCTGGTTAACTGCATCTTAAAAGCCCCTTGTGCGGTTTTTTATTGTTTGAACCAATGTTTATGCAAGGCGTTGATGACTTTCTCGACGTATACGGTGCGGCCGTAACTGCCGTTATAACGTGCCAGGGCCGGCCCCAGGTTGCCTTGCTCCATATCCAGGTAATAACGTAGGATGGTACAACCCATTCGTAGGTTCGTACGTATCTTAAAAAGGTTTTTATCTGAAAGGTTAATTTCATCGAGCCAGAAAGGCATGACCTGCATTAAGCCACGGGCACCTGCGACAGAGATGGCAAACTGGTCAAAGTGGCTCTCTACCTCGATAACGGCCATGACCAATTCCGGTTCCAGGTTGGCTCGGGTTGCTTCATAGTGAATAGACTTGAGCAGGATGATTCTATCTTTGGGATCCTTGACGAAACGTTTAAGCCGGTTACTCATGTCTTGTAGCCAAACCTGGGCTGCAAATTCGTCTTCAAAGCCATTACTGCTGTCAACAGCCTCTTGCAACAGCCTTTTTAATTCTGGGTCAAATTCCTGGCTCGCGGCTTTCACTAACGAGGGCAGTGACATCATTAGAAAGCCGCACACTGTGCAGATGATAGCAATCCTGTTCCGCAGCATAACCCAGGTTTAGTTCATTTTTTCTTGGAGAAAGGTAGTGATATTGTTGAGACCGATATCCTGAGACGATTGATCTGTGCGCCCCTTATATTCGCATTGACCAGATTTCAAGCCGCGTTCACTGAATACAATACGGTGCGGAATACCCATGAGTTCCATGTCGGAAAACATGGCACCTGGTCTCAATGGCCGGTCATCCAGTAAGACATTAATCCCCAGGTCAAGGCATTGTTTATAAAAGTCATCAGATGCTTGCTGAACCTGTTCTGATTTCTGGTAATTGATGGGACATATGGCCAGTTGGAAAGGGGCCAATGATTCAGGCCAAATAATGCCTGCATCGTCATGGTTCTGTTCGATAGCGGCAGCCACAACTCGTGATACGCCGATACCATAACAACCCATGGTGGTGATGACAGACTTACCATTTTCATCCAACACATCGGCACTTAAAGCAGCCGAATATTTGTCGCCCAATTGAAAAATATGACCGACTTCAATACCACGAACGATTTTAAGTGTACCCTGACCATCAGGGCTGGGGTCTCCATCCACCACGTTACGTATGTC
>JAAUXZ010150715.1_pt1 | contig 16420 bp, 13 predicted proteins | sample 7278131 | NCBI WGS metagenome assembly JAAUXZ01 (sample SAMN14350119, study PRJNA611818) | marine sediment metagenome | isolation source: surface marine sediment (3m) | place: French Polynesia: Moorea | collected 2018-08
CCCAGGTTTTGCGATCCCTGGAACATCATATGCTCAAATAAATGGGCAAATCCGGTTCGGTCCTTTGGCTCAATTCTAAAGCCGATATTGTAATACACGGCTACAATGGCAGTTGGGGAAGTGGTGTCCTGAGAAAGGATCACTTTCAAGCCGTTATCCAGTTTGTAATAGGTCACGGGGACTTTGAATTCGGCAGCCGACTCTTTGGCTTTGTCTTCAGAGCAGGAGCTCGTGAAAAGCAATAAGACACCCAGAGCGGCAAACCGCAATAGCGTTGTTTTCATATATAAGGATTTAGATAATTAGTCATATAGTGAGGCGCCAATTATTAAGACGCCGTGAATGCTTTCATGTTACAGATATTCCCTAAAAAGGATCGTTGGGGTACCAATCTAATTGTACCACACTGATCTCCGGATTAGCCGAGGTAACCAATTCCCTGAACCTGGCCACATCACTAACTTCGGGTCTGCCGCGGAAATGATAGGGATACACTTCTTTTGGCTTAAATTCAAGAACGGCATCCGCGGCACTTTCAACCGTCATGGTATAGGGCAGGTTCATGCATACAAAAGCCTTGTCAATATCTTCCAGTGCTCTCATTTCCGGAATATCTTCGGTATCCCCTGAGAAATAGATACGCATATCATTTTTACTCAAAACATAGCCGTTTCCACGCCCTTTTACGTGGAAGTTCATGGCCTCCTCGCGTAAATTATACATGGGGATGGCTTCTACAAGAAAACCATATCTTTCCTTGGTCTCGCCATTATTCAATACGTCGATCTGTGGTGTGAACTTTTCAGGCAGTTTGTCAGCAACGACCTGTGGAACTATGATCTTAGCCTTTTCTGTATTTAAGCCCTCCAGGGTCTCTGCACTAAAATGATCTCCGTGTATATCGGTGATAAGAATTAAATCAGGCGGGCCATAGGCCGAAAACGATTCGGCATTGCCTACCGGATCAATGTACAGGGTATAGTCACCCCATTGCAGCACTGCTGTGGCATGTTCAACTGGGATAATAGTTGGATCAGCTTGCTGTTCCTGAGCTGTAGTTTCATCATTTTGGGACGTGTTCTTTTCCTGTCTGGAAGACTCTTTACAGCCCATTAAGAGTACAATGCAAATAACCAGGTATTTCTTCATAAATCGCAGGGAATTTTCGGATTCATAAAGATACGCTATTCCCAGTATTTTAGCCACTTTCCAAACTTTTTTTACGGTTGAGAAATCTAAAACTGAAACTACACCGTATATAGACTGAACAGGACAACACCTGGATTTGCAAACAAACAAGACAAAAATTAATTCTATTACATTATGACGGAACAAAAAAACAACAATGGATTAAAGGTAATAGCGGGCCTTTTGGGGGTAGTGCTATTGGGAACTATAATCTATACCGTTAGTCTTTATCAGGACAAGAAAAAAACCACTACAGCCCAGACCAAGGAAAAAGAGTTGGTTGTAGAGGATTTGAACAGCCTTAAATCCGAATACGAAAAGGCTATTCTGGAAAGCAATGCCACAAATGAAGAATTGGTAATTGCACGCGACCGAATTGCCAAGTACATCGATTCAGTTCAGAACATGAAGGCTGATATTTCAGCTTTGTCTCGTTACAGAAGGCAGGTGAGGGTCCTCAGGGCAGAACGTGAACAACTAATGAAGCAGGTAGATTCATTAACCCAGTCTAATGCTTTGATCGCCATGCAGCGCGACAGCACTTTTACGGAATTGGAGAAGCAGACTGTTTTCAGTGATTCCCTGGTTGTTCAAAACACCCAATTGGCTGCTGCTGTTGAAAGAGGATCGGCATTGAATTTGTCGAGCTTTACAGTTGATGCCGTTCGCGAAAGAAATAACGGAAAATTGGTATCCACCTCACGTGCACGAAGCACCGATAAGTTTAAGATCTGTTTTACCGTAGCAGATAACCTGATTGCCGATGCCGGAGACCGGGAATTCCTGATCGAAGTATTGGATCCACAGGGTAATATCCTGGGTGGGGGACTATCTAAAACCACTGAAGAAGGTGCTTCTGTAAGCTACAGTAAAGGGACCAATTTCTATTATGAAAACAATTCTCTGGATGTTTGCGATTTTATCAATAAACCAGATGGCGATTTCCAGAAAGGAAACTATATGGTCAACGTATATGATGACCGTCTAAAATTGTTGGGAACGTCCAAGTTTACTTTAAAGTAGAACCTAGTTAGTTAGTTAGTTGTAAAAAGGGGCTTAATTGCCCCTTTTTTTATTTACAAACCGAAAGGAATGTACCTGTATAGGAATACTCCCGTATTATTTGAGGGAACCCACCATATCTTCTGGTTTGACCCACTCATCGTATTCTTCTGCGGTTACATACCCCAGGTTTATGGCTTCTTCGCGCAATGTAGTTCCGTTTTTGTGCGCGGTATTGGCAATCTCGGCCGCTTTATAATAGCCAATTTTGGTATTCAAAGCAGTTACCAGCATTAGGGAATTGGAAAGCAAAGTTTTAATTACCTCATGATTGGGTTCAATGCCAATTGCGCAATTCTTATCAAAGCTCATACAGGCATCTCCAATTAATTGGGCAGACTGAAGCACATTGGCCGCCATAACAGGCTTGAATACATTTAGCTCATAATGTCCCTGTGTTCCCCCAATAGTTACGGCCACGTCGTTGCCCATCACCTGGGCACAAACCATTGTCAGTGCTTCACATTGCGTTGGATTGACTTTTCCAGGCATAATGGAGCTACCCGGCTCGTTGGCAGGCAAGATAAGTTCTCCAATACCCGATCGCGGCCCTGAGGCCAGCATACGAATATCATTCGCAATCTTGTTTAGGGATACTGCCAATTGTTTTAATGCGCCGTGTGTTTCTACCAGAGCATCATGTGCAGCAAGGGCTTCAAACTTATTTGCAGCTGTTTTAAAAGGATGGCCCGTAAATTCTGCAATATATCGCGCCACAACCACATCATATCCCGCTGGCGTATTGAGTCCTGTGCCCACAGCGGTACCACCCAGGGCGAGATCACTTAGGTGTTCCAGGGTATTTTTCAATGCCTTGATACCATAGTCTAATTGGGCAACGTAGCCGGAGAACTCCTGTCCCAATGTCAGCGGTGTGGCATCCATAAGGTGTGTGCGACCAATTTTAACGATTTTCTCAAAGGCCTTTGACTTTTCCTGGAGGGTGTCCCTAAGTTTACTGACTCCGGGAATGGTATTTTCTACAACTTTCTTGTAAACCGCAATATGCATACCCGTTGGGTAGGTGTCATTTGATGATTGGGATTTGTTTACGTCATCGTTGGGAGACAGGGCCTTTTCGCCTTCACCTATCTTATTTCCTGCCAGGACATGGCCCCTGTTGGCAATAACCTCATTAACATTCATATTGCTCTGCGTTCCCGAACCTGTTTGCCAGATTACCAGGGGAAACTGATCATCATGCTGCCCTGCAAGGATCTCATCGCATACCCTGCCGATCAGGTCGCGTTTAGTTTCGGGCAATACACCAAGTTCACAGTTCGCATAAGCAGCTGCTTTTTTGAGGTATGCGAAACCATAAATAACTTCCAGTGGCATTGAAGCCGCAGGGCCAATTTTAAAATTATTGCGGGATCGTTCTGTTTGGGCACCCCAATACTTATCAGCCGGTACCTGGACTTCCCCCATGGTGTCCTTCTCAATTCTGTAGCTCATATGTCAATTACTTTTGATTCCTACAAAGGTAGGATATAGGGGCCTGTTATACGAGTGGGGGCAAAGTTTTTAGCGCCTGATATTATTTTTTTTGCAGGTCTTGCTGTTTTTCCAATTTTCAATATATCTTTGTGGCATCTAGATTGACTGCTATGTTTGAATTTGATCAGTATTTGGGATTTATCGCTTTTCTAACTATTGTAACCATCGGTTTCTGGCTGATGATGTTTTTGATCCTGTTTGTAGTCCCTTACTGGTTGGGTGGTAATCTTATGGAAATGTGGAAAGAAAGACGCGAGGCGAAGAGAGCCAAGCGAAACGCATAAAAAAAAGAAGCCAATCGGCTTCTTTTTAATTTGGTTTAAAATTAAAACACCTATCTGGAAGATCCTCCTTCAAATTCATATTCTTCCCTGTCACCTCCGTTTCTTCCCCTGCGACTTCTTTGGTCCTTTTGTTCATTAAAACGATACAGGAAAGACATGGTTATTTGACGCTCCCGCCATTGGAATTCACTATACGTAAAAACATTTTCGGTCCGTGTTTCTGAACGTCGTTTGCGGGAGTTGAACAGATCGCTCACATTTAAAGAAAGGGTAGCTTTATCTTTTACGATATCCTTGCTAAAGGCCAGGTTGGTACTTAAGATCCCCTTATTCTCGCTTTGGGCATTCCTGGTTGGTCCCCGGTAAAAAAGATTCGTTTGAAAGTCAACCTTATAAGGCAATGGCATCTTAGCACTAAAGCGTGTAAACCAGGTAAAATTATCTGCGTCAAAATTCTGGGTGATCTCTTCTCCCAGAAAGTTTGTATAGGTATAATCGCCCCGCAGTTGCTGCTGAAATAAATTCAGGTTCCAGGTTAGCCGCCAATTTCTTTTAGGCACATAAGTAGTGGTGAACTCAAAGCCATAGCGATCATCAGTAGCTAGATTGATGGGTGTTCTCCGTTGCACGGGAACCAGAACGGGATTACCCGGGTCGTCTGGATTTTCAATCTCCACAAAATCTCCCGTTTCCTGTTGGATAAACTGAAATACACCTGTAGAGTGGTTATAATACAGGGAAGTATTAAAGGTTACTTTTTCCCATCGTTTTAAATATCCAAAATCAAAGGCATTGGTATAGGTCGGATCCAGGTCTGGATTTCCCTGGAACAAGTTCGTGTTGCTGGAACGTGATGGAAAGGGATTTATGAACCGGGATCTGGGGCGCCTTAATCTTCTGCTGTAGCTCAGGGTAAGCTGCTCCCTTTCAGAAAATTCATAGCCTAGAAAAATAGAGGGAAACCAATCTATATAATCCTTATCCGTAACCTCTCCGGTATCTACTAACTCTATTCCGATATCAGAAGCTTCCATTCGAAGTCCACCCAGTATATTGAATTTCTTGTATTTCGTACCCAGCTGTACGTATGCGGCATTTACGTATTCCTTGTAATTCAGTTCGTTGGTGAAATTCGGGTCGATGTTTAGCGTTCCGTTTTCAAGTACCCCAAAATCGAAGTCGGTATTAAAGTTGTTAAAGGTGCCGCGGTAACCCAATTCAAACTGGGACTGATTATTCTCACCAAAAGGGAGTACGTAATCCATTTGTAGCAGCTGCCGCTCCTGTGATTCGTCATTTATAGTCTGTTCTGTAGGGAGCACAATGTCATCACCCAGGATCAGTTCTTCAATGATCGAATCTTCAAAGTCACTGCCACTGGAATACTGGTAGTCCATGGTCAGTTCGTGACCGTCCCTTTCAAAACGCTTAATGAAGTTTACCGAATACTGGATGTCTTCTCCTTCTTCATCCTCATTGGTGAAACGATTTCTCTGGATTGTAGGGTTGCGTAGTGCATCGAAATTAAAGAAGTCGATATCCGTGGTACTATTACCACTGGATTTTCTGTAGACAAATGAGTTGGTGAGGCTGCTGCTGTCGTCAAAGAAGTATTCAAAGCCAATGTTCGTATTGAATCCTTTTCTTTCCCGCTGGTAATTCCTGATCTCATCCTGGAAGCTTGCCGTAGTCCCATCGCTATTAAAATTCTCCTGCTCAAACAAGGCGTTTCCCGGGGCATCCCTGTACCGGTAAGTGGTATTGGTAAAAATGTTGAACTTCTCCCTTCGCAGGTTCAGGCTAAGTGCTCCACCGAAGTTATCCGGCTGTCCGGCGAACAGGTTCAGGGAACCATTCAGGCCCGCTGTTTTACTTTGTTTGAGTACAATGTTCAGAATACCGGCAGTGCCTTCGGCGTCATAGCGTGCAGAAGGATTGGTAATTACTTCCACTTTTTCAATCGCCTCTGCGGGGAGTTGCTGCAGGGTTTCCGGGTTCAACCCGGAAAGAGCAGAAGGCTTTCCGTTGATAAGGATACGAACGCTTTCATTGCCCCTGAGGCTGATATTCCCCTCCACGTCTACCGTTACTGAAGGAACATTATCAAGCACATCAGTTACCGAGCCTCCACGAACCGTAAGGTCCGAACCAACGTTATAAACCTTTTTGTCAAGTCGCAGTTCTACCGTAGTGCGTTCACCAATCAGTTCCACGTCTTCCAGTTGTTCAGCATCTATGGTCAGGCTGATGCGTCCGAGGTCTGTGGACGACCGGAATACCTGTTCTTTGAGTTCGTAGGTTTTATATCCCAGGTATTCAATGCGTACATGGTATCTCCCAGGAACGGTTTGCACGTCAAATTTGCCTGAGCTGTCCGTAATACCACCTGTAATTCGTTCTGGCTGACGTACACTTTGAAGCACAAGTGTAGCGTACTCCAGGGGTTGTCCGGTTTCCTGGTCTAGTACAGTACCTGTTAAATTGATGGGTTGTGGGCGCTGCCCCTGAGGGCGTTGGGCGTATGTTACGGTTACCAGAAAGGCACATGCCAGACTGAGAAGAAATCTCATTTATCTTAGGTTTTTGACTTCCTTTTTTTCTTTTTCTTCTTTTTGAATTTGTAACCGTTTTTCTGGTATTCCTCCAGGGCAAGAAACTTGTCCTCTGGTAAGCCTGCCTCTAGCTCGGCCTGTTGGTTTTTCTGAATTTTTTCCAGACCCTCCCTCATTTTTTCAGGACTCAATTCCAATAATTGCAATTGAATACGCTGATCAACATACCGGGTTAGTATGCTGCTAACCACGGCTTGTTCAAATTCATTAAGATTGAGTGCTTCTGTGATTTTTGGCATTTCCTCGGCCACAATATCTTCGGCCGTCTGTGGTTTGGGTTCCTGTCTTTCTACCGGACCCCTCGGTAAACTGCTACGCTGCCTACCGTACATGCCACGGTTTACCTGTGCATTGAGTTCACTAATACCAAACAGTGCAATTAGAATTACAAAGGGGAAAAGCTTATTTAACCGCATCACACTCATATCTTAGAGCGTAAAAGTAGTATTTGGTTTAACGATCAGAGGTTAATTGTATGTTAAAGTACCTGTATAGTTAAACAGAATAAAGGAATAGGAGAAATCGATGTCATCCCGCTTTATATGGGTGAGGAAGGCGGTTAGAGCAGTTCGCTGATTTTGTCTGCGGGCCGCCCGATTACTGCTTTATCTCCTAACTGAATAATTGGTCGTTCGATAAGTTTGGGGTGTTTGGAAAGCGCTTCCACTACCTGAGCGTCGTCCAGCTCTTTCCCTTTGTAATCGCTTTTCCAGATCGCTTCGTTCTTTCGGACCAGGTCCATAGGCGGGATAGCCAGTGCCCTAAGCAGTTTCTCGATCTGCGCTGGGGTCAGGGGGTTGTCCAGATAGCGAATAACTTCAAACTCCTTTCCGGTGTCTTCCAAAAAGGCCAATCCTTCTCTCGATTTTCGGCATCGTGGGTTGTGATAGATTTTAAACATAACTCAGTTAAGTGTTTACCAGTTATTTTGCCTATATATTTAGGCTTCTTTTTCTTTTTGTCCCATCATCATGAGATAGGCTTTCAGGAAGGCATCGATATCTCCATCCATAACCGCATCTACATTACCGGTTTCATTTCCGGTACGGACATCCTTGACAAGTTTGTAGGGATGCATTACATAATTGCGGATTTGAGACCCCCATTCGATTTTCATTTTAGAGGATTCTATAGCGTCCCGTGCTTCCTGCTTTTTTCGCAGTTCAATCTCGTAGAGCTGTGATTTCAACATTTTGAGGGCTGTCGCCCGATTGTCATGCTGGGAGCGGGAATCTGAACAGGATATTTGTATTCCCGTTGGTTTGTGTACCAGTTGAACCTTGGTTTCCACCTTGTTGACATTTTGACCTCCGGCACCACTTGAACGGGCAGTGGTTATCTCAATGTCTGCCGGATTAACATCGATCTCAATACTATCGTCTACAAGAGGATATACATAAACAGAGGCAAAAGAGGTATGGCGTTTTGCGTTACTGTCAAAAGGGGAGATGCGTACCAGACGGTGGACCCCATTTTCACTTTTCAACCAACCGAAGGCAAAATCCCCCTCAATTTGGAGGGTTACGGTTTTGATCCCGGCCACGTCCCCTTCCTGAAGATTGAGTTGCTTAACCTTATAATTGTTCTTCTCGCTCCACATCAGGTACATGCGCATGAGCATGGCAGCCCAATCACAGCTTTCCGTACCTCCGGCTCCTGCTGTGATCTGCAATACCGCAGCCATGTCATCGCCTTCCTCGGATAACATATTGCGGAATTCCAGGTTTTCAATTGCTGTCAGGGCCTTGGCGTATTGTTCTTCCACCTCTTCTGCGGTGACCTCTTCTTCCTTGTAGAATTCAAGAAGAACTTCCAGGTCATGCGCTAAAGTTTCGGAGTTGCGGTAATCAACCACCCATTTTTTCTTGCTTTGTATCAGGCGCATTTGGTCCTGTGCCTTCCTCGGGTCGTCCCAAAAGTCCGGGGCGAGGGTCTTTTCTTCTTCGTTCTCTATTTCAATAAGTTTGGCATCGATGTCAAAGATACCTCCTTAGCGCACCAAGGCGCTCAATAAGATCTTTATATTGATCCGTTGTAATCATGCTTTTCGCTTTCTTCAAAAATACAGTTTAAACATGGTTGGGCAATCAAATTTGCATAAATTTAAAAATTCAAGACAGGACGCTATGAAATACATTTACCCGGGCATTTTCTTTCTCCTTTTCCAATGCCTTTCCCTCAATGCACAATTTTCTAAAAAGAGTCAGGACTACCAGAAATTCCAGGGATTTTTTGATTACTATCACGACGACGAAAAAGATCGGATATTTTTGGAAGTACCGGAACTTGAAAAGGAATTTTTATATGTCTATTCCTTAAGTAGCGGTATTGGAAGCAATGATATAGGTTTAGATCGCGGACAGCTTGGAAATGAACAAGTTGTATATTTTAAAAAGGCGGGAAATAAATTGTTGCTGGTGCAGCCCAACCTGCGTTTTAGGGCGCTGACAGATAACGACTTGGAGCGCAAGTCTGTGGAACAGGCCTTTGCCAAATCGGTACTGCACGGATTTAAGATTGAAGAGGAAATATCCGGCAAATATATCATAGATATTACGGATTTTTTAATGCGTGATGCGCATGGGGTAGCAGCTCGGTTAAAAAGAGCAAAACAGGGAAATTATTCACTTGACAAGTCCAAAAGTGCGTTGGCAATGGAACGTACCCGGGCCTTTCCCAAAAATTTGGAGTTTGATTTCACCTTGACGTTCAAGGGGGAACCCCAGGGAGCATATATCCGATCGGTAACACCAAACCCCTCTTTAGTTACCGTTGCACAACACCACTCCTTCATTGAACTTCCGGATGCAGCCTATACCAAAAGGGTTTTTGATCCCCGCAGCGGGGCATATCCCTTTGCATTTTATGACTACGCAACTCCGGTAGAAGAGCCGATCATGAAACGATATGTGACCAGGCACCGGCTCGAGAAAAAGGATCCCTCGGCGGCGATGAGCGAAGCGGTGGAACCTATCGTCTATTACCTTGATAACGGTACCCCTGAACCTGTTCGTTCGGCCTTGCTGGAGGGAGGTAGGTGGTGGAACCAGGCTTTTGAAGCCATCGGCTTTAAGAATGCCTTTCAGCTTAAAATACTCCCCGATGATGCTGATCCGCTGGACGTACGGTATAACGTAATCCAATGGGTGCACCGGTCCACGAGGGGTTGGAGCTATGGAAGTAGTATAACAGATCCCAGGACAGGCGAAATAATTAAAGGGCACGTAAGTCTGGGCAGTTTACGGATCCGCCAGGATTTTATGATCGCTCAGGCACTCATGAATCAACCTTATGCGGATAGTGATGAGAATTACCAACCAATGCTCGATCTGGCATTAGCCAGGATCCGGCAATTATCTGCACATGAGATCGGACATACACTTGGGTTTGCTCACAACTTTGCAGCCAGTACCAATAACCGGGCCTCAGTGATGGATTATCCACATCCGGAAATCTCGATTCTCAATGGCTCCCTCGATTTTTCAAAGGCCTACGATACCGGGATAGGAGCCTGGGATAAAGTATCCGTTGCCTATTCCTATTCCCATTTTGCAGAAGGCACCGATGAACAGGCAGCTTTAAACGGGATCTTGGAAGAAGCAAGGCAGAAGGGTCTGCGCTATATTTCGGACCAGGATGCACGACCTCCGGGAAGTGCCCATGCGTTGGGACACTTGTGGGACAATGGCGGTTCTGCCTCAGAGGAATTGACAGAGGTGCTGGGAATCAGGAAATTGGCTATTAATAGCTTTTCGGCAGAAAATATCCGCTCCTATCAACCATATTCGGTTCTGGAAGATGTCTTTGTGCCCTTGTATTTCTTTCACCGGTATCAGACAGAAGCTACTGCCAAGGTTGTTGGCGGGCTAGACTATAATTATGCTGTTCGAGGTGACAGACAGGGCATCTGGAAAACAGTGGATAAGAAGATACAGCTAGAGGCACTAGCTACCCTTCTAAAAACCTTGGATGCCAGTGAATTAGCAATACCCAGGGAGAAATTACCCCTTTTTCCACCGCGGGCTATGGGATACAACCGCAGTCGTGAATCCTTCAAAGGAAAAACAGGTGTTAGTTTTGATGCGTTATCTGCCCCGGAAACTGCGGCCGACATGACCTTGGGCTTTTTACTCCACCCGGAAAGGGCTTCTCGCCTGATACAGCAAAAAAGTCTGGATGAAAATCACTTGGGGCTGAGCGACGTGCTGGATGAAGTGGTACAGGCAACGGTATTCAAATCCTTTCGGGATTCTTATTTGGAAAATGTCCAGCACAACATCAACTACCGGGTTTTATACCACCTCATGAATTTGGCTAAACACCATGCTGTGCATCCACAGGTAAACGCCATTGCTCACTTGAAGTTAAAAGGTCTTAGAGCTGAACTTCTCACTTCCAAGAAAGGGGCTAATGCCCAGGAGATGGTAAGACGTATCGACCGTTTCTTTGATGAACCAGATGAATTTAAAGTGATTCCTGTTCCAAAGATCCCGGATGGATCGCCAATAGGTATGGATTGTTTTATACCTTACTAATTTCAAGATAGTTGTATGGAGATTAATCTTATCAGTGATACCGTAACACGACCAGGTAAGGGTATGCTGCAAGCAATGATGGATGCCCGCGTGGGGGACGATGTTTTTAAAGCAGATCCTACTGTTAATGCACTGGAAGAGAAAGTAGCAAAAATGTTCGGTCGGGAAGCCGCACTTTTTTTTCCCAGTGGGACGATGGCCAATCAAACGGCAATCAAACTCCACACGCAAGCGGGTGATCAATTAATATGTGACCAATATGCCCATGTGTACAACTATGAAGGTGGCGGGGTAAGTTTTAACAGCGCCGTTTCCTGTAAGTTGGTTCAGGGACACCGCGGGATGATGACTGCACCTCAGGTTGAAGCCGCCATTAATCCACCTGATTTTTATCACAGTCCGCTAACTTCCCTGGTGTGTATAGAAAATACCACCAACAAGGGTGGTGGAGCCTGTTGGGATTTTAAAGAATTGGAGCGTATCCGGGCCGTTTGTGATAAACATGGCTTGGCTTACCACCTTGACGGTGCGAGAATCTGGAATGCCATGGTGGCTAAAAGAGAATCGGCAGGTCAATACGGGAAACTTTTTGACACGATTAGCGTATGTCTCAGCAAAGGACTGGGATGTCCGGTGGGTTCTTTGTTAGTTGGAGACGAAGATCACATTCACAAGGCACTGCGCGTACGGAAAATACTGGGTGGAGGTATGCGGCAGGCAGGTTACCTGGCAGCAGCCGGGCTGTATGCCCTGGAGCACAATATTGAAAGACTTGCTGAGGATCATACCAGGGCCCAAGAAATAGGGGAAACCCTTTCACAACTAGGTGTAGTCAAAAAAGTAGAGCCCATAGAAACCAACATAATCATCTTTGAAGTGTTGGAAAGTGAGATCACTGCTGATGCATTTATGAACAGATTAAAAGATAACGATATTCACATCATCAGCATGGGGCAGGGCAAATTGAGAATGGTAACCCATCTCGACTATACAGATGAAATGCACCATTTGTTGCTGAAGAAACTTAAATCTTTATAGGATTTCGCCAGGGGGGAGGTCCTGCATGCGTTTGCGTAAATGCTTGATCCCATTTTCCATGCCTGCTTCCGAGGAAAACAAGCCGCTTTTACCCACTACGTTCCCTTTTTTATCCCGCAGATTGAAAAGGAACTTTCCGTTGTAATCGGTTTTGCGTTCCACCCTGAAATGCCGCTCAGTTTCTGGTACCAGTTCCCTGAGCGATGCCCTGGCCTCTGCTTCGGTAGGAAAGGTGATACTGTTTAGCAGCGTTCTGCCTTGACTGGTTTTAAGGAGAAACCGGTATTTGTTTTCTTTTTCTTTGCGGATCTCATACATACGCTATGATCAATCTTTCGGGATAATGTGGCTCTTATTTCAGAAAAGCATCCATGCCCGGGATATTGGGCATGCCTTCCTTGGCCACAGCAGCTAACTCCTGTTCCTGGATCTGACTTGCCTTTTCAATGGCCTTATTTAAGGTAAGAATGAGGTAATCCTCCAACTGCTCTTTATCCTGCAACAGGCTATCATCAATATCAATGGCTTTTATCGTACGATTGGCCGTAAGGGTAACACCAAGTAAGCCATCAGATGATTCTTCCTTTAAACTAACCGTATTTAGCCTTTCTTTGGTTTGTTTTACCTTTTCCTGGGTCTCCTTGAATTTACCCGTCATTCCCATGAGGTCTCCAAACATCTGCTTTGTTTTAATAGTTTGCCCTCAAATTTAGTGATTTGTAAGATTATTAGGTATTAATTGCATAGATCAGGTATAGTATACCTATAGATATTTAATGTTATTTTTGCCGCTTTATGTCAAACTCAGCAGGCGACCCAATGACAGGATCAGTTCCCAGAGCCAGGAAAATCCCAAAAAAGCTTTCTATCCACGGAGATACGCGAATTGATCCGTATTACTGGTTAAATGACCGGGAAAATCCTGAAGTAATTGCCTACCTGGAACAGGAGAACGCCTATTACGAGGAAGCTACAGCACATACCAAGGATTTTCAGGAGGACCTTTTTATAGAGATGAAGTCGCGCATCAAGGAGGATGATATGTCGGTTCCCTACAAGCAAAACGGGTTCTGGTACGCTACCCGCTTTGAAACGGGGAAAGAATATCCCATCTATGCGCGAAAACCGGGAACACTGGACGCAGATGAAGAAATCCTGTTTGATTGCAACCTTCTGGCAAAAGAGCATGAATATTTCAATTTACGGGGAATATCGGTGAGTCCAGATAATACGCTTGCGGCCTACGGAACGGATACCGTATCGCGCAGACAGTACCAGATTCAGATTAAAAACCTGAAAACCGGAGAGATCTATCCGGACAGGATCCAAAACACTACCGGAAGTTCAGTTTGGGCGGCAGATAACAAGACCATGTTCTACGTTTGGAAGGACCCTGTTACACTGCGTGCGGAGAAGGTTTACAAACATGTATTGGGTACACCGGCAGAGGAGGATGAGTTGGTATATCATGAGAAGGATGAATCCTTCAATGTCTATGTGTACAAGTCCAAATCCAAGAAGTACATCATAATAGGCTCTAACAGTACGCTAACCTCGGAATATCGTTTGATACATTCAGATGAACCCCAAGCCGAATTTCAGGTATTTTCTCCCAGGGAAAGAGGATTGGAGTACGCCATTTATCATTATGGGGACCACTTCTATATATTGACCAATAAAGATGGCGCTACCAATTTCAAGCTAATGAAAACGAATGCGAAGCATACGGATTCCAAATTCTGGCAGGAATTTGTCACGCACAGGAAGGAGGTGCTTTTGGAGGATATTGAGATTTTCAAGGATTTTTATGTGCTTTCGGAAAGGGAGAATGGCCTGAATAGATTAAGGATTACTGCATGGGAAACTGGGGAATCCTATGATATCCCTTTCGAAAGTGAAACCTATATCGCCTATCCCTACGTTAATCCCGATTTTGATTCAGTAACGTTTCGTTATGTATATAATTCGCTCTCCTCTCCACATGCAGTGATTGATTTTGATATGCGGGCAAAGACACAGGAGGTCATGAAGGAGCAGGAGGTACTAGGGGGTCATTTTGACAAAGGGAATTATATCTCTGAAAGGATATGGGCTAATGCACGAGACGGCAAGAAAATACCGATATCACTGGTTTACCACAAGGATACCCCGATAGACGGCAGCAGTCCGCTGTTTCAATATGGATATGGATCATACGGAAGTACGTCTGACCCCTATTTTTCGACGGTCAGGCTCAGTTTGCTGGACAGGGGATTCATTTATGCCATTGCACATGTCAGGGGAGGGGAGTATCTGGGAAGGCCCTGGTATGAAGACGGCCGACTCCTGAATAAAAAAAACACATTCACTGATTTCATCGATTGCTCAAAGCATCTTATTGGTTCCGGGTATACCTGTCAAGAACATTTGTATGCTTACGGAGGATCTGCGGGCGGCCTTTTAGTGGGCGCGGTAGTCAATATGGCCCCTGAATTATATCGCGGAATTATAGCAGCAGTACCTTTTGTAGATGTGGTAACCACTATGCTGGATGAATCCATACCCTTGACGACAGGTGAATATGATGAATGGGGAAATCCGAATGCGCCGGAATTTTATTCCTATATGAAATCGTATTCACCCTACGATAACGTCAAAAAGCAGGCATATCCCCACATGTTGGTTACTACTGGCCTGCACGACTCCCAGGTACAATATTGGGAACCGGCTAAATGGGTGGCCAAAATCCGGGACTTTAAAACGGATGAAAACCGGTTGTATCTGGACATCAATATGGATGCTGGCCACGGAGGTGCTTCCGGGCGCTTCGAGGCATTAAGAGAAACGGCCAAAGACTTCGCTTTTTTGCTTGATCTGGAAGGAAAAATTCCCTAAACCAAAAAAAATACTAATTTTGTCCTCACATCCAGATTTCTATGGAACCGGGGTGGCTAACCAGTTTTTATGGAAAAAAAGATCCAGGCGTACGATAACATTCTGCAGCTTGTAGGTAATACGCCGCTAGTCCGATTGAATAAAATGGTTTCCACACTTACCGGAAACTACTTCGCCAAAGTCGAGGGATTCAACCCAGGTCATTCAGCTAAAGACAGGATCGCTGTTTACATTGTTGAAGAAGCGGAACGTAGAGGTATTCTTAAAGAAGGGAGTACCATCATTGAAACCACTTCTGGAAATACAGGATTTAGCCTGGCTATGGTAAGCATGATCAAGGGCTATGAATGTATTCTGGCCGTTAGTTCAAAATCTTCAAAAGACAAGATCGACATGCTGCGCTCAATGGGGGCTAAGGTTTATGTATGTCCGGCTCACGTTAGCGCTGAAGATCCGAGATCATACTATGAGGTGGCCAAGCAATTGCATCGCGAGATTGAAGGGTCTATCTATATCAACCAGTATTTTAACGAGCTCAATATTGAAGCCCATTACAACACAACCGGACCAGAGATCTGGAATCAAACCAATGGGCAGATTACCCATTTAGTTGCCTGTAGTGGTACAGGAGGAACGATCTCCGGTGCAGCTAGGTTCCTGAAGGAGCAGAACCCGGATATACAAGTAATAGGCGTGGATGCCTATGGATCGGTTTTACAAAAATACCATCAGACCGGAGAATTTGACCAGAATGAGATTTACCCGTATCGTATTGAAGGCCTGGGGAAAAACCTTATTCCTAAAGCGACAGATTTCGATATTATCGATACGTTCATTAAAGTTACCGATGAGGACAGTGCCTATACCGCCCGTGAGATTTCTCAAAAGGAGGGAATTTTTGTCGGTTATACCAGTGGCGCAGCCATGCAGGCTGTAAAACAATTGAATGAATTGGACACCTTCTCCGAGGATAGCAATGTGGTACTTATTTTTCCTGATCACGGCTCCCGGTATATGAGCAAGATATACAGCGACCAATGGATGGCAGATCAGGGCTTCTCAAACAGCAAAAAAGTTGACCAGCCAAATCAAGTTGAGATAATACGCTGATTATAAGCGCATTAATTTTCTGAATTTCAAGATTCACCTGTACTTTTCTTTATCCGAAGAGGGAAAATATTATTATGATTCCTCTCTAAAAATCCATATTTTTGCCTCCACCAAACTAGGCTGAATGAGAGATTTATTTGAAAGAATCATTGAGAACAAAGGACCTTTGGGCCGCTGGGCCTCACAAGCAGAAGGTTATTTTGTTTTTCCCAAGTTAGAG
>JAAUXZ010146652.1_pt1 | contig 16416 bp, 16 predicted proteins | sample 7278131 | NCBI WGS metagenome assembly JAAUXZ01 (sample SAMN14350119, study PRJNA611818) | marine sediment metagenome | isolation source: surface marine sediment (3m) | place: French Polynesia: Moorea | collected 2018-08
CTGGCCGGCTGGCACGCACTGAACTCGAGCATGTTCAACCTCTGCAAGGCCTACAAGGAAGAAGGCATGTATGCGTACTCACAGCTGCAGCAGAAAGAGTTCGCGGACGAGCAGTACGGTTTCCGCGCGGTCAAGCACCAGTCGTTCGTGGGCGCCGGCTACTTCGACGCCGTCCAGAACACGATCATGCACGGCCTGTCCTCGACAACGGCGCTGGATGGCAGCACCGAGGAGGAGCAGTTCGTCGCCTGATATTGACAGCAGGCTGGCCGACAGGCGCTAATACTCATGGAATCAGCGGTGGTTGAGAAAATGAGTACGCAAGATCGACACCGGGTCGGTGCATTGAGTATCGCCCCGGTGTTCTTCGACTTCGTCGAGAACGAGCTGTTGCCGGAGATCGGTTTCGATTCAGGCGATTTCTGGCAGGGGCTCGAGGCAATCGTCACCGAGCTGACGCCCGTGAATCGGGCGCTGCTCTCGACGCGCGACGAGCTGCAGCAGACGATCGATGACTGGCACGCCGATCGGCAGGAGTGGTCGCACGAGGAGTACGTGACCTTCCTCAAGTCGATCGGCTACCTGGTCGATCCGGGCAAGCCCTTCGAGATCGAAACCGCCAACGTCGATGCCGAGATCGCAGAGATCGCGGGACCGCAGCTGGTCGTTCCGGTCGGCAACGCGCGCTTCGCGATCAATGCGGCCAATGCGCGCTGGGGCAGCCTGTACGATGCGCTCTACGGCACGGACGTCATCGACGAGGACAACGGCAAGGAGCGTGGCGGCCAATACAACCCGGCGCGAGGCGCGGCCGTCATTCGCTACGCGACAGAGTTCCTCGACCGCACGATTCCGCTCGACGGCGTCAGCCACGCCGACGTCAATACCTACGGGCTGGATCGTTCCGAAGACGTCAACGCCTTTGTCGCGTCGCTGGCGAACGGCGAGACCGTACACCTCGCAGACCCGTCACAGTTCGTCGGCTACGATGAGCAGGAACATCGCTGCGCCTATCTGTTCCGCAACAACGGGCTGCACGTCGAGGTACGCGTGGACCCGGACCACCCGGTCGGCAGGGACGCGACGGCCAACATCGCCGACGTGATCCTCGAATCCGCAATAACGACTATCCAGGACTGCGAGGATTCCGTTGCCGCTGTCGACGCGGAGGACAAGGCGGGTGTCTATCGTAACTGGCTCGGCCTGATTCGCGGGGACCTCGAGGCAACATTCGAGAAGGGCGGCCGCACGTTGTCGCGCAGCCCCAGCAGGGACAGGGAATACATCGACGTCAATGGCGACCCCCTGGTGCTGTCGGGACGGAGCCTCATGCTCGTGCGCAACGTCGGGCACCTCATGACCACGGACGCCGTCCTCGACGCCGACGGCGAAGAGGTTTTCGAGGGCGTGCTCGATGCGGTGTGCACGACGGCCTGCGCGATGACGGACCGGCGGCGCAAAGCGCTGTTGCCCAACAGCCGTGAGGGCAGCATCTACATTGTCAAACCGAAAATGCACGGTCCGGAAGAAGTCGCGTTCGCAGATACGCTGTTCAGCCGGGTAGAGGCCCTGTTCGGTCTCGAGCCCAACACCATCAAGGTTGGTGTCATGGACGAGGAACGGCGCACGACCGTCAATCTCGCGGAGTGTATCCGTGCGGTAGCCAAACGCGTCGTCTTTATCAACACGGGTTTCCTGGATCGCACGGGCGACGAGATCCACACCAGCATGCGTGCCGGATCTGTGTTGCCGAAAGAAGCAATCAAACAGCAGCCCTGGATCAACGCCTACGAGGACTGGAACGTCGACATCGGCATTCGCTGCGGTCTGCCCGGCAAGGCACAGATCGGCAAGGGCATGTGGCCGAAGCCGGACGAGATGCGGCAGATGATGGACACCAAGCAGGCTCATCCCGAGGCCGGCGCCAACTGCGCGTGGGTGCCATCGCCGACCGCCGCGACACTGCACGTGATGCACTACCACGCCGTCGACGTGAGCGCGCGACAGCAGCAGCTCGCCACTCGGGAGCTCGCGAGTCTCGACGACATCCTCAGCCCTCCGATCGCCGACGTCAGCAATCTCTCGGAACAGGAAGTGCAGGCCGAGCTCGACAACAACGCACAGGGCATCCTGGGCTACGTCGTGAGATGGATCGACCAGGGCGTGGGATGCTCGAAGGTGCCCGACATCAGTGACGTCGGCCTGATGGAGGACCGCGCGACACTGCGTATCTCCAGCCAGCACATGGCCAACTGGCTGCTGCACGGCGTGACGACGAAAGAGCAGGTGATGGAGACGTTCAGGCGCATGGCGAAAGTCGTCGACAGGCAGAATGAGGGTGATGCATCATACGAACGTATGAGTGACGACTTCGACGCGAGCATTGCTTTCAAGGCGGCCTGTGCACTGGTGTTCGAGGGCTGCGAACAGCCCAACGGCTACACTGAACCCCTGCTGCATCGCTTCCGCCGGAAAAAGAAAGCCCTGCTCGCCGGCTAGCACTCGTGCGCATCCTGCTGCTGCTTGCGGCACTGTTGCCCGCAGCTCTGTCAGCGGATGACGACTTCAAGGTCGCCGTTGCCAGCAACTTCGCGGAGACGGCCCGCAAGCTGGCACAGGATTTCTCCAAAGTTCACGACAACCGCGGTTCCCGGCTGAGTTACGGCTCCACCGGCAAGCTCTACGCGCAGATCATCAACGGCGCACCGTTCGACGTTTTCCTTGCTGCCGATGCCGAGCGCCCGCGGCTGCTCGAGCAATCAGGACACGCAGTGCAAGGCAGCCGATCGACCTATGCGACAGGGTCGCTCGTGCTCTGGTCGCGTGACGAGCGCCTGCGCGGGCGCAACTGCCGCGAGGTGCTGCAACGCGGTGACTACCGCCGGCTGGCGATCGCAAATCCCGAAACTGCACCCTACGGCGAGGCGGCGAAGCAATTCCTGGCTGCCGAAGGACTCTGGCAGTCCGTATCGAACGATGTGGTCTACGGCGAGAACATCGTACAAACGCTGAACTTCGCAGCGACCGGCAACGCATCGCTTGCGCTCGTCGCGGCGTCGCTGATGTCGTACCCCGGTTTGCCGTCGACCGTTTGCATGTGGCGCGTCCCCGATTCGTCGCACGCCGCTCTCGACCAGCAACTCGTCCTGTTGCAGCGGGCGGCCGACAACGAAGCCGCAAGACGCTTCGTCGACTACCTGGGCTCGGATCGGGCGGCCGCCATCATCGAACGCGACGGCTACAAGGTGGCGCGATGAACGGGATGTTCGGTCCGCTGTGGCTGTCGGTGCAGCTGGCCCTGGTGACGACCGTAGTGCTGTTCCTGATCGGCACGCCACTGGCATGGTGGCTTGCGCGAACGGCGGCACGCTGGAAACCGGTGGCCCAGGCTATCGTCGCCATGCCGATAGTGCTGCCGCCGACCGTCATGGGTTTCTACCTTCTCATCCTGCTCGGCCCGTACGGCGCGATCGGCAGCTGGTGGTTCGAGCTGACCGGCAGCACCCTGACGTTTTCGTTTGCAGGTCTCGTTATCGCATCGTGTATCTACAGCCTGCCCTTTGCCGTGCAGCCCATGCAGAATGCTTTCGAATCGTTGCCACGGCAGATGCTGGAGTTCGCATGGACGCAAGGCGCGTCGAAACGCGATGCCTTTTTCTCGGTGGCCGTTCCAATGTCGTCCAGGGGTTTCGTTACGGCGGCTGTGCTGAGCTTCGCGCATACGCTCGGGGAGTTCGGCGTCGTGCTGATGGTCGGCGGCAACATTCCCGGCGAAACGCGCGTCGTATCGATCGCGATCTACGACCACGTCGAATCGCTACAGTACGGCGCCGCACACCAGATGTCGTTGTTGTTACTGGCGTTCGCATTCACCGTGCTGCTCGCCATGTATCTCGTCAACCGCCGCTGGAGCCTGCGATGAGCAGCTTGAGCAGCATCCGGCAGCAACTCATCCCGCTGCAGCATCGGGCGACCCTTGGCTCGTTCACGCTCGATGTCGACGTCGGCATCCCCGCGCAGGGGATTACCGGCGTGTTCGGCGAGTCTGGTTCCGGCAAGACCACCCTGCTGCGTTGCATTGCAGGGCTTGAAAGCAGTGCCGGCCCGGATTCGCGGCCACCGCACCAACGCGGCATCGGCTATGTCTTCCAGGAGCCGCAGCTATTCCCGCACATGAGCGTGGACGACATTGTCGACTACGGACAGCGACGCGCCGGCGCGGACAGGCTCGACAAGGACCACGTCGTCGAGATGCTCGGCATTGGCAAACTGCTGGATCGCAAGCCGGCGGGCCTCTCGGGTGGCGAGGCACAGCGCGTTGCGATTGCCGCGGTCCTGCTGCGTGCACCGGACCTGATCCTGATGGACGAGCCCCTCGCGTCGCTGGATCAGCGCCGCAAGGACGAACTGCTGCCTTACCTCGACCGGCTGCACGACGAGTTATCCGTGCCGATCGTCTACGTCAGTCACAGCATCGACGAGGTGTGCCGTCTCTGCGATCACCTGCTCGTCATCGAAGACGGCCGGATTGTCGCCGACGGCGAACTGCACGCAATGCTCGCGAGACTCGATATCCCCTTGCTGAGCGGCCGCAACGCGGGCACGGTGATCGACGCACAACCGGAGCGCTACGACGCCGACTATGACCTGACCCGCTTCCGCTTTTCCGGCGGAGAGCTGCTCGTTCCGGGGCACTACGAATCGACGGAGCCTAACCTGCGGCTGCGCATTGCGGCCTGCGACGTGAGTCTCTGCCTCACGCGACCGCAGAAGACGACGATACTCAACGTATTGCCGGCAGAAGTCGACGAGGTCCAGCCGACCGGGCAGGCCACTGACCTGGTACGGCTCTCGATGGGCAGCGACTACCTGGTGGCGGAAGTGACGCGTCGCTCCGTGATCAATCTCGACCTTAAGAGGGGAGACCCGGTTTTCGCCCAGGTCAAGTCGGTGACCGTAAGGCGCTGACGGTCACTTGCGAATGTAGGTGCCACCCATCGACTCCGATCGAATACGCCGGAGAAGTGCAACCGCGCCGGAAGCGTTGCTAGAATCGGTCGCATGCGGTTGCTCTCGCCCATAGCCAGCGCAGTTCTCATCGCGGCAGCCTGCTGCCCGATCGCCTGGGCCGTCCAGGGCACGTCCGCGGCGGAGAAACCGGCACTAGCGTTCATTCCGAAGGCGCCCGAGCACATGTCCGAGGAGCTGCGCTCGTCGATCCGGACGGTCGTCATCCTGCCGTCGGAGAGTCCCGCCGGTGAAGCGGTAACCGGCGACTACAAGAACGAGACACGGGGCTTCGGCGTAGGCATGGCGCAGGGCTCGGAGATCGGCAAGGGGATACAGACCGAGGTTGGGGGCATTCCCGTCGGTATCCCGTTCCCGATACTCACGGTCCCGGGCGCGTTGATCGGTGGTATCTCGGGGCTCACCGAACGCGAGATCCAGGAATTTCGTGATGCGCTGACCGAGGACCTGGCCGATGCATCGAGCCAGCCGCTGACCAACGATGCGATCGCGAGCGACGTATTCTGGGGCCTGAAACGGATCCCCAGCCTCGATCCGAAGATCTACGCGCTGACGACGCCGATCCCGGAAGGCATCGATGCGGTGCTGTACGTCAGCCTCACCGACGTCACGATCAACGTACAGAAGAACGAGGCGATCATCACGACGTCGGCGAATGCGACGCTGCAAAAGGCAAGCACCGGGATCAACATCTTCACGACGAACGTGCACTACCAGGACAGGGACACGCTGTCCAACTGGAACGACAACGACCACGCGCTGTGGCACGACTACATCAATTTCGCGAAGCACTACATCGGTCGCGAAGTCTCGGCGCAGCTGTTCGACCGGGTAGAGCTGCAGCACGTACTGAAGCCGCAGAAGACACGGACGGTCAAGCAGGTGAAGAGAGACGAGTGGCGGGGCGTCAGCAAGACCTCGACGCCGGAGCTCGCCTGGGACCTCGAGCTGCTGGGCGGGGACTTCTACGGTCGCTGGGTCGCCGAGATCAACCCCGCCGACGTTCTCTACGACCTCGAGATCTACGATTCGGACCGACTCGTCTACGCGATGACCAACATCGCCGGCCAGAGCCACACGGTTGGCGAGGAGCTCCCGCGGTGCAAGACCTATCGATGGTCGGTGCGGCCGTCGTACCGGGTTGACGGCACCGTCAAGATGGGCGAATGGATGCGCAGCGAAGGCGGCAGCAACACCGGCAACGGCGGGGTGGGCCTGGCGGCGTCCGTGGCGCCAGCCTACATCTACGACTACGCGTCGCTAGAGATCAAGTGTCGTTGAAGCCCGACTACGCGGGCTACACGATCGCCGAGCTCGAGGAGTCGCTGCGGATGGTCGACGGCAGCAAGTATCCTGAGAACAAGGCCGCCCTCGAAGCAGAACTCGAAGCGCGCAAGGCGTCGGGCGAATACGAGCGCGAGCAGGCCGCGGCCGAAGAAGAAAGGAAAGAGAAGGCCGTCGCCGACAAGGCGTTCGCCGAGAAGGCGCGCATATTCATCGCCTGGTACCTGGTCCTTTCGCCGATCGCCATCCTGTACTATTTCAACTTTCAATCCACTGGCATGCCGATCTGGCTGACCGCGACCGTCGTCTCGATATTCGTCGTCTATCTCGCGATCTCGCACTGGGCGGGCAGGGCGCTCCTGAAGGACAAGTCGTGGGCCCACCCGGCCGCAGTCGCAGTGCTGGCGCTGCAGCTGCTCCGATTAAAAACCGATGCCCTGTATCTCAAGCTGCTATCGTTCCTTGGTATCTACCTGACGCTCGGCGAGGGCGGGACGATCGGGTTTTCTTTCCTGATAGAACCGGGCATCAGCCTCTCGGTCGGCAACGACATGCCGTGGGAAATCGGCATCAACATCGTCGCGGCGTTGATGATCTACTATCTGTTCGCCGCGCGCCGGAAGATCGACTAGGCGCCGCAAGCTGCACTTTCGAGGTATTTCGCGAGCCTCGAGACGGGTGTGCGCGGCGGCGTGTGTGAATTCACGACGATCACGTCGGGTGGCAGGTTTGCCACGGCCCATGCGGCAAACCAGCACTCGGATGCGGCACGGTCCTGCCTGGGAGTGTCGCCATCGGATCGCGGGACATGCAGGTCCGACTGGAAGAACACGCCGGCCTTCGTCGCCAATACGCCGAGCGCCGAATCGACGTGCGGACCCGCGGGCAGCACGAACAGCTCGACGTCGTCGTTGATCACCAGCCGGTCGGTCACCGGCACAATGTCGACCCTGCCGGATTTCGCGCTCAGCCGGTCGTCGGGCATCGCGCTGCGATTGAGCGCCGTTGCCAGGAAGTCGGAAATCGGCTGCGGCGCATAGACTTCGGCCCCGGCCGCCGCGAATGCTCGCGCACCTCCGGCATGGTCATCATGGGCATGCGTTATCGCGACTGCGCGAATCGGCGCGTCCGGGAAGCGCTCGCGCAGGAAGTCGATGAAGTTCTCGGAGAGCCCGCTGATGCCGAAGCCCGGGACGAGGTCCGCCGGCGGGACCTGGTGCAGTTCGACCCAGCCCGCTGGCGCATCACCGATGACAAGCCCGTCGACCGTCTCGACGACGAGGTGAGCAAAGCCGGTTCGCACGCCGCTTACGAGGTGAGCGCCCCGGCCGAGATCCGTGATCTGCAGGTCGATCCTGGCCGGCCAGCGGTCGCCCGGGACCTGCACCGGTTCCTGCCCGCCGCTGTATTCCCAGAGGGCATCCGCTTCCTTAGCGTCGAGCGTGCGCCACGATCCCCTGGCGACGAAGACGACGTCCGTACCCGCCATCATCTCGAGCTCGGGGGATTCGTCTTCAGGCCAGCGCCAGCTCATAACGACCGGCACGCGACCGCGCAGCGGTATATCGACGAGGGACCGGAATTCGCGCAGCCTGCCGTCGGCGAGGGCCACGTTGGCGGGAAACGGGCTGCCGGGATACTGAAGTGTGTAGCGTCCGTCGTCCCCTTGCTCCGTGACCCATTCGGGGTGCGCCTCGATCTCTGCGACAAGCCGCCGTGGGTCCATGCGCCGCAGGCGCAGCGCTTCTTCGACAATCGCCGCGCCGCTGAACTCGACGTCGGGCGGCGACTCGCGGTTGACGATTCGAACGGTGCCTGGCGGGAAGTACGACACGCTCCAGTCGCCATCCATGTCCGGATTCGACTTGCCCTCCGCGACGAACATGACCGCATCGCTGCCATCCTCGACGATGTAGCAGAAACGAGTCGGGTAGTTCTCGCCTGGAGTCGGGTACGTTCCCTGGTATCGCGCCCCGAGGTCGAACTCGCCCGCGAGGCAGAACTCGGTAAGCTTCGACGAATCGGTACAGCCGTTCGCCACTGACAAGGCGGCTGCGCCAAGCAACATCGTGCGGCGGCTTGCCGGCCGGTTCATTCGTCGTCACCGATGTCGGATTCGAACGCGTCGCGTGTGAAGTCCCCGGGGAGCCGGGAGCCAACGTCTTCGTCCAGTTCCAGAGCCCAGGTGTTGATGATGCCACCGAGCGTCACGTACATGCCGTGGATCGCGAAGATATCCAGGATCTGCTGTTTGCTGAAATACTCGCTGAGTATGCCGAGCGTGTTCGGATTGATGGCGCGCTCATTGAACAGGTCGTCGACGGTGGCCAGCAACATCGCATCACGCTCTTCCCATTCCGTCGCCGGTGCACCCAGCCTGATGCGCTCGATCTCCGCCGGTGTCAGCCCGGCGGCCAGTCCCCGATCGACGTGCGATGCCCATTCGTACCAGGAGTGCATCCTTACCGCGACTCTCAGGACCACCAGCTCGCAGTCGCGCTGTTCGAGTTGCCCACCGCGTACCGCGTAATTCCGGAAGTCCCACCACGCGTCCAGGAGTTCCGGATTGTTGGCCATCAGGGCGTGTACGTTGAGTGGACGGCCATCCATATCGTCGATAACGCGCCCGAGGGACTCGTCCCATTCGGGCAGGGGAAGAGGTTGCATGGGGTGCTCCTGCCTAGCTGGCGTACTGGTTGAGCAGTGTAGCGAAGATCAGGATTTGCGGCACGGTGACGACCGGCAGCCAGATCGCCGTGCGCCGGCCGATGTTGGTCCAGAGCAGACCGATCTCGGTATAGTCGGTGGCAACGCCGGCCATCAGGAATATGAACGGATTGCCGAGCGCCGCGGTCTTGTTGAAGATCTCGAAGGCGATCGGTGACGTACCCTCGCTGCAGACTTCGATCACCGTGGCGAACAGCAGCGTCACCAGCATGCCGGTCAAGTCCGGGCCGAGGTATTGCATGAACCAGTGATCGGGGACGTAGGCACCGATGAGCGCTGCGGCGAGTATGCCGATCAGTATCCACCACAGCACCATGTTGGCCAGCGATACGGCGCCGGCCGCGACACCTTTCGCCGATCGCCTGAAGTCGAAGGACTTGAGCCTGTCCCAGCTCACGTCCTCACGGTCGACGCCCTGTGCAGGTCCCTCGATCCAGCCGAACTCGTCAAGCACTGTGAATACCAGGCCCGTGATCAGCGCGATCAGCATGGCGCCGCCGACGAACAGGATGGCCTTCCAGCCGAAGAAGCCGAATAGCAGCACGGTCATCGGCAGGTTCGCCCACGGAGAGGCGAGCAGGAAGGTGATGACGGCCGGAACACTGGCGCCTTTCTTGTAGAGCTGGATCGCGATGGCAAGGATGCCGTGCGAGCAGGCCGACATCAGGAAGCCCGCGAGGACGGCATTGACGAGGGTCAGCTTGCTGCGCCTGCCGAGTGCACGGACGATGAAGCCGTCCGGCACGAAATAGTCGATGATACCGCCGAGCACGAGGCCGATGAGCACCGCCCACCAGATTATGCCGACATAGGTCAACAGGCTGTCGTTCAGTGGTTCGAAGTATGGCAGGAACGACAGCAGGAACACGGCCACGAAGACACTGCCCATGACGCCCAAGCGGCGATTGACGGGCGGTATCCGGTCGTCCGTTTTCTGCGCGTGGCAGCAGTGACCTGTGGTACTCATAGTTGCGGTAGGATAGCGCAGGGAATTTTGCGCCCGGTATAGATAATGACCGCAACTGCCGAACCGCCAAGGAATCACGATGCAGTTCTCCGACTTTCCGCGCGTGCCGCTCGCGCACCTGCCCACGCCACTGGAACCCATGTCGCGACTCAGCGAACACCTCGGTGGACCGCGTATCTACGTCAAGCGCGACGACTGCACGGGTCTCGCTACCGGCGGCAACAAGACGCGCAAGCTCGAATACTCGATGGGCGCAGCGCTCAAGGAAGGTGCCGACACGGTGATCACGGTTGGTGCGGTGCAGTCGAACCATGTGCGCCAGACGGCCGCCGCCGCCTGCAAGCTCGGCCTCAAGTGCGAGGTATTGCTCGAGCATCGCGTGACGGACCCGAGTGAGCTGTACCGGAGTTCCGGCAACGTCCTGCTCGATCGCATCTTCGGCGCAAACCTGCGTGAGTACGCCGCAGGCACGGATTTTGACGCGGCGATGGCGGACATCGCCGACGAGGTGCGAGCGAAGGGCGGCAAGCCGTACATTATCCCCGGTGGAGCATCGAACCGGGTCGGGGCGCTCGGCTACGTCGCCTGTGCGACGGAGCTGTTGGGGCAGGCGCGGGAAGAGGGGTTGAACTTCGATCGCTTCGTCACGACGTCCGGCAGTGCCGGAACGCATGCGGGCCTCGCGGTCGGTCTGCGCGGCAGCGGCTGCGAAGCGCCGATACTCGGCATTGGCGTCAGTGCCGGGCAGGAGGGGCAGGTAGAGCGCGTCTACCAGCTCGCCTGCGAAACCGCCGAGTACGTCGGCGCGGCGGGCTGTGTATCACGCGAGGATATCGTCGTCGACTGCAGCTACGTCGGCCCTGGTTACGGCGAACCTACGGATGCGATGAACGAGGCCGTGCTCCTCGCGGCGCGGCTCGAAGGCCTGCTGTTCGACCCCGTCTACACGGGCAAGGCGATGGCGGGATTGATCGACTACGTGCGAAGCGGTCGAATCGGCAGCGACGAGACGATCGTCTTTCTGCACACGGGGGGCGCGGCAGGCCTGTTCGCGTACGCCGATACGCTCAAGCTCGACGGTTAGCGCCTGGCGGCGTCCAGCATCTGCCGCAGCAGTTCGTTCGATTCGGACTGCAGGTCGCGGGACTCGCGGGCGATTGCCAGGACTTCGTCCTGCATCTTCTCCGCTCGGTCGAGGTTCTCCCTCGCCTGCTGGTTGATGGCCGCCGTCTCATCCATCAGCGCCCGCGCTTTTCTCGTCTGGCGGTTGAGGCCGACGAAGACGAAGATCACCAGGGCCACGAGCAGAATCCAGATGCCGTAGTTCACCATGAACGACAGCGCGCCAAGCGACGGCATGTCCTCGTAAAGCTCGGTGAACGAATTACGATACGCTGTGCTGTCGACCCACTCGCCGGACTCCGCGGAGTAGTGCAGCGTCTGGCGATCCGCGAGCCAATAGTAATACACCTGGGAAGAGAGACGTTCCGCGGGCAGGTCGGTCAGCTCGAATTCGACCATGCCGAGATGAGTGTATTCGCTCTCGTACGCCGGTGACTCGCTCGATCTCACCAGCGCGCCGAGTATCTTCAGCTCGCCGTCATAGGGCAGATCGGTATCTTCTAGCTGGAAGGTGCCGTCGGCGGTCTTCTCGAGGCTCGCCGTGCCCGGCAGGGAGCGGATGTGTTCTTCCCACGCGGCGACCAGCGATTCACGCGTCGGCTCGGCGGCCGCGACCTGCACGAGCAGTACCATGAGCAGCGCGACGGGGAGCCTGATTGAAATCTGCATGGGTTACTCGCTGGGTGGCAGAGTATCGATGATCCCGAATCACGGTCACAGCAGCCACGCAGCAGTTCACGATTTCACGATTCCATCCCCTGGCCCCGACTACACGTAAATGAACGAAGATCAGAAAAAGATCAGCAGTTCCTCAGGCTTGTTGACAGCCGGAGCTCTAGCCTGACACTAACGGAAAGACCGTCTGCGACAAAGGAGTGTGACACGATGAGGCCCGCTACACGATCAACGGCCGGAGCCATCCTGGCGCTCGCCATCATCCCGTTCGTTATCGGCCTGCTGGCTTGCATGCCGGTGCCCATCGGTAATCCGGAGCGTAGCCGCATCGTTCCCGAGATAAACGGGGTCTGGTCCGCGACCAGCGACGGGGACGAGGCTTTCTATGCCTTCGAACCCTGGGACAAACGCACCTGGATCGTGACCGGGGTATCCGCCGGGGAAGACGACGAGGATCCGTCAATCGTCGTCTACAAGGTATGGCGCAGCAAGCATGGTGGCGAGTGGTTCATGACCTGGGAGCCGCGGATCAACTACGACAACGAGGAATTCCAACCGGAAATGTGGATCGTCTTTCGCGAGGAACAAGAGGGTGACGATCGAATGTCACTGTACATGGTGAACGGAGAAGACGATGTGTTCAAAGGCCTGGACAAAACCAGGCGTGCCTATGAAAAGGTGTTGCGCAAGAACGCGAAGAACCCGGAAATCTACATGGACGAGCCCTGGGCATTCACGAGGGCAAGCGCGGAGCAGGTGTCAACGTTCAATGAAGCCGTAGATCGGGTCATCGATTCCGAGTGACGGAGGCGGGCGATGGACTTTCATTCGGGCATAACGCCATACGGCCTGACGATGCTACTGGCCATTGCCGTCACGTGGTGCCTTGCACGCCGCAACGCGCGGATGGTCAATATCGACGGGTCACACGTCGACCTGTTGATGCCGGTCACGGTCATCGTCGGCTTTACCGGCGCTGCGATACTGTCGCTGGCGATGCCGGCAGATTCGATGATTGCAGGCGATGACTTGCGGATCGACGTGCGCATCCGCCTGTCCGGCTTCCTCGCAAGCGCCGCTCTGGCACTACTGGCTTACGGTTATTTTGCGCGGCTGCCGTGCCGGCGGTTGCTCGACGTATTTGCATTGCCGACGCTCGCCGGCCTGATGATTCAGCGTGTCGGTTGCTTTTTTGCCGGATGCTGCTGGGGAGACATCGTCTCGAGAGAGCCGCCGACGGTTCTCGCTACGCAGGTGCAGACCCTGCCATTTCTTGCCGGCATCAGTGACGGTGTGCGTTACCCGGCGGGAACGCTGCCCTACGAACAGCATGCCGTGCTTGGCCTGATCGAACCGGGCGCGCTGGAGTCGTTGCCCGTGTATCCCGTGCAGCTCTATGAGGCCGCGTTGCTACTTGTCATCCTGGTTCTGCTGTGGCGCGTCCCGTGGCGACGGCTGCCCGCCGGCGTCTTTGCCGTTGCCGTCGTTTGTAGTTACGCGCTGGCCCGGTTCTTCATCGAGTACCTGCGTGCCGACGGATACATCGTCCTGGCCAACCTGACGGTCGTGCAGTTGCAATGTCTCATGGCGACTGTCGTATTATTGCCGCATGCAATCCGTCATCGACATCCGTGGCCTGACTAAGACCTACGCCGGAGGCTTCGAAGCGCTGAAGGGCGTCGACCTTGCTATCCGGCAAGGCGAGATATTCGCACTGCTGGGGCCGAATGGCGCCGGCAAGACGACGCTGATCAATATCGTCTGCGGGATCGTCAACCCTACCTCGGGCGCCGTCATTGTCGACGGTCACGACATTGTCGACGAGTTCCGGCTGTCGCGCGCCAAGATCGGCCTGGTGCCGCAGGAAATGCCGACGGAGAGTTTCGAGACCGTCTGGAATACCTGCCGCTTCAGTCGGGGCCTGTTCGGCAAACCCGCGAACGCGGATCATCTCGAAAAGGTCCTCGACTCGCTATCGCTGTGGGACAAAAGGAATACCCCCTGCATGGCGCTGTCGGGCGGCATGAAGCGCCGGGTACTGATCGCCAAGGCGCTTGCCCACGAACCCGAGATCCTGTTTCTCGACGAACCGACCGCCGGCGTCGACGTCGAATTGCGCCAGGACATGTGGAACGTGGTCCGCGAGCTGCGCGAGGAGGGCGTGACGGTCATACTGACCACGCACTACATCGAGGAAGCGGAGCAGCTTGCCGAGCGGGTCGGCGTCATCAACCACGGCGAGATCATCATCGTCGAGGAGAAGGAGAAGCTGATGCGCGAGCTCGGCAAGAAACAGCTGACACTGCATCTTTGCGAGCAGCTGCACGACGTGCCGGTCGCGCTCAACGGGTACAGCCTCGAGCTCAGCGACGACCGCCAGGAGCTGACCTACACTTACGACACCAAGGGCGAGCACACCGGCATTACGGACCTGATCAATGAGCTCCGCAGCAGCGGCATCCGTTTCAACGACCTGCAGACGTCGCAGAGTTCGCTCGAGGACATCTTCGTGGGCCTGGTGAACCGGGAACGATGAACTTCCACGCAGTCAAGGCGATCTATCGCTACGAGATGGCACGCATGTTCCGGACCGTCGTGCAGAGCATCGTGGCGCCGGTATTGTCGACCTCGCTGTATTTCGTGATCTTCGGATCGGCCATCGGGTCGCGCATCACAGAAATCGACGGCGTCAGCTATGGCGCATTCATCGTGCCCGGGCTGATCATGCTGTCGATCATGACCGAGAGCATCTCGAATTCCTCGTTCGCGATCTATTTCCCGAAATTCACCGGCACGATCTTCGAAGTCCTGTCGGCGCCGGTGTCCTACAGCGAAGTGCTGCTCGGCTATGTCGGCGCAGCGGCGACGAAGTCAGTCATTATCGGGACGATCATCCTCATCACGGCCAGCTTTTTCGTCGATATCAATATCGCGCACCCGCTCGTCATGGTGACGTTCCTGCTGCTGACCTGCGTGTCGTTTTGCCTGTTCGGCTTCATCCTCGGCATCTGGGCGGACGGCTGGGAGAAGCTGACGATCGTCCCGATTCTCGTGGTCATGCCGCTGACGTTTCTCGGCGGCACCTTCTACTCCATCAGCATGCTGCCGCCAACCTGGCAGACGATCAGCCTGTTCAATCCGGTGGTGTACCTGATCAGCGGCTTCCGCTGGAGCTTCTACGAAAACGCCGACGTCAGCGTCGCGCTGAGCCTCGGTATGACGGTCGGGTTCCTGGTGGCCTGCCTGCTCGTGGTGCGCTGGATCTTCCGCTCCGGGTACAAGCTCAGGAGCTAGGCTGCCTCAACGGCGGCCGCCGAGGTCGAACACGTCGCGCATCTCTGCCTTGTTGCGGCAATTGCATTCCTCTGTCTGGCCCATGCGCGTCTCGCAGACCAGCGTCTTGTTCGGCGGGCAGATGTCCTTCTCCTTGGGCTCGTTTGCGGCGCAGCCGCTAACAGACAGAATTGCCAATAGGCAGCCCAGATTCAGTATCGTGTGACGCATAGCTACTCCGACAGCGTGTATTCGTCGATCACCTTGCCGATGGCCTCGGCGCAGACGACGCAGAATGCTTCAGTCCGGGTAAACATCAGGCAGTTCTGCTGGGGCCTGTAGAAGCCCTCGGCCTGGTAGTTGCCACCTTCGAATGCACCGACCAGTCCTTTTTGACCGGACTTGTCGAACAACGTTTCCACGTATTCCTTGGTGTACTGGAACAGTGCGTTCATCTCCGCCTCGCCGACGTTGGCCGCGCGCATCTCGCGGCGCCGCTTCTGGTAGGCGATGGAGTGCTCCTCGTACTCTGCCTTGGGCCATGGCGTCGGTAACGGCGTGTTCGGCGTTACGTGGTGTTTCCACTTGAGATTGTCCGGGTCGAGCAGCGCCGTGACATTGGGTTCGTAGGGTTCGGTGATCTCGGCGGGCGCCTCGTAGGCGACCGAACTCGTGTAGTACTCGTCCGCCAGGCCGGCGAAATGATGGCCGAACTCGTGCACGAACAGGTACGGTGCCCATTCGCTATTGGCTGCCGCGGTGCTGAACAGGCCGTAGATGCCCCCGCCACCGTAGACTTCCGTGTTGGTCAGGATCTCGATGAAATCGTAGGGCGCGGACGACGCGATTCGACGCATCGACTTGTTGTCGAAGGTCAGTATGTAGCGCTCGGAGCGGAAGGCATCGTAGGTGGCACCGATCGGCGAGTCGCGAAACGTCCCGGTCGAAGGCCGCGATACACCGGATTGCAGGGCGGCTGGCGCCAGCGCCCAGACGTTGAAGTCATCCTTGCGCTCCCTGAACGGTGACGTGTCGAACAGTATCGCCGTGAGCTCCTTCGCTTTCGCGATGAAATCGGCGTGCTCGTCTGCCGTGTAGCCGTCGCCCAGCAGCAAGAGGTCGACCTTTGTCGACGGATCGCCGCTCTCGTGTATTGCGACCACCGCATCGCCCCAGGCTCGCGATTCACGGTGCACGAGAACGTCCGCCGGGTCGAGTTCGATGCGCCAGACCTCTTCGAACTGGTGATGAAGAAGCGTGGAACGGAGAATGCCTTCGAAGAGGTCTGGCGCATCGAGCTCGACCCGGCGGACGTTCTCGTGCACCGTGAATCGCGAGCC
>JAAUXZ010021298.1_pt1 | contig 16398 bp, 15 predicted proteins | sample 7278131 | NCBI WGS metagenome assembly JAAUXZ01 (sample SAMN14350119, study PRJNA611818) | marine sediment metagenome | isolation source: surface marine sediment (3m) | place: French Polynesia: Moorea | collected 2018-08
ACTGATTTCAGCGCATGAAAAACCTCAGTACCATAACGTAATCCCTCTGAAAAGCTGCTGGCCCCCACCGGGACAATCATAAACTCCTGAAGATCAACACTGTTATCTGCATGTTCACCTCCATTAATGATATTCATCATTGGCACCGGCAAGGTTACGGCTTCTTCACCCCCAAGGTAGCGGTACAAGGGCTGTCCGGTAGATAACGCTGCCGCATGTGCATTTGCCAAAGAAACAGCCAACAGTGCATTCGCACCCAGACGACTCTTATTTTCAGTACCATCCAGATCTATCATGGCCTGATCGATTGAGGTCTGATCGATGCAACTCTTTCCGACCACACAGTCTGACAACTCCTTGTTAACATGAGACACCGCTTTAAGGACACCTTTACCCAGGAAGCGCTGCTTATCACCATCGCGTAATTCTATGGCTTCTCTCTCACCGGTAGAGGCGCCTGAAGGGGCCGCGGCACGTCCGGTTATGCCATTGTCCAGGGTCACTTCTGCTTCAACCGTCGGATTCCCTCTGGAATCTAAAATTTCTCGCCCAACTACGCGGGTTATATTTGCCATAAATGTCTCCAAAAATACTTTGTTTCTGTAATCTACAATCTAGACGATGCGGATTACACAATAATAAAAAAATTAAAGGTATTGCTGCTCATGTAAAGGGCTGGATTTCACCACTTGGTCAATGGACTTTAATACCTCGAGCAAACCCTCTAACTGTCCCAAAGGCCACGCATTAGGGCCATCACTGAGTGCCTGTTCCGGTTGTGGGTGTGTCTCCATAAACAAACCAGACACACCTACCGCGACGGCAGACCGTGCCAATACAGGAACGAATTCTCTTTGTCCGCCCGATGCCGAACCCTGACCACCCGGCAGTTGAACCGAATGTGTGGCATCAAAAACCACGGGAACTCCGGTATTTCGCATCACGGCCAGGGAACGCATATCGGAAACCAGGTTGTTGTAACCGAAACTGGCACCACGTTCACACACCATGATTTGTTGGTTACCGACTTCCAGGGCTTTATCAGCCACATTTTTCATATCCCAGGGGGATAAAAATTGTCCTTTTTTAATATTGACCGGTAATCCCTGCCTGGCCACGCTTTGAATGAAGTTGGTTTGTCGGCATAAAAAAGCCGGAGTTTGTAAAACATCCACGACCGCGGCCACTTCATCAAGCGGAGTATCTTCATGCACATCGGTTAACACAGGGACACCCACCTGTTCCTTGACCTTGCGCAGGATGTCCAGTCCTTGCGTGAGCCCGGGGCCACGAAAACTTTTACTACTGGAACGATTGGCTTTATCAAAAGACGATTTATAGATGAAAGGAATAGAAAGACGTTCACAGATGTCTTTCAGTGTGGATGCTGTCTCCAGCGCCAGCGACTCACTTTCAATAACACATGGGCCCGCGATCAGGAAAAAAGGATGAGTTAAACCGACCTCATAATCACCCAGCTTCATGCGGATTGGTCCTGCTGGTTTTCAAGTGCTGCCTGAATAAAACTGTTGAATAACGGATGGCCCTCACGTGGCTGCGAGGTAAATTCTGGATGAAACTGACAAGCTACAAACCAGGGATGATCAGCCAGCTCGACCATTTCCACCAGTTCATTATCAACCGAGACACCGGAGATCACCAGGCCCGCATTCTGCAAGGCATCAAGATAGTTATTGTTAAACTCAAAACGATGACGATGCCGTTCATGAATCTGTTCGGCGCCTTCGTAGGCTTTTTGTGCGCGTGTACCCGGCACTAATTTACAGGTTTGCGCGCCGAGTCGCATACTTCCGCCAAGGTCGGTATCTTCATCGCGAACTTCAACAGAACCATCCCTGTTTTTCCACTCAGTAATAAGAGCGATAACGGGTTCCGGTGTTTTTGGATTGAATTCGGTGCTGTGCGCCTTGGTCAATCCCAGAACGTTACGCGCATACTCGATAACGGCTACCTGCATACCCAAACAAATGCCCAGGTAGGGTACTTTTTGAGTACGTGCATAATTGACCGCTTTGATCTTGCCTTCCACACCACGACTGCCAAAACCTCCGGGAACCAGAATGGCATCAAGATTTTTAAGCAGATCCGTCCCTTCATCTTCAATTTGGTCAGAATCAATTTTGATCACATTGACTTTCGTATGGGTATGAATACCTGCATGCACGAGCGCTTCATTTAAGGATTTATAAGCATCGGTGTGTTCGATGTATTTACCCACAAATCCGATATTGACCTCGTGCTTGGGGTGCTGCAGTGAATACACGATTTCATCCCAGTCACTGAGATCGGCAGGAGGTTGCTCAAGACCAAATTTCTTCAACACGATGTCATCCAGTCCTTGTTCATGGAGTTCGCGCGGGATTTTATAAATATGATCAACATCAACAGCAGAAATGACAGCTTCGGGTTTTACGTTGGTGAATAATGCAATCTTTTTACGCTCATCATCAGGAATAGGACGATCGGCTCGACACAACAGAATATCCGGTTGGATACCGATCGAGCGTAACTCTTTCACTGAATGTTGCGTGGGTTTGGTTTTAATCTCACCGGCGGCAGGAATATAAGGCACCAGAGTTAGATGAATAAACAAGGCCTTGTCATGTCCCAGTTCAACACCTAGTTGGCGAATTGATTCCATAAACGGCAATGACTCAATATCACCCACCGTTCCGCCAATTTCAACCAACACGATATCCGCGTCATTGGTACTGTTTAAAACAGAGGTTTTGATTTCATCGGTAATATGGGGAATCACCTGCACCGTAGCACCCAGGTAATCGCCGCGGCGTTCCTTCGCAATGACCTTTTCATAGATTCGTCCTGTGGTGTAATTACTGGATTGACTACCTTTAATCGCCGCAAAGCGTTCATAGTGGCCGAGATCAAGATCAGTCTCTGCACCATCGTCGGTAACATAGACTTCACCGTGTTGAAACGGACTCATGGTCCCTGGATCCACATTGATATAGGGATCCAATTTGATCATGTTAATACTCAGTCCACGGGCCTGCAGGATTGCACCTAAGGAGGCAGACGCAATACCCTTGCCCAGTGATGAAACCACACCACCAGTGATAAATATAAATCGGCTCATAAAGCAGAAAAAAAGTTGAAAAGGAAATGCCGGACGGGAAATTAGATTAACAGATGCATGTTGTTAAAACAATGTTGCAGACCTGCTGCTTTGGCGATTTTCACACATTATTTTTCGCCCAGGTAATCCTTGAATTCGGCTTTTTACTATTTCCATCTTAAAACTGGGCGCCATTATCGATTAACGATTGGCTATAAACACCGCCCTCAGTGGGGCTGGATACCCTTCAATGGTCAAATCAGCATTAGCAGGATCCAGGCATTGAGGTAATGACTCAAACTGCATCCAGTCCGTACTGCGTTGTTCATCTGTAGAGGTCTGATTGAGATCCACCAGACGCACGTTATTAAAACCACTCCGTTTTAACCAGTGCTCCAACTCAGGTACCGAGGGTAAAAACCAGACATTATTCATCCGCGCATAACGTGATTCGGGCACCAGCACATCACCTCGCCCCCCGTTAATGACCAGAGTTTCCAGACACAGCTCACCACCCTCTTTTAATAATTGCTTGAGTTGCAGCAAATGATCAAAAGGTGATCGTCGGTGGTATAACACCCCCATGGAAAAAACCGTGTCAAACCATTGAAGATTGGCAGGCATTTGCTGGATACCAATGGGCAACATGAAAAAACGTTGGTCGCTGCAATATTTTTGTAAAGCCTGGTATTGCATATTAAATAAAACGGAAGGATCAATGCCCAGAACCAGCTCGGGATTTTGATCAAGCATGCGCCACGCGTGATAGCCATTACCACACCCGACATCAAGAATCCGTCTATTGTGTAATGCAGTAAGATGAGGGGCCACCCTGTCCCACTTATAATCCGAGTGCCATTCGCTATCAATATATACTGAGCCAATTTTATAAGGCCCTTTACGCCAGGGTTTTAACAAACTTAAAGCTTGCCTCAGTTGATTGGTAGCCCGGCACGTTCCTTCCACAGTGATGGCGGGTTGAGAATAAGACACTGTGGCATGTTCAATAGGGGGTAGAAGTTCCAAGGCATCAGACCAGCGTTGATAGTCACCGTGATGTTCTTGACTGAACCAAGACCTTTGTAAATGTTTCAATTCATCCACCCAGTGATTGAATCCAGCTTGTTCAAGCTGCTGGTATAAAACCTGAAAATCCATGATTTATTCTGATTTAATGGCTAGTAGAGAAATAAAATTGAAGCACTGAAAACAATCATAAACCTGCCTAAATCCTGCTTCATGCAAGCGTTGGTAATGCTGTTGCCGGGTATCTGGAATCAGTACATTTTCGAGTGCCGTACGCTTCTGGCTGATTTCCAAATCACTATATCCCTGGAGTTTTTTATACCCCTGATAGAGTTCCGTCATCGTTTTATGAACTTGTTGATCTTCGAAAGCCACTTTTTCGGTCAGTACCAGAATACCTCCCGCATTCAATCCCCTGTAGATCTTCTCGATCATAACTGCGCGTTGTTCTGGATCGATAAATTGTAAGGTCAGGTTCAACACCACCATCGAGGCATTTTGTATATCGATGGATTCAATATCCTGGCATAACCAGTTGACCGCAAGGTCTGCATGTCGCTTATGGCACTTTCGGATCATCGAAGAGGAGTTGTCTACTGCATAAATCTGGCAATGACGCTGATGTATTTGTTTTGCAATGACTCGGGAGATCACTCCTGTAGAACACCCGAGGTCATAGACGTTACTGGAATGAGTGACAAAAATATCGGCATACAGGGCTAAAAGTTTGACCAGTAACTCGTAACCCGGGACTGATCGATTGATCATGTCATCGAAAACCCGGGTGACCTCTTCATCGAACTCAAAGGCTTTAACTGAGGTTAATGGTTTTGCAAAAACTTTATCTTTAGACGTTAAGTCTGTCATGAATCGTCGTGAACCAGGTGATACAATTAAGGTTTTAAATTATCGCATATCATTATGTTAAAGAAATGTCTTTACCCGGTTGCCGGATATGGCACACGTTTTCTGCCGGCCACAAAATCCATGGCCAAGGAAATGTTACCCATAGTTGATAAACCACTGATTCAGTATGCTGTGAAGGAGGCCATGGATGCCGGCTTAACCGAACAGGCTTTTGTAACCGGCAGGACTAAGCGTTCCATCGAGGATCATTTCGATATCAGTTATGAACTCGAAAATGAGATCAAAGGGACTTCCAAGGTGGATAAATTGGCTGAAATTCATGCCATACGGGAAAACTGTGTGTTTACCTATACACGGCAGACCCAAATGAAAGGTCTCGGCCACGCCATTCTCACTGGCGAACCCATGATCGGTGATTCACCATTTGGTGTAATTCTGGCGGATGACCTCTGTATTACTGAAGGTGATTCAGTCATGAAACAAATGGCCGGTCTCTACAAACAGTTTCGATGCAGTATCGTAGCCATTGAAGAAGTGCCCAAAGAGGAAACCTATAAATACGGTGTTATCGCTGGCGAACAATTTCAGGATGATTTATTCAAAGTCAAAGATATGGTCGAAAAACCGGCTCCGGAAGATGCGCCCAGCAACATGGCGATTATCGGCCGCTATATTCTTACCCCGGATATCTTTGACTATATACGTGACACCAAACCCGGAACCAATGGTGAGGTACAAATTACGGATGCCCTAATGGCTCAAGCCAAACAGGGTTGTGTCATGGCCTATAAATTTAAGGGTAAACGATTTGATTGTGGCAGTTTACATGGTTACGTTGATGCCACCAATTATTGCTACAACAAGTTTCATGATCCTTCAGAATGACACCATAGCTCAATGAGTTGATCATCGATCCATATCTGGGGCGTGACCTCACGTAACCACGGTGGCACCTGGTATTTTTGAAAGAGCCTCTTTAACTTGTGAGCTGATCCTTGGGTTCTTTTTTCTGCTGTAGATTGTCGGAACCTGAGCTCAATCTTTTGCGCTTGTTCTTCAACCCCACAGTATTTCAGAAGTTCTTTGCGTGTTAGGGTTAACGCAATCATGGTAACATTTACTGGGTCTTCGGAATCCTTTAAAAGGACTGTTGACGGCAGCTCAGAGGGTAAAGGGTTCACAATATAAAGACAGCCCTGATAGCGACGAAGAGTAAAACCCTCTCCATGAATCACTGGCATCGCATCGGCTCTCGCTTCGAGCTGTGTTAGTAACTCCTGAATCTTTTTATAACCTATCACTTTTTTACCCTGATGGATCATCCAGTAACGCAATAGATTCTTTTTTCGTCCCGCCGAAAATTTGCTCATGGCCTCCAGATTTAAACAGGTATATTCACTGTTTTGTTTGTTGACTGCACATTTTAAATAGTCCTCTTGGGCATACTCATTCTGGAGTGAGGCTATTTCATTTTGCCAATCAGCTGCTCGGTGAAGTTGTTGCACTGTTGCCGGCCAACGTTCTTTCAACAGGGGCAACACCTTGTGACGCAGATAATTACGATCAAAGTTCAGTGAGCGATTACTGGGATCTTCAACCCATGCTAACTGATGTTGCTGAGCATAGGCTTCAATATCAGTTCGGCGAGTATTAATCAGTGGTCTGAACACGATACCCTGGCCAAGAGGTCTTTGTTGGGCAATGGCGCTTAAACCTTGAGCACCGGATCCTCGCAAGAGATTGAGTAGCAGCGTTTCGGCCTGGTCATTCATATGATGAGCGGTCAATAATGCATCATGACGATTCAGTGCTTTTGCGAAAAGCGCATACCGCTGTTCCCGGGCCCTTGCTTCGAGGTTATTCACTGCAGCCGACAAATTCAAACGATCAATTCTGCAGGTGATGCCATTTTCCTGGGCCTGCTGCTGGGCAAAGGCTTCCATTTCATCGGCATTGTCCTGTAAACCATGATTAATGTGCCAAAGCACCATTTCATAACGGTCTTGATAAGACTTCAAAGCATGTAAAAGCACAACTGAATCTATACCGCCGCTATAGGCAATAAAGAAACGTTTTATATGAGAAGGTAAGGGATTTAAGTTTAGAACAAGATTGATCATCGAGTTTACCCGTGATCTCACTAGATATCAGCTTTCTATGAAAGCTCCAAAACCCATCAAGCGGTTGTATCGCTGATCCAGTAGTTTATCGATACCTATTGACCCCAGGGTTTCAATATTCTCTGAAAGGTTTTCCCTGAGACTGTGGGCCATTTGATCAAAATCACGATGCGCACCTCCCAGGGGCTCACCAATGACCTGATCAATTAAACCTAGATCGAGTAAACGCTCAGCGGTAATGCCTAATGCCTCTGCAGCCTGAGGTGCTTTCTCTGCACTTTTCCAGAGTATGGAAGCACAACCTTCAGGAGAAATCACTGAGTAAATCGAATATTGCAGCATATTCAATCGGTCGCCAACTGCTATGGCGAGTGCACCGCCAGAACCACCTTCGCCGATAATGGTTGCAATGATAGGCGTTTTTAATTCGGCCAGCACATAAAGATTTCTCGCTATGGCTTCACTCTGCCCTCTTTCTTCGGCCCCAATTCCAGGATAGGCGCCCGGTGTATCCACAAGGGTAATCAAGGGCATCTTGAATTTTTCAGCTAACTTCATCAGGCGCATGGCCTTGCGGTAACCTTCCGGTCTGGGCATGCCGAAATTTCGCTTTATCTTTTCACGGGTATCGCGTCCCTTCTGCTGACCAATGACCATTACGGGCTTGCCGTTCAAACGACCAATTCCACCGATCATGGGATAATCATCGGCATAAGCTCTATCCCCATGCAAGAACTCAAAATCATCAAACATGCGTTCAATGTAATCCATGGCATAGGGACGATTGGGATGGCGTGCAATCTGAGAAATTTGCCAAGGTGTTAACTTGGAAAAAATGGAGGTCGTCAGACTTTCGACCTTCTTTTCCAATACCGTGATTTCTTCAGTGATATTGATTTCAGAATCGTCCGTAACATACCTGAGCTCTTCAATCTTGGCTTGAAGTTCTGCAATAGGTTGTTCGAATTCTAAAAAATTAGGGTCCATATCAATACCGTCGTTTAAAATAGAATTGTAGCGATATCACTCAATTCTGTCAGCAAAAGTAATCAATATTCATGAATTAATCGCTTTCGCGATTGATTGATTGAGTTGCCTTAAAGTTTCTACCGGGTCCGGACTTTGTGTGATAGGACGACCCATAACCAGATAACTTGAACCTGCCAGTATGGCCTGTTCAGGTGTCATCACCCGATGCTGGTCATCTTTATTAGACTCCAGGGGACGTATACCCGGTGTCACCAGTAATGCCTGCTTACCGAACACGTGACGTATGCTCTTTACTTCCTGGGCTGAACAAACCATACCATCCAATCCACTCTCTAACGCCATGCCGGTTAAATCCAGCACGGTTTGTTCAATACTTTTATGAATACCTAATTCATTTAATCCCTGTTGATTGGTACTGGTTAAAATCGAAACCGCTATTAACCGGGGTCTTTGTGATTCTTGCAGATGCGCAATTCCCTCTTTTGCAGCTACCATCATATCTCGCCCCCCTAGCGCATGAACATTAAGCATCCATACACCCAACTCCGCAGCGGCTTGAACGGCTTTGTTCACAGTGTTAGGAATATCATGATATTTAAGATCAAGAAAAACCTGAAAACCCTGGTTAACACATTCTTTAACCAACTCAGGACCTGCACGGGTAAATAACTCTTTTCCGATCTTTAACTTGCAGAGTTCAGGGTCAAGTGGCGCTATGAACTGACGCGCCTGATCTGCAGCCGCAAAATCGAGTGCCACTATAATTTTTGAATCACTATCAGGCATAATATTTTGTTATGAATTGACAGGTCTAAAACTTGACCAGCTGTTACAGCTAGGACAATTCCAGTGCATATTCTGACTGCCATAACCACAAACACTGCAGTTATAGGCTATGCGCTTATTGTTCGTATCCTGAAAATGTATGGAAATTTCTGGCCACAGGTCACTTAAGCTCTCTGGCCGTGATTGTAAATATTTGAACGCAAAATCAAACAGTTCCATTGAAGGTGAAGATTTAACGGCTTCCCTCAAAAAATCTCGCAATTGCTCATGTTTTTCAGCATTGGCATAACTCTGTAAAATTTCTAATGCCACCGTGGACGAAGAAGATTTATGGTACTGGGTTAACAAGAACTCTTCATATTTATCCGCTGACCCATTATGCAGAAATAATTGCCTGGCTGGTTTTAGATAAATATCAATGAATTGTGGGCTTGAATTCAACAATTGATTAAATATTTTTTTGGCGCGTTGATATTGCCCTGTCTTGAAATGAACATCAATCAATGCAAGTAAAGCTCTAAGGCATCGATTATCAATCTGTACCGCTTTATCCAGATATTCTTTGGCCTCCCGTAAGTTACCGGAAGCCAGTGCATTTTCAGCCATCTCACAATAGCAATGCGTGAGTATTAATTTACCATCGGGTTCATTTTCATCCGCCAAAACTTGAGCAGCTGTTCTGGCCAGCGGCCATGCTTTTTCCAGGCTATATAACTCAAATAACTTACGCTGTGCTGATATATTTTTGGGATTAATTTGAACCAATTCTTTAAATAAATTTTCAGCTCGATCCAATAAGCCTGCCTTAAGGTAATCTTCGGCTAACTCAGTTAAAGCCATAACTCTCTGGCTTTGATCAAGATTGGGACGGGCAACCAGGTTTTGATGAATCTTGATCGCATGATCAACTTCGCCTTTGGAACGAAAAAGGTTACCCAGTGCCAGGTGAGTTTCCATTGTTTCATTATCGACCTTGATTAGGTCAACGAATAGCTCGATGGCTTTATCGGATTTATTCGCCAGTAAATAATTTAAGCCCTGAATATAAGATTCTGCACAATCATTGAAATTATTTTGTGGCGACTGTCGAGTGGAAGATGATAGACGACCAATTAACCAGCCTAATAGAAGGCTCGCGATAATGATTGCTGGAAACCAGATATCCATACGCTGAATGGTAGTCTACCGGGTAAACCGCATCAATAAATGGAGTGGAGAAATTGTATTAAATTATTTTTGATTATTAGCGCGATCGCGTAATTCCTTACCAGGTTTAAAATGTGGGACATACTTTCCAGGCAGTTCCACTTTTTCACCGGACTTGGGGTTCCGCCCTATTCTGGGTGGCCGATAATGTAGACTAAAACTACCAAAACCCCTAATTTCAATGCGTTCCCCCATCGATAATGCATTACTCATCATCTCTATAAGTCCCTTCACAGCCAGTTCGACATCCTTATAAGCAAGATGCCCCTGACTTCTCGACAGGTTATCGATTAAATCTGATTTTGTTATTGAAGGTGTATATTCTTGTTCTTTCATAACAAAGCCCTTTTATAGTAATTAGAGGGACAGGTAGTCACCAACGGACCACCTGTCCTCTTGTTGACGGTTTAATCGTCTGAACCCAGCTTTTCTTTCAATAAATCACCCAGGCTGGTGGTTGCAGCACCTGAATCGCTGCTAGCCGCATAATCTGAGAGGGCCTCTGCCTCTTCATCAGCATCCTTCGCCTTGATGGATAGAAATACACTACGGTTCTTGCGATCCATTCCAGTCAGTTTAGCTTCAACTTCGTCGCCTTCACTCAGAAAAGTTCTGGCATCTTCTACGCGATCCTTGGCCATTTCGGAAGCACGTAAAATACCTTCCAGACCATCACCCAAATCAATAATCGCAGCCTTGGCATCAACCGAAATTACGGTACCTTTGACGATACTGTTCTTTGGATTGGCACCAATGAAGTTGGCAAAAGGATCTTTATCCAATTGTTTGATACCCAGCGAAATACGTTCCCGCTCAGGATCAATAGACAATACCATTGCTTCAACTTCCTGGCCCTTCTGGTAATCACGCACAGCTTCATCACCGGTTTTATTCCAGGATAAGTCCGTCAAGTGAATCAGGCCATCAATATTGCCATCAAGTCCAATGAAGATACCAAAATCGGTAATTGACTTAATTTTGCCATTGATGATATCACCCTTGTTATGGGTGGCGGAAAATTCATCCCAAGGATTGGGCTGACACTGTTTCATGCCCAAAGAGATACGACGACGTTCTTCGTCAATCTCAAGGATCATGACTTCAACTTCGTCACCGAGATTGACGACCTTGTTAGGATTGACATTCTTGTTGGTCCAATCCATTTCAGAGACATGAACCAAACCTTCAACACCATCTTCAATCTCAACAAAACAGCCATAATCGGTAATATTGCTGACATGGCCAAATAAACGTGAACCTTCTGGATAACGTCGCATAATGTTAACCCAAGGATCATCACCGATCTGTTTCAGACCCAAAGAAACACGATTCTTCTCGCGATCGAATTTAAGCACAACCACTTCGATTTCCTGGCCGATTTCAACCACCTCAGACGGATGCTTGACGCGTTTCCAAGCCATATCGGTGATATGCAATAGACCATCGATGCCACCCAGATCAAGAAACGCACCATAATCGGTAAGGTTCTTTACAATCGCGCGGACTTTTTCTCCTTCTTTCAAGGATTCGAGCATCTTTTCGCGTTCTTCGCTGAATTCTTGTTCAACTACCGCTCTACGAGAGACCACGACATTATTACGTTTCTGGTCAAGCTTAATGATTTTGAACTCAAGATCTTTCTCTTCGAGATAGGCGGTATCCCGAACGGGACGCACATCTACCAGGGAGCCTGGCAAAAAGGCACGAATTTCACCAATATCGACGGTAAATCCACCTTTGACCTTTCCGGTAAAACGACCCGTAACAATTTCATCGGCTTCGAGAGCCTGTTCAAGACGTTTCCAGGCACGGGCTCTTTTAGCTTTTTCACGAGACAGTCTGGATTCACCATAACCATCCTCGAACGAATCCAGCGCAACTTCAACTTGATCACCAATTTGAACGTCAAGTTCACCGTTTTCGTTATAAAACTGTTCTACAGGTATGACACCTTCAGATTTCAATCCGGCGTTAACAATGACAACGTCACGATTAATTCCAACCACTTCGCCGGTAATAATTTCACCAACGCGCATGTTTGTTTGAGCAATGCTTTCCTCAAACATTTGTGCAAAATTTTCTGACATGAATATTCCTAATAAGAGATAAAAGTAACAACAGGTAGGAACCCTGAAATTACAGTCTAGTTAAACTTAATAAAGACTAGCTGTCTTTACACCCAATTATTGTTGATCCTTGATATGTTCCATCATCAGATCAAATACCTGATCACGATCCATCATGCTGCAATCAACAATCAATGCATCCGAAGCCGGTACCAGGGGTGAGATAGCCCGATTACGGTCTCGCTCATCTCTAGCTTCAATTTCTTCAAGCAGGTCGGCGATGTTAGCTGATAATCCCATATTAATCAACTGGTTATAACGCCGTTTAGCCCTGATTTCGGCTGAAGCATGTAAATATATCTTAATTTTTGCATCCGGAAACACCACGGTTCCCATATCCCGTCCATCGGCTACCAGTCCTGGGGGCTGGAAAAAATCACGTTGTATAGTGAGTAAATGGGTCCGAATCAATGGGTAGGATGCCACCATCGAAGCGGCTCCCCCAGCCTCTTCTGAGCGTATTTGCAATGAAACATCTTCACCATTTAAGAAAGGAATGATTAATTCATCGCCCGATTCAAAATGAATATCCAGATCCTCAAGAGAATTTAGGACCTGTTGTTCATCTTCGAGACTGATTTGCTTGTTGATGGCATGTAAAGCCGCAAGCCGGTAGATGGCACCACTATCAAGAATATGAAACCCCAATTCCTTGGCCAACCTGAGGGCAAGACTGCCTTTACCAGATCCACTTGGTCCGTCGATGGTCACAACATAAGGTTTCACAGCTTACGTGACCTCAATTTGAAAACCAGCATGATTGGCCAAATCCGCAAACCCGGGGAATGAAGTATTGACGTTATCACAGTCATTTATTGTGATGGCTGTTTTAGCCCCCAGCGAAGCGACTGCAAAAGCCATAGCGATTCGATGATCGCCATGGGAATCGACTTCCCCGCCACTGACCGGTCCGCCCTGGATCACAATACCATCTGCAGTGGCCTGGGCATGCACGCCCAAATTATTCAATCCATCAGCCATCACCTGAATACGATCACTTTCCTTAACCCTGAGTTCCTCAGCCCCCGTTAAAATCGTCGTACCTTGAGCAAAACTAGCTGCCACAAAAATCACTGGAAATTCATCAATCGCCAGAGGCACCAAGTGTTTAGGAATTTCGATACCTTTTAAAGGTGCGGATTTAACCACTATATCCGCGACGGGCTCACCTCCAACTTCACGTTCGTTAATCAATGTAATATCTGCTCCCATCAACTCGAGAATATCGATGATCCCGATTCGAGTGGGATTGACTCCGACATGGTTCAGGGTCATTTCACTTTGAGGCAGGATACTGGCCGCAACCATAAAAAAGGCTGCTGATGAAATATCAGCGGGAATTTCAATATTGGTGGCCTCTAGTGATTGCCCGCCACGCATAGAGATCTTGTTTTGTGTTGAAATCACTTCACATCCAAAACCACGTAACATCCGTTCAGTGTGATCTCGTGTCGGTGCAGGCTCAATCACCTCGGTGATTCCGTCAGCATATAAACCCGCAAGTAGGACACAGGACTTTACCTGGGCTGATGCCACTGGTAACTCATAGTGAATCGCCTTTAAAGGTACCCCACCATGAATCCACAACGGTGCTGTGCCGTCTGCTTCACTGTTGATTTCTCCCCCCATTAATTGGATGGGATCGATAACCCGTTTCATCGGTCGAGTGGATAACGAGGCATCGCCGATCAGTTGAGTGTCAAATACCTGCCCGCTCAATAAACCGACCAATAAGCGCATGGCCGTACCTGAGTTTCCCATGTCTAGCGCTCGAATGGGTTTTGATAGACCTTGCATGCCCACGCCATGAACAATAATTTCACTAGGGGTTTGTTCTATATTCACACCCATATCTTGAAAGGCTTGCAAAGTATGCAAACTATCCTCACCCTCTAAAAAACCGCTGATCTCTGAGGTTCCATGTGCTATCGATGACAGAATAATGGAGCGATGAGAGATTGACTTATCTCCTGGTACACGGATATAGCCATACACGGATTCGCTTGGATTGCATACAAAAGTAGTCATAGGGATTTAATATTCAAAAAATATTCTAGGAATTGTACAACAACGCCCTCTCAAAAGAATGGGCTATCAACAACGCATGACTCATAAATGGCGTAACTGGTCACGGGTGTGTTTGGCGTCTCGAAACAGATCAAACAAGGCCTCTGGGTCATTATTCTGTATTGCGCTGGCAATGTGATCGAGCTCCTCCTTGTAGCCCTGGATGAGTTTCACCAGGGCATCACCATTGGCGAGACAGATATCACGCCACATGACGGGATCACTGGAAGCGATGCGTGTAAAATCTCGAAACCCGCCTGCAGCGTAATTAAAAATTTCATCCTGGTCTGTCATTTTTGATAAATGGGACACGAGTGAAAATGCTAACATATGGGGTAAATGAGACGTTGCTGCTAAGACCATATCATGATGATGCACTTCCATATGTTCTACTTGGGCACCACACGCTCGCCACATATTTTCAACCACATTGACAGCGTCTTCATCAGTATCTTGAGCCGGGGTAAGGATCACCTTGCGCTCTTGATATAAACTGGAAAAACCAGCCTCAACACCACTATTCTCAGTGCCCGCAATAGGATGCCCTCCAACAAACCGAGAGACTTTATCACCGAGGATTTCGCTTGCATCCTGCATGACCGTTTCCTTTGCACTACCGACATCAGTGATAACCGCTGCAGGTTTAAGACTGGTCGATATCTGCGAAAAAACTTCACGCATGGCACCTAGAGGTACTGCCACAACGATGACATCAGCCTCTTTAACTGCTGCAGCGATATCTAAAGCATAGTCATCTATGACACCCAGTTTGACACCTTTTTTTAGATTCTTTTCAGAACGCCCACATCCAGTAACCTTGTTAACATTACCTGAATCTTTCAAAGCTAATGACAATGAGCTGCCAATTAAACCCACTCCAATGATAACGAGGTGATTAATCATAGAATCTCACTCAATGAGTCATACAGGCGTTGCATCTGATCAGGTGTACCTATTGAGATACGTAAAAAATCATGTAGTTGATAGTTGCCTAATGGGCGCACAATAATGCCTTTGTTCAATAATTTCTGGTACAGATCTGAAGTTCTGGATCCAAATTCAACGGTTAAAAAATTGCCCGCCGAGGGGATATAAAACAACCCCTTGTCACTACAGTATTGTTTTAAATCGCTCAGACCCTGAGTATTAACCTGGATACTTTGTTCAACGAATGCGCTATCCTCGAGACTGGCTTTCGCAGCACTTAAGGCTAATAGGTTGGCATTAAAAGGTTGGCGCACCCGGTTCAATAAGTCGCTGATTTCGGGGCTGGAAATGGCATAACCCAAGCGTAATCCTGCTAATCCGTAAATCTTTGAGAAAGTCCGTGTCACGATAAGATTGTTGAATTGGTTTAACCAAGTTGTGGAATCGGGATAATCAGGAACATTGACATATTCAAAGTAAGCTTCATCGATGACTACTGCGATATGTTCAGGTACTGCCTCGATGAAATTAAGCAAGTCGGCCTTTTCCACCCATGTGCCAGTGGGATTATTGGGATTGGCTATGAAAACAACAGCCGTATTTTCATTGATTTGTTCAAGCATCCCCTCGAGGTTGTGACCATATGCCTGAGCCGATTGTCGCGGTAAAGCTTTGCTTATTCGAGCTTTTGCACCGCAGGCTTGAGTCACCAGTGGATAGATTATAAAAGCAAACTCAGAAAAAACCGCTTCCTTACCTGACGTCAAAAAGGTTCTGGCAATCAAATCAAGCACATCATTGGAACCATTACCCATGGTTAATTGATGGGTTTCAACCCCCAGATTTTTAGCCAGGGCCTGCTTAAGATAATAAGCATTGGCATCTGGGTATAACGAGACTTCCGAAAGTTGATGTTCAATAACTTCTTGTACCCGCGGAGAACAACCCAGCGGATTTTCGTTGGACGCGAGTTTGATACTATCTGTGATTCCCAACTCCCGTTCCAACTCTTCCACCGGTTTACCGGGAGTATACGGGTGCAGGGATTTAATTTGATTTAATGCCGTATCAATAACTGACATGCTTAGAGCACAACTTTCGGGTAAGAACCCAGAATCTTGAAGAGCGCAGCCTGTTCCTGCAAGGCTTCTAACGCCTGTTTGACATGTTCTTGCTGCTGATGACC
>JAAUXZ010155367.1_pt1 | contig 16373 bp, 19 predicted proteins | sample 7278131 | NCBI WGS metagenome assembly JAAUXZ01 (sample SAMN14350119, study PRJNA611818) | marine sediment metagenome | isolation source: surface marine sediment (3m) | place: French Polynesia: Moorea | collected 2018-08
AGCAACCTAAATATCTTTCTCTATCCCGGTGAACAGGACCTGATGCTGATGCAATACGACCAGGTCTACCGCAGCAACAACTTCAACAATGAAACCGCCAAGCAACTGTACTGGCGCAAGCAGCACAATCGCTGGCAAATCGTCTACGAGGGCACCCGCCCGCTGAACCAGGCTAACGCCCGCCTGGCCAGCAACTAAGCGCGCTGCTGACGGCCTCGAGCGGGGATTACCTGACCAGCCGCAGGCGCTTGACGATTTCATCCTCATCGATATCGTCGACGCTAAAGATCTTCAGATGACGCATCAATTTGCCCTTGCCTTCGAACAGGCTTAGTTCAGCGGCGGACAGGCCCTGGATCGCAAAGCCGATATTCACATGGTTTTTCAATCCCACGAGATAAAACTTATCCTGATACCAGGGTACGCCATTGTTGAAGCTTTCAACGATGTCCGGGAAGCTGTGGAGGATGATTTCCCTTAACCGCTGGCATATCTCCCGTTGCGGTGAAGGCAGCTTGTGCAGGTATTGTTCGACCTTGGCATCCATGGCAACCGGCTAACTCAGTTTCAAGTCCTGTCCCGGCTGAATTACATCTCCCTGAAGATTATTCAGCGCCCTGAGGTTGCTGACGGTGACGCCGTAGGTGTTGGCGATCTTCCACAGTGAATCGCCTGACTTGACCTTGTACACTTCCGGCAATAACAGCGGCGATGACTCCTGTTCGGCGATCTCGGCATCTTCATCCAGGTTGATCTTATACTCGACCAGAAAATCCGCTACATCGAAACAGGGACAGGCCTTGGGCGACGCGCCGGTCTGGCGAATCAGGTCGCGGTGACCCATGATCTTGACCTGGTCCGGGGTTTCATGCGACTTGAGGAAAGCCTTGATCAACCTGACCAGGGTCCGGAACTGTTTCTTGGTGAAGTTTTTCTCGGGTTGTCCCGCTGCATCCAGGCCACCGGCCAGGGTGACGCCAAAACTGCGTTTGTTCCAGCCGGCACCGCAGCCACCGACATGTGCCCCTTTTTGTTCCACCGGCCGGGTCGGAAAGCCATCATCGAACATCTGCAACTGGCCATCGCGGGTAATCACGGCATGATAACCACAGCCGCTCCAACCGCGTTTCTTGTGTAACCGGTCTACCCATTTGGCATCGATATTCTGCTGGCTGGTCTTGGTCGCGGTGCAATGCACGATGAAATGGTCATAGTGTGAAATGCGCGGATCGATCTGCTTGAAAATCGCCATGCTGCCTCCCTGTTTTCCACCTGTTAATTGTTGATGTTTAACTGTAACCTAGACACATCCTCAATGTCATAATAAATATCCCTATGATCGATATCCTCGTCGCAGACTTAGCCGACCCTGAACAGGGCAAGGCGTTGGTCAACCTGCTTGATCAATATGCCCGGCATCCCATGGGCGGTGGTCAGGAACTGTCTACATTTACCCGGATCAACCTGGCCGCGACCCTGAAGGAACGCAGCGATTGCACGGTGATCCTTGCCTTTGATGGTGATGAGGCCGTAGGCCTGTGCAATTGTTTTCAAGGCTTTTCCACCTTTGCCTGTAAACCAATCCTCAATATTCACGATATTTACGTGGCCGAGGATTTTCGTGGGCAGGGTATTGCCGGGCAAATGATGGCATTTGCCGAGCGGCTGGCACGGGAACAGGGTTGCTGTAAGGTCACGTTGGAAGTCCTGACCAAAAACCATGCGGCCAAGGCCGCTTACATGACCGCCGGCTATGCTCCCTACCAACTGGATGCCGAATTTGGCCAGGCCGAATTCTGGCAGAAAACCCTGGAATGACCGAGCATCATCCCGGTTAGACCACATCCCGGCGAGCCTTTATAATAGCCGGCCGATTCTACCCCTCACATCACTGGTATCTCATGTCTGCAATTGTTCTGGATGGAAAGGCCCTGGCCACGCAAATTGAACAGCAACTGGCCGAACGGGTCGCTGTGATCATGGAGCAAACCCAGGGCATTATCCCGATCCTGGCCACCATCCTGGTCGGCGATGATCCCGCGTCCGCCACCTATGTCAGGATGAAGGGCAACGCCTGTAACCGGGTCGGCATGGAATCGATCAGCATTACCCTGGATGCTGCTACCACCACCGAACAGCTGATGGCGGAAATCCAGCAACTTAACGACAATCCCGACGTGCATGGCATTCTGCTGCAACATCCGGTACCCGGGCAGATCAATGAACGCCTGTGCTTCGATTCGATCGCGCTGGCCAAGGATGTCGATGGCGTTACCTCACTCGGATTCGGTAAGATGGCGATGCAGGAGTTTGCCTATGGCTCGGCTACCCCGGCCGGTATTATCAATATCCTCGATGCCTATGATATCGATCCCAGTGGTAAACACGCGGTGGTGGTCGGGCGCAGCGCGATCCTGGGCAAACCGATGGCGATGATGTTATTGAACAAGAACGCGACGGTAACTGTGTGCCATTCGCGTACCCAGGATCTGCCCGCCTACGTGCGCCAGGCCGATATCATCGTCGGCGCCGTCGGCAAGCCGGAATTGATTCGCGGTGAATGGATCAAGGATGGCGCGGTGGTCATCGATGCCGGTTACCACCCCGGCGGGATCGGTGATATCGAGCTGGAGGCGATCAAGGACCGTTGTTATGCCTATACCCCGGTACCGGGCGGGGTCGGCCCGATGACGATTGCCACCCTGATCACGCAGACGGTGGATGCCGCCGAAAGACATTATGAAATATATTAGAATATTCTAATATTTGATTAATGAAGCGTTTTTGGATATACTTCTGTCTAATTCAGGCATAAAATTTTTTAAACCGGCCACCTTCGGGTTACCGGTTTTATAACCGGAGACGTTTACATGTTTCAGTCCAAATCCGTATTATTGGCCGGCCTCGTAGCCCTGCTCACCGCCAGCCAACCGGCATTGGCCCAGTATTATTCGTCGTATGACGACTACTACGGATATGGCAACAGCTATTATCCCCAGGCCGATTACTCTCAGTCCTACTATCCACAGACCGATTACTCATCATCCTACTACCCGCAGCAGGAATACAACTACGGTGGTTATGATGCCTACGGTTACGATAATTCCGGGTATAGCAACCAAAGTTATGATTATTCTGGATACTACCCCGACCCCGCTTACTACAGTAATTACTATTCTGCGCCGGATTATGGCTCCACCAATTACAGCTACTCATCCTATCGTGAGCCTTACTACGAACGTCCTTACCTGCCGCCCTACAAGAAACGCAAAGGTTACCGTAATTTCGGCGAGGAATTCTGGCCGGGCGATGGCGACACCATCTACCAGGATATCTTCCCGATTCATGGCCCGTGGGATCGTGGCTGGGGCAGAGCCGCGTGGAATCGCGATTACGAGAACCTGTGGGACGAAAGTGGTGGCGGACCGGAAAAATGGTTCGACATTGACGATCCGCAGGAAGGCCTGGCCTGGATGTGGGAAGACTTCCTCTACACCCCGAATGCACTGGGTAAGATGCCCGGTGGCTGGGAAGCGCCGAGCTTCGTCGTCCCCAACCCGGTTGACGTCGGCGATGAGCTGAAAAATGCCGGTGGCGATTTCCCGGGCGAGGTTAAAGACTTCGGTGACGGCTTTACCTTCGGCGACCGCACCATCTGGGGAACCAAACCTACAGGCAAAGGCGGTTCCTTCGGCATGGGTGACGATGACGAAGACGATGGTATCAATATCGAACCCAAGATCCGCCGCTAATCTCATCTTTGCTGCAGGGCCGCTCAGGTCCTGCAGCCATTGCTACATCCATATCACCGTATGATCAATCAGCTCGATTCCTCGCCGATCAGGCGGGTCGAGGTTTTTAGCAAAGCCCAACGCATCACCCACTGGCTGATCACCATCGGCATTGCGTTCGAACTGGTCAGCGCCTGGCTGATCCAGCATGCCGCGGTCGATGTCCTGGCCTGGATCGATTACCACGTGATGGTCGGTCAGGCCCTGTTGCTACCCATCCTGTTTCGCATCTACCTGTTGTTTCGCCCGGGCTCCGGTCACTGGCGACTGCTGATTCCGACCCGGGAACAGCGCCATATCCTGCGCCAGACAGTGAAATTCTATGCCTCGCTGGGACGCCTGCCCTGCCCCGACTGGTATGCCTATAATCCGTTATGGCAACCGGTTTACCTGCTGATGATCCCGATCATGCTGTTGGCAACGCTGAGCGGATTTGGCTACGGCAACAACCTGGCGTTGGCCGGCATCAGCATCAATGGTATACACGCGCTGTTGGCCCAGGTCATCCTGTATTTCAGCCTGCTGCATATCGTCTTCGTGTTCATTCACGATGCCAGGGGCAACGGGGCGCAGATCTCGGCGATGGTTAATGGCTTCAAGTATTTCCATATCAAGCAGGCGAATCAGCCGGGTGAGCCTAACTCGGTAGCGGTGGATAGTATCCTCAATAAACCGCCACGTTGAATGGCTGATTATTCCCAGCGGAACAACCAGGCAGAACTCAACAGCAGTAACAGGGTCAAGCCGCTGAGCAGACCGATTTCCATCGCCACCCCGGCAATACCGGCGCCATCGATCATGATCCGCCGTGCCGCATCCACCAGGTAAGTCAGCGGGAACAACTGGGACAGGAACTGCGCCAGCTCATGGGTGCCTTCCATCGAAAACCAGACCCCGGAAAAGATCATCATCGGCCAGGTAACGAGATTCAACAGGCCATCGGCGAGTTCTTCCGAGCGGATGCGGGTAGCGACGATCAGGCCCATGCTGGTAAGGCAGGCGGCGCCACTAAAAAATACCAGGAACAGCGCCAGGTAAGAGCCGCGCATCGGAAAGTCGACGACCAGGTTGGCACCGATATACACCATCAGCGTTACCACGGTGATGATGATCAGGCGCGCCAGTACCTGCGCGGTTAGGAACTCCAGCGGGGTCAGCGGCGTTGCCTGCAGCCTGCGCAACACCCCGTTCTTGCGATAGCGCACCACGACCCAGCCCACCCCCCATAGGCAGGAAAACATCATGTTCATCGCCAGCACCCCGGGCATCACCCAGTCCACATAGCGGATATCCCGCCCGCTAACCAGCTCGCGCTGCAGGTCGCTCCTGGAATCGACCAGGGATTCCCTGAGCAATTTTTCCAGCACGTAGCCATTCGATGAATGTTCGTTGATCCAGTACCTGGGTTCGCTGGAAAGCTGCAACAGCATATCGAACTGATGCCGCTGCACCTTGATGATTGCCTGCTGTAGATCATCCACCTCGATGAAGTTGATGTACTCGGTAGCAAGAAAACGGCTGTCGGCCCGGGCTGCCTCTTCGCTGGCATACACCGCTACCTTGAACATATCTTCCGGCTCACCGCTGAAGATGAAGGCAAAACCGATGATCATCAGCACCGGCATGATCAGGTTCCACGACCAGGACGCGGTATCGCGGTAAAACTCGCGAAAGCGTGCCTGCATAACCGCAATCATTCGTTTGCTTTGCATCTTGTCAGGTCCGTAGGGCGTGCCCGGTCAGTTTCAGAAACAGGTCTTCCAGCGTCGGCGCGCTGATCTGGCAATCGCCGAGGCCGAAGCCGAGATTTTCCAGGCGCTGGATCGATTGCGGTACATCGTCGGTGAACAACTCGTAATGCCCATCCACCAGCTGGATATCCTGCGGTAGCCGTTCCGGATTGGTCACCGCCGCTTGTGGCAGGCGGATCACCGTTGGCGCAAAATGCTGGCGCAACAAGGCATCGGGCTTGCCCTCGATAATGATACGACCCCGGTCGACGATCGCGATCTGGTCACATAACCGATAAGCCTCTTCCATGTAATGGGTGGTCAGCAGAATGGTCTTGCCGGCCTGCTTGATGCCCTCGATCAATGACCAGAAATTTCGCCGCGACTGCGGATCCAGCCCGGTCGTGGGCTCATCCAGGAACACCAACTGCGGATCATTGACCAGGGCGATTGCCAGCAGCAGGCGCTGCCTCTGTCCACCCGATAACTTGCGGGTATCACGATCGATAAACTCGCGCAGATGACACAGCTCGATCAGTTCATCCAGGTCTGTAGTTGCCTCGTACAGCGCGGCGAACATTGCCAGGGCCTCGGCCACGGTCTGAAAATCCTGCAATGACGTGGTTTGAAACTGGATGCCGATAACCTCACGGAAGTTGTCATCAACCGCCCGGCCCTGGTACCAGACCTCGCCCGCATCTGCCCGGGTAATGCCCTCGAGAATTTCCATGGTCGTGGTCTTGCCGGCGCCATTGGGCCCGAGCAGTCCATAACAACTGCCGGTTGTCACCTTGAAGCCGATATCATCGACGGCCCTGACCCCGGGAAAGGTTTTAACCAGGTTTCTTGCTTCGAGGATGTAATCCATGGCTTCGCGGTGCAGGTCCAGACAGATGGCAGCGGGTTAACAACGGCGTACAGCATACTCTGTTTTGGCATGGCGCCATAGCGCCGGTTTTGCTTCTACCTGCGTGCAGGCATAAACTGACGGTATGACCATGGCATTTCAGATATGAGCACCCGCATCGGGCTGATTGGCGATGTGCATGCCAGTCCCCAGGCATTGCAACAGGCGCTGGAACTGTTCACCCGGGAACAGGTGGATGATATCTACTGCACCGGTGACATAGCCGGATATTTCGAGACCCTGGCGCCGACCATCGCATTGTTGCAACAATACCATTGCCAAACCATCATCGGTAACCACGATCAAGCCTGGTTGGAACAGCATGCCGGTGCCACGGATAGCGATGATTACAGCTATCTGAGTAACCTGCCGCCGACCATGCAATTCAATGTCGAGGGCAAGTCCCTGTTCATGGTGCATGCCCATCCACCCGCCTCCCAGCATGGTGGCATCAAGCTGCTGGATGTGAATGGCGATCCGATTCCGGCAAGACTGGAGGAGTGGCGGCAAAGATTGCAGGACTTTCCCCATGACATCCTGATCGTGGGTCATACCCACCAGGTGTATGCCGAACAGCTGGGCAAAGTATTCGTGATCAATCCCGGCAGTTCCCAGTTCAATCACAGTTGCATGATCCTCGAGCTGCCCGCGATGACGGTGCAGACCTTTGCACTGGAAAACCAGGATATCCTCAAATGCTGGAATTTCAGCATGTTATTCAGCGGCAGGCAGGCCTACCCTACCGAGAAACAAGTCGGCCATGATTAAACTCAGTAAAAGCCTGGCGGCATGGAATACGACAGTATTCGCCGATACCTTCAAACGCGAGGTGGGGCAACTGTCACTGGACCAGTTACCCCTGCAGCAGGCGTTAACCAGCGGTAGTGTCGCCAGCAAGGAAAATCTGCAGATCAGCATCAACCGGTCTGTCCAACAGGCCGACAAGCTCATCGTTGACGCCGGGATCTTTTATTCCGGCATCATCGCCGGCTGTAACTGTGCGGATGACCCGACGCCGACTGATTTGCATAACGAGTACTGCGAACTGCGTTTTGCGATCGATTTAGCCTCGGCTGACACCGTGATCACTATCTGCGGCTGAGCCTTTCCCGCCCTGGTTCCAGCCACCGCATCACGCCGTGCAAGCCGGGCGACAGCATTTAATCCAGATCAATTTACCCTCCAATTCGAGTAAAACCGGCGATTGATGGCTTGTTTAGCCCGAATCGATCCAACATAATGGATTTGTACAATATCGATTAAAAAAAGGAGGAGAGGTCATGAGAAGGTTATATTTTCTGGTTCCCAGCGTGGAGAGCGCCCGAACCATCAATAATGAATTATTACTGGCCAGGGTCAATGAAGATCATATTCATGTCCTTGCCAGAGAAGGCACGGAGATGGAAGACCTGCCAGAGGCCACCCTGGCGCAGAAAAGCGATGTGATACCTGCACTGGAACGTGGGATTGCGGTTGGCGGTGTCGGTGGTATTCTGGCCGGGATCGTCGCGGTCACTTTCCCACCCGCCGGGCTGGCGCTGGGCGGGGGCGCGATCCTCGCTACCGGTATTGCCGGTGTGGGCCTGGGCTCATTTGTATCAACCATGATTGGTGTCGACGTACCCAACTCGCAGATCAAACAGTTTCAGGATGCGATTGAAGCGGGCCAGCTGTTGATGATGGTTGATGTGCCCAAAGCGCGGGTCGAGGAGATCGATGAACTGGTCAAGCAGCATCATCCCGAGGCGGAAATCGAGGGCACCGAACCGACCCTGCCGGTTTTCCCCTGACCGACTTTTTGGAAGCAGACCACGTAACCCTGACCCATCAGGGTTACGCGGTCGATGTTTTGCGGGTTTTATCCTGCCGCTAAACCTGCCTGATAGCTGAATAGACCATTAGGCCTCTCGCCTACCGTCTGCTGGATGATCTTCATCCCTTCGTGGATTGATGCAATCTGAAACTTGCTGATGCAACATTGATTCAATTGCACCATATGCTTTTTGACCAGCAGCTCAAATTCCCGGATGGATATAGTTTTGCCCGTTGGCCTGATGTCGACACTATTGCGTTGTTCATCAAACACCAGTTCAAAAATCTTACCCTGGCAATCGATGACTTCATCACCTTCCGCGTATGAATGAAAATACAGGTCCGAGTCTGATTTCCAATCGTTTTCGTCATTGATGAAACTCAGTTCATCATCCCCATTGAAGCTTATTATTAAAGGCCAGTAAATCATATCTAGTAACGCCAAGTCAGGTGGTAATTCAGGTGAAAATCAGGCAGATAATGCTGCACGAGAGCCGGATGCGGTCAACCGGGCAACAAGCCAATAGTCATATCGACTTATGATGAGGATTGGACCGCCTGTCTCGAGGAAAGTTACGCCGGGGCCGGGGCCAATTTCAGCGAGGCTTTACGCAGGAAAAACTCCACCGGCACAAACGCGAAAGGAACGATCGAGGCCAGAAACAACGGCAGCCAGATTTTTAACGACCAATTCTGCTGGTTGCAGACCAGTAGTGACGACACCAGGTAAAGCAGGAACAACACCCCATGCGCCATACCTATCGGGAAAACATATTCGCGGCTTATCGCACCCAGGGTCACACTCAGAATAACCAGGAATGACAGGCCTTCGACAATACTTAAAGCTCGAAAAAATCTTAACATTTCAATAACCTCCAACTACCTTTTGCGGAACTGCACGCAGGTTTATTATCCCTCTAGTTTAGTTGCTAATGACTAAATATCTATCAAACTCGGCCCAGGCATTTATAGAACTATTTAACATTGACCTGCTGCGATCCTGTGCAGTAAGGCTATTCGGCTGGATTATCCCTGATCGTGGGTGGCACAGCTGCCTTTGAACTCGTCCGGCACATTTTCGGGGCAGACCCCACACTGCTCGTTACCGGGCACCGCGAAGTCGATTTTACGCGGATAGGGTAAATCGAGATTATCCATAATATCGATGAATTCCTGCTTGCTCCTGCCGCCACCCAGACGTGGATTGCGCTGCTTTTCCTGGGCCACCGTGGTGATAAAACGCCCCTCATAATCATGCCCGGGATAAACCAGGGTTTCGTCCGGTAACGAGAAGATCTTGTTATGGATGCTGTTATACAGGGCTGCCGCATCACCGGATTGAAAATCAGTGCGGCCGCAGGCTTCGATCAGCAGGGCATCGCCGGTGAACAATAACTTCACCACCGGCGTATCGATCAGATAGGCGTGGTGGTGATCGGTATGCCCCGGGGTGAACAATGGATTGAGTTGGATATTACCCAGCTTGAAAGGAACACCCTCGGTGATGCCGATATCGATGCAGGAGGCCTGCACCATCGCAGGATAAGCAATCTGGCAGCCGGTCTTGGCTTTTAGCAACCTCGCGCCGGTCAGATGATCGGCATGGACATGGGTTTCCAGGGTAGCGGTCAGCTTCAGGTTGAGATCTTTCAACAGCTGTAGATCACGTTCGACGGTCTCACGCACCGGATCGATCAAGATGGCTTCTGCCGAATCCGGGTCAGCAACCAGGTAGGTGAAGGTGGATGAGTCTGTTTCAAATAATTGTCTGAATATCATGGGTATCCCGGGGTTTGTTGCGATGGGCATCTTTGCCTGCTAGATGAGAGTACTGATAAAAAATGACAAGCTTGTTGCCTGGGCGTTCAATCCACTGATTCGGGTATCGAGTCCTGGTTGCGGATTTCCTTGACCAGACGATACAGGCACAGTTGATTGTGACTCATGATCGCCATGGCCAGGATGCCGAGCATGCCCGTGATCGACATGAAACAACCGATGGCAATGATACCGCTAGTGTTGGCCACACCCATAATAGAGGTACCCAACACAACGACAAACATCAGTGGCCAGGCTATGCGCCAGTATTCGGATTTCAGTTGTTCCACCCGCAGCGGGATATCGTCGATATCGTCATTGACGATCTGGTACCATTTATCTTTAACCATGTTAACCCTCTTATCGTTGGTGTCAGCTAGCCGGCAGCAGCGCTGGCACGATACGCAAAAATCTTTTCCACCCAGCCAGACTCTGGATCAGCTACCGGCATCGTGACGACCCCGGCCGAAACGCAGGTGGAACGTCAGCATCAAACCAATGAACACCGAGCCGATGATCCAGTAGGTTGAATAGGCCGACACCGCAGCGCCGGTTTGAATCTGTTGCCAGTGGTTGGCTTGTTCAAGCACGTAGACGGTTACCAGACCACAGACCCCCGCAAGCGCGATGACGATCTGGGTGGACGCATAACATGAGAATCTGCGACTCAGCCATAGCAGCAAGCCGCTAACATTGGGTATCACAAACAGCGCCACCACCAGCAAACCAGTGCTCAGATCACGCACCGCGGTCAGCAGGCCTGCGACCAGTATCCACAGGGTGGCACCGACCTGGCCGCCAAACCATCCACCCGCATTCCACTGCATTGCTTATCTCCTCTGGATCTAGTTACTTATATTTATAGTCTTTTATCCGGCTCATGATCGGATATCCGGAACCCTTGAGGATAATTCCCAGCAATATCTCGACCGCCAATCGGGCTATGATTCAATCGCTATCAGATTAAACTGAAGTACGAAAGCACCGACTTGCTATGGGCCACACCGACAATATACGAATAGGCCACCAGGCCACCGGTCAAGCCCAGCCAGCGGCGGCGTGAGCTGCGACCCCAGCGAATCATCAGCAGGCCAAACCCGATATACACCAATAACACCAGGATCTTTGCCGATAACCACATATGAATGAATGGCGAAATAGACCAGAGATAAGCCATGAGCAGGCCGCTAACCAGTAAACAGGTATCTATCACATGCGGTAATATCCGGGTTAAACGATGTCGGCTTAGGCTACTTTGCATGATCACCAGCACCCCGCGCAACAGGAAGCCGAGGCCCGTGGTGTAGGCACAGAAAATATGGATTTCTTTTACAAACTGCATCTTTTTTTATCCGGTTAACCCGGTCGTACCAACGATAAATCTGGCGCTAGCTTAACCCCGATCGATGGATGCTGCCTAGCCTGGTTAATCTGATTGAGAGTTGCTGAGGCATGCCGGCTAACGAACGCGCGTCGATTTGGTATGATAGCGCTTTATAAAAAACCGGCCTTTGCACACAAAGACTGACCTAATCACCACGCGTGGAGAATACATATGAATATCGGTTTTATCGGTTTGGGCGTGATGGGGCGTCCGATGGCGGCTCATCTGATCAAGGCCGGTCACAGCCTGGCCAGTTGCATCAATGTATCGGATATCGACCCCGACCTGATCGCCGCGGGTTTACACATCAGCGAGTCACCCGCACAGGTAGCGGCTCAATCCGAGGTCATCATTACCATGTTGCCGGACACCGCGGACGTGGAAAAGGTATTGCTGGCCGATAACGGGGTGTTGAGCGCGATTGACCCGGGCAAGGTCATCGTCGATATGAGTTCGATCTCACCCAGCGAGACCCGGCGCTTCGCGGCCGTCGCCAATGAACAGGGTTGTGAATACCTGGATGCACCGGTATCCGGCGGCCAGGTCGGCGCCGAATCAGGTAAGCTGACGATCATGGTAGGCGGCGACCCCAAGACCTTCGACCAGGTACGGCCATTGTTCGAAATCATGGGCAGCAACATTACCCTGGTCGGTGATGTCGGCAGTGGCCAGATCTGCAAGGTCGCCAACCAGATCATCGTCGCCCTCAATATCGAGGCGGTCGCCGAGGCGCTGGTGTTTGCGTCCAAGGCCGGGGCCAACCCGGCGCGCGTGCGCGAAGCGCTGATGGGTGGCTTTGCTGCATCGCGGGTGCTGGAAGCACATGGCGAGAAAATGATCCAGCGCAAATTCGAACCCGGCTTCCGCATCGACCTGCATCGCAAGGACCTCAACCTGGCGTTGAATGCCGCCCGCGAGCTCGGCCTCGGCCTGCCCAACACCGCCAGCGCAATGCAGTTGTTCAACAGTATCGCGGCGCAGGAAAATGGGGGCAGCCTCGACCACTCGGCGATGATCCTGGCCCTGGAATCTCTGGCCGGTCACGATATCGGGTAAAAAAATCAGGCGAGCTAACTGATATCAGCCATTAGTTGGCGAATGCGGTTTTCCGATACCGGCATCCGTGGCTTCATCGGCTGGGCAAAACAGCTGATACGAAATTCCTCGATCATCCAGCGCAACTGCTGAAGCGCGTTGAGATCCTGAGCCTGCTCACTCAATTGCAGGTACTGCTGCCACAGTTCCGTGATCAAGGGCAGTGCGCGTTCGGCTGGAGCAAGATTGTGTTCGCTCTTGTCGATGCGTTTCGACATGGCCTGCAGGTAAACCGGCAGCCGCGCCAGGTACTGTGGCGCAGTGTCTCGGACGAAGCCCGCATACACCAGGTACTCGATCTGCTGCCAGCAATCATCTAGGTGCGCTGCAGGCAGCTGCGCCTGCTGCAGGTGTTCCCGCAGCTGCCGATACAGGACGAGAATCCTGTGCACCAGTTCGGCAACCTGGTTGGCTGTCGTGACAAACCCGGATTTGTGCTGATCGATCAACTGCTCGAATTGGGCGCGATCATGCGGGTGTTCAGCGGACAAAAAACAATCGAAAATACTGGCCATTAAAATATCTTCGACCAGTTCCTGTTTACTACCCATCGCCACATACATCAGGGCTGACTGGTCGATATCGGGCAGGTTTTTGCGCAGATACTTGATGCTGTCCCTGAGCTGAAAACTGATCAGCCGCGCAATCCCGGTGGCATGATAAAACCCGGCATCCTGCGCGGTTTCGAACAACTCGATGGATACCGAGTCCTGGTAATCGACCAGTGCCGGAAACGCGGTGATGACACTGCCGTTCTGCCTGACCTCGACCTGTTGCGGCAAGCTGGCAAAATCCCAGTCCATGATGCCATCACGACTGATCGACTGTTCGTGCTGGACCTGTTGCTCGAAAACCTCATTGGCGCGCCCGGCATAATCGGCCTTCAACCGCTCGAGCGAGCGGCCGCTGGCGACTACGGCCCCATTATCCATGATCTGGTAACGCATCCGGAAATGCGTATCGATCCTGTCTACCTGCCAGTCATCTTCATCCACCCGTACCCCGGTCATCCGCTGCAGCTGATTTGACAGTTGCGGGTACAGCGGTTGCCCCGGTTCGAGCACTTCGACACAGGCCCGGGCGTAATCGGGCACCGGGATGAAATTCTTGCGCTGGTTTTTCGGCAGGCTCTTGATCAAGGCCTGCACCTTCTCCTCCAGCAATCCCGGCACCAGCATATCGAAGTCGCGATCATCGAACTGGTTGAGTACCGCCAACGGGATTTCCACACTGACGCCATCGGCCTCATCGGCAGGATCAAACACATAGCTCAGCCGCAGTTTCTGGTTGTTGACCTCCAGGGTCTCCGGATAGGTCCGGGTATCCTCTGCATGTTCGGTCTTGAGCACATCCTGTTCGAACAGGGTCAGCTTGCCGATGGTTTCGCTATCCAGTTTTTTCGCCCAGGCCTCGAAACTCACCGCATCGACAATCGTCGCCGGCAGGCGCTGGTCATAAAACTCGTAAATCTGTTGTTCACCGATCAGCAGATCGCGGCGGCGTTCACGTTCTTCCTGGCCGCGGTAAAAATCGATCAGCTTGCGGTTGGCCTTGATAAAGTTGACATGGGTTTGATAGCGCCCCTCGACCAATGCCTCGCGGATGAAGATCTGGCGTGATACCACCGGATCGATACTGGCGAAATTGACCTTGCGTCCACCCTCGACCAACAATCCGTACAACCGGGTATTGCGGTAGGCGCCGACCCGTCCCTGTTTCTGTTGCCAGTGCGGCTCATAGTATTCGTACTGGTGCAGGTGTTGGAGGTCGTGCATGACCCATTGCGGATTCATCAACGATACCGTGTGGGCATACAGGCGGGTGGTTTCGATCAGGGAGAAAGCCATGATCCACTTCGGGGTTTTTTTACCCAGGGTGGAACCGGGGAATATCATGGTTTCGCGACCGCGCGTGCTTTTATAGCTTACATCCTGGTCGAGGTTGGCAATATGGCTGGGGATGCCGCTCAGAATCGCGCGATGGACCAGTTCACTGTCTGCCTCGCCCCGGTTGAAACTGAGTTTGAGCTCTCGCGCCAGCTCCTGCAATTGTTTATGGATATCCTGCCACTCCCTGATTCGCAACCAGGACAGGTACTGCTTCTTGCACCAACGTGCGAACTGGCTACGACTCAGCTCCTTTTTTTGCTGGTTGAGTTCTTGCCACAGGTTAAGCCAGCCGATGAAGTCCGATTTATCATCCTGCCACAGCCTGAATTTCTGCTGCGCGGCCTGGCGATTATCCTGCGACAGGTCGCGCGGGTCCTGCACCGATAATACCGCGACGATGACCATGGCTTCCTTGAGGCAGCCCAGGTCACTGGCCCGCAGCAGCATCCGCGCCAGCCTTGGATCTGTCGGCAAGCGCGCGATCTGTTTACCCAGTCGCGTGACCCGATCATCCGCGGTCACCGCCTGCAATTCATCGAGCAGGCGATAGCCATCGTTGATCAGACGTGAATCCGGTGCTTCGATGAAGTCGAACTCGCGGATATGGCCGACCCGCAGGTTGTCCATCTGCAGGATCACCGAGGCCAGGTTGGTACGCAGGATTTCCGGTTCGGTGAACTCGTCACGGTTGCTGAAATCCTCTTCATCGTAAAGGCGGATGCAAATCCCGGCCGCGACCCGCCCGCAACGCCCGGCGCGCTGGTTAGCCGAGGCCTGCGATATCTTCTCGATCGGCAGGCGCTGGACCTTGGCCCGCCAGGAGTAGCGCGAAATACGGGCCAGCCCGGTATCGATCACGTAATGGATCCCGGGCACCGTCAACGAGGTTTCCGCAACATTGGTGGAGAGGATGATCTTGCGCTGACGCGAGGGTTTGAAAATCCGTTGCTGCTGCTCGTTGCTCAGACGCGCATATAACGGCAACACATCGTATTGATGGAAGCGCTTGTTGATCCGGTCCGCGGCCTCGCGAATCTGTCTTTCCCCGGCCAAGAACACCAGGGTATCCTGCGCACCGAGCTTGAACAATTCCTCCAGCGCATCGATTACCGCCTGGGTCCGGTCACGATCCCTCTGCTCTTCGTCGAGAATCGGCCGGTATCTGATCTCGACCGGGTAGGTACGCCCCGATACCATGACCATCGGTGCATCGTCGAAATAGCGCGAGAAGCGCTCGGGATCGATGGTGGCGGAAGTAATAATCAGCTTCAGTTCCGGGCGTTTCGGCAACAGGGTCTTGATATACCCCAGCAGCAGGTCGATATTGAGACTACGTTCGTGGGCCTCGTCGATGATCAGGGTCTGGTATTGGTTGAGCCAGCGATCGTTCTGGATCTCGGCCAGCAGAATACCGTCGGTCATTAGCTTGACATAGGATTCAGGTCGCGTGGTATCGCTAAAACGCACCTTGTATCCCACCGCTTCACCGGGCCGGGTATTCAATTCCTCGGCAATCCGGTTGGTCACCGCGCGTGCCGCCAGGCGCCGCGGCTGGGTATGCCCGATCAGGCCCTGGTCCGCCAGCCCCAGTTCGATACAGATCTGCGGCAGCTGGGTGGTCTTACCGGAGCCGGTCTCACCGCAGACGATGACCACCTGGTTATCACGGATAACCTGTTTCAGTTCATCGCGCTTGGCATAGAACGGCAAGGCCTGGTTGAGCTTGACCCGTGGTCGCTGTTGCTGCCGCGACTCGACCTTGCGCACCGATTGTTCGATGGCCTGCGCGAGCTGCTGCCTGATCTGCGTCGATGATTTATCGCGTTGGGTTTGGCGCAGCAATTGCAGCAGCTGCGCACGATCAGCGCAGGCACAGTCCTGCAGGATCCGCTGGCGCAGTTTGCCCCGACTCATTGCGCCTTACCGGATTGATTGCACAGCCTGCAG
>JAAUXZ010040343.1_pt1 | contig 16351 bp, 11 predicted proteins | sample 7278131 | NCBI WGS metagenome assembly JAAUXZ01 (sample SAMN14350119, study PRJNA611818) | marine sediment metagenome | isolation source: surface marine sediment (3m) | place: French Polynesia: Moorea | collected 2018-08
ATCTGGTGGAGGGGGGTGGATTCGAACCACCGAAGGCTGTGCCAGCAGATTTACAGTCTGCCCCCTTTGGCCACTCGGGAACCCCTCCAGAGCAAGGAGCGTATTCTCTACACCATACCCGGAGCTGTCAATAGCAGGCGGGCAAAATGCAAGCAAATATCAGGGTTTTTTGCCAGTTTGGCGGATTCCATGCGCCGACGGCGCAAACTCGCCGGCCGTAGACGACCGAACCGGACCTGAATACGGGCTTTTCCGGCCCGATCCAGGTCACATCAGGCGGTCAGTTCGGCATAGGTTTTGGCAAACGCGGTGATCGCCTTATCCAGGTCTTCACGGCTATGCGCGGCCGAGATCTGGGTGCGGATCCTGGCCTTGCCCTCCGGCACCACCGGGTAGAAGAAGCCAATTGCATAGATTCCACGCTGCAGCAGGCGTTCGGACATGCGCTGGGCCAGCCGTGCATCCCCCAGCATCACCGGGACGATCGGATGCTCACCCTGGTTCAGGGCAAAACCTGCCGCCTGCATGCCGGCCCGGAAATAGCGGGTATTGTCGGCCAGGCGATCACGCAATTCGCTGGAGGCGGTCAGCATCTCCAGCACCTTGAGGCTGGCGGCACAGATCGACGGTGCCAGGGTATTCGAGAACAGGTAGGGTCGCGAACGCTGGCGCAACAATGCGACGATCTCGCTGCGCGCCGCGGTAAAACCACCGGAGGCGCCACCCAGGGCCTTGCCGAAGGTACCGGTGATGATATCCACCCGGTCCATGACCCCGTGGTACTCGTGCACTCCGCGCCCTTTTTCACCGATAAACCCGGTGGCATGGCAATCGTCATGATGCACCATCGCGTCGTAACGATCCGCCAGATCACAGATCTGGTCCAGTCTGGCGATGCTGCCATCCATCGAAAACACGCCATCGGTAGTTATCAGAACCCTGCGCGCGCCGGCGGCGTGGGCCTGTTGCAACTGCTGCTCCAGGTCCTGCATGTCATTGTTGCGGTAACGATAACGCGCGGCCTTGCACAGGCGCACACCATCGATGATCGAGGCATGGTTCAATTCATCTGAAATCACCGCATCCTGCTTGCCGAGCAGGGTTTCGAACAAGCCGGTATTGGCATCGAAACAGGCGGCGTAGAGGATCGTATCCTGCATGCCGAGGAATTCACTGACTTTTTGTTCCAGCGTCTTGTGGATGCCCTGGGTGCCGCAGATGAAGCGCACCGACGATAGGCCGAAGCCCCAGTCATCGAAACTGGCCCTGGCCGCCGCGATAACCTCGGGATGGTTGGCCAGGCCCAGGTAATTATTCGCACACATGTTGATCACCTCGCTGCCGTCGGCGAGCGTGATATCGTTTTGTTGCGGCGAGGCGATGACCCTTTCGCTCTTCCACAGACCAGCTTGCTTTATCTCATCCAGTTCCTGCTGCAGGCTTGGTTGCACGGTTTTATAACTCATAGAATTTACTCATAATCCTTATCGTTCAACACAACCACGAAGTACACGAAGTGCACGAAGATAATGAATGATTGAAAAAATCTTCGTGAACTTCGTGTGCTTCGTGGTAAATCAATCCCCCCAGTCTAAGATGACCTTGCCGGAATGGCCGCTGGCCATCGCATCGAATCCCTGCTGGAATTCACTGTAGTGATATCGATGGGTAATGATCTTGGCCAGCGGCAGGCCGGTTTGGACCATCATCGACCCCTTGTACCAGGTTTCAAAGATTTCCCGGCCATAAATGCCCTTGATCGTCAGACCCTTGAACACCACCTGGTCCCAGTCGATCCCGGAGCCGGCCGGCATGAAGCCCAGCATCGCGATATGTCCGCCGTTGATCATCAGGTCCAGCATATTGCCAAAGGCCTGCGGTGAGCCGGACATTTCCAGGCCGACATCAAAGCCCTCGAAAATCCCCAGTTCATGCATGAACTCGCGGCTGATCGACTGTTCAGCGACATTGATTGGAATCGCCCGCGGCGTGCAGCGCTTGACCAGGTCCAGGCGGTAGGGATTGACGTCGGTAATCACGATATTTCTGGCCCCGGCGTGGGACGCCACCATGGACGCCATTATCCCAATCGGCCCGGCGCCGGTAATCAGCACATCCTCGCCGACCAGGTTGAATGACAGCGCGGTATGCACCGCATTGCCATAGGGATCAAAACAGGCCAGCAGTTCGGGATCGATCGGTCGACTCGGCTTGAATACATTCTTGGCCGGCAGCGACAGGTACTCGGCAAAACAGCCATCACGGTTGACCCCGACCCCGACCGTGTTGGGACACAGGTGACGACGTCCGGCCAGGCAGTTGCGGCAGCGGTCACAGACGATATGCCCCTCTCCGGATACCAGGTCACCTATCGCTAAATCGGTCACGTTGGCCCCCATGTCCGCGATGACACCGGCAAACTCGTGACCGATGGTCATGGGTACCTCGATGTGTTGGCGGGCCCAGCCATCCCAGTGGTAGATATGTATATCGGTACCGCAGATCGCGGTTTTATCGACCTTGATCAGGACATCGTTATTGCCCACCTCCGGCAACGGCAGCTCTTCCAGCCAGATGCCTTCGGTCTCCTGCTTTTTGACCAGAGCCTTCATGTTTAGCCTCCCCCTGGTTTTCAGACATCCCGGCGGATCCTGGTCTCACCGGTTTTTTACTCATTATGATCATGTTAGTCATGTTTGCCGCTGGTCAGTCATGATATAAATCAAAGCTGATCACGATTTAGCCTGTTTAACCCCTGGGTAACCTTCTTGACATGTCAGCCATCCCGAGAAATCAAGCCCTGACCGGAATCCTGCTGGTGTCGTTTGCGATCTTCACGATCTCGGTGATGGATGCACTGGTGAAGTGGATGGTCATGCAGGACAACCACCCGGTCCAGTTGCTGGCGGTACGCGGCTGGTTGTCAGTGCTGTTCTTTCTGTTGTTGATTCGCTTACGGGGGCCGAGACTGGTCAGAACCACGCGCTGGCGCTGGCACCTGGGTCGCGGGGTGATCGGTGCCTTCGCCCCCATCCTGTTTTTCCTGTCGTTGAAGACCCTGCCACTGGCGGAAGCTACCGCGTTGTTCTTCAGCAGCACCTTCATGATGACGGCGCTTTCCGCCTGGTTCCTCAAGGAGCAAATCAATGCCCAACGCTGGCTGGCAGTGGTGATCGGTTTTTGCGGGGTACTGCTGATTACCAGACCTGGTACCGAGGTGTTCCGGATCGAGGCGCTGTATGTATTCGGTTCCAGCCTGGCCTATTCGATCCTGGTGGTCAGCGGGCGCTGGCTGGCCCGCGATGATTCAGCGCTGACCCTGGTGTTTTATTACAACGTGGCGTTGACCATTGTCTGTTCGCTGCCGCTGTTATGGATATGGCAACCGCTGGCTGACGAGATCTGGCTGGGTATCCTGGTGTTCAGTATTCTGGCCCTGCTGGGTCATCTCGGCATTGCCCAGGCTTTCAAGATCGCCCCGGTGGCGCTGATTGCACCGTTTGAGTACATGGCGCTGGTATGGGCGACCTTGTTCGGTTATCTGATCTGGGATGACCTGCCGCAAGCGCTGAGTTTTGTCGGCATGTTGATCATTATCATCAGCGGCCTGTACCTGGTACGCCGGGAAACCGGCGGCGAAGAGCCTATGCACTGATTTGATTGACCTGGTAACGGTTGAATTACACTCGGGCCTACTGTGTAACCGGGGTATAGTCCGCCAGGACCTCCTGGATTTTTTCCTTGCTGACCGGCTTGGGTACGAAATCATCCATACCGGCATCCAGACATTCGCGCACATCCTCCTCGAATGCATTGGCAGTCATCGCCACGATCGGAATATTTCTTACCTCATCCGGCAGGCCACGGATAATTCGGGTGGCGGACAAACCATCCAGCTCGGGCATCCGCACATCCATGAATACCAGGTCATAAGGCCGGTTTTTCACCGCTTCCACCGCCTCGATACCATTGCCGGCGATATCGACCCGATGGCCAAATTTTTCAATCAACTTGCGGGCGACGATCTGGTTTGGCACCACGTCTTCCACCACCAGGATGCGCATGGGCTCATGGTTAATCGCCTCGTAATCCATAACCGATGCCGCCGGCTCCATAACCTGCTGTTCCGTGGCGGTGACTTTACGCAACGCAATCTCGAACCAGAAGCGGCTACCCTTACCCGGTTCGCTTTCCACATCGATGAAGCCCGACATCGCCTCAACCAGGCGTTTGGTGATCGCCAGGCCAAGGCCGGATCCACCATACTTACTGGTCACCGATGCATCAGACTGCACAAAACTCTCAAATAAATGCTCGGTCTTGTCGGCTTCAATACCGATCCCGGTATCCGTGACTTCAAACATCAGCTTGCAGTTGACCTTGTCCTCATGGGTGACTTTGACAGCGATACTGATCTGGCCGGTTTCGGTGAACTTGACCGCATTGCCGACCAGGTTCATCAGGATCTGACGGATCCGCCCGGGATCGCCCTTGAACATCAGACCGCTGGATTCCGGCAGATTAATGACAAATTCAATCTGTTTGGCGGCGGCATGAGATTCAAAGATATCAACGACGTCGGCAACCAGGTTGCGCAAATTGAAGTCACTCTCCTCCAGCTCGAGTTTATGCGCCTCGAGTCGGGAAAAATCGAGGATATCATTGATGATGGTGATCAGGGCATCGGCCGAATCATGGATGACCCTGACATAATGCTGTTGCTCGGTATCGAGCTCACTGTCCAGCAACAGGCTGGCCATGCCGCTGACACCATTCATCGGCGTGCGGATTTCATGACTCATGGTAGCCAGGAACTCAGACTTGGCCTGACTTGCTTGCTCTGCCTCTTTTTTTGCCAGGGCCAGATTGTGCTCTATGCTCTTGCGTCTTTCCACTTCCAGGGATAAAGACACATTGCCGGCAATGGCGGTGGCAAAATCCTGTTCATGATTGGCCCAGTGACGGATTCTGCCCTGATGCTCATGACACACCACACCAACGACCTCACCCTGGAAATAGATAGGGATATCGAGCATCGAAAAAATATTGTTCGGCTGTAGATAGTTATTATTGAATGCCGCGGTGATCAAATCGCGCCGGGCATCATTTATCACCAGCTGCCGTCCCATCTCCATCGCGGTGAAATACTTGGGATAGTGAACTCGCTTCAGTTCCTGGCCACTGGAATGACCCTCATCCTGGCTGTACATGTCCTGGCATTCGATAGCGCTCCGCTCATCGCTGAATAACCAGATGCTGACCCGACTGACATCCAGGGTATCGGCCGAGATCTCGGTGGCCTTGCGAAATGCCTCGTCAAGGTTTTTGTAATTGACCCCTGACCATTCCATCAATGCATTCTGGTACTTTTCTATGCGTTGGGTACGCAAGCGTCGGACCCTGATGGTTTCTCGTTTACGGCGCTGGAAAGTTTGATAAAAAATGACCAGCAGGGAGAGCACGGTAATCACCAACACAAATATCGTGGTCAGAATCAACTGCCGATTCTGTTCGTAAAACGACCGGGGAATATTGACGAATTCAGATTGATGCAGAATTGGTACCGGTAACCTGATATCCAGTTGATCCAGGCGTGCCTTGTTGAACATATACAGGTTCGGGCTCTCGGTGATATTACGAATATTAGCCAGCGATTTACCCGACTGAAAATCCAATACCAGATCGGCCGCCGCCTGACCCTGGCTTCTGCCGTTGGTGACATATCCACCCAGTACCTCATCGAGGATATAGGCATCCTCCATGCTGATCACGGCGAATTCACCCGCGGACTCGATACCGCTGATGGTCTGCTCGATGGTCAGGGTTTTATCATTGCTGTCTTTCATGCCACCGATGGTGGTCAGGAACAGTAGTTTTTCCGTGCGGCCGGTAAGCGTGGCGAGTACATCAGGCATGCTCGGCCCGTTAACGAAGGTTGCCTGGATGTGTGACAGTTGTTGTAATTGCTGCTTGATTTCATGCTCAATCGCATCCGAGGTATTGGAGCCGTCTCCAACGACCAGTATCTCGTTCGACCGGTTATCAAGTTGCTGCAGCAATCGCAGATTGGCCGCAATATCTTTCTTCTCGAACACCCCCCGCATCGGCAGATCTTCAAGCTGCGGCAACACCGCATAATCATTGACTCCGGAAAAGAATACCGGGGCTGTCGGGAACAGATCGGCGAGAAAATCCCGGGCAAAGATGAAGCCATTATCATCGGTTACATAGATCACGTCAGGCTGGTAGTCCCGGTACTTGCTGCGTAAATAGGTGACAAAGGTATCAGTATATTCGGCGGTCATTTGCAGGCGCTTGGTATCCAGATACTCGGTAGTCACATTCAACGGTAACGAGCTGCCCGCGTTCAGGCGCTCGACAAACCCCAAGTGCTGTGATTTGGTCCAGGGATATTCCTGCGCATAGGCATGTACCACCAGCACCTGGAAATTACTCTCCGCGTGGGCCGGAAGCTGGAGGATGGTGAAAAATGTAAAGAGCGATACAACTCTTAGCAATTGCTGCATATTTAATCTTGCTTGGTAACCATGCTATCCCGGCATTTTCAATGGTCTACAGGTTAGTCCGGTCCTGCATTCCCCCGCTTTTGCCGAGACCGATACAACCGGTGAAACGGGCCTGTCTCAGCTGCAGAGGTTGGTTTTTGCCGAGGTTTTGCTAATTATCGCTCAAAACCAGCTTTTTTCAGGGTTTTTTGCCGTCAGCGAGGGTTGCCCGGGGCCAGCATCAACACGTTTTCGAGTAGTCAGTCCGGATTAACAAATGTTATATATATTATTAACCCGGTTGGCATGCTATTTTGCTTTCCGGTTCCAGTCATTTTGTCCGTTATGTCAGATCCCCTGTTACGTCTTAAGGTTTTGAGTGCCGGGATCCTGAGCCTGGTCCTGACCCTGGGCATAGCCCGCTTTGCCTATACACCCTTATTACCGCTGATGCAGCAACAGGCAGGACTGGGGGTCGCCGACGGTGGCTGGCTGGCATCGATCAACTACCTGGGATACCTGGGTGGCGCGATCCTGGCCTCGCTATTCAATGACCTGGTGATCAAGGACCGACTGTACCGTGTCGGCCTGCTGATCGCGATCGTCAGTACCGCGGGGATGGCTCTGACCACCGATTTCTGGGTCTGGTCAATGTGGCGCTTTGTGGCCGGGCTCAGCAGTGCCGCCGGCTTGCTGCTGGGTTCCGGGCTGATTCTGAACTGGCTGATCCGCCATGATTACCGCAGTGAGCTGGGCATTCATTTCGCCGGGATTGGCCTGGGTATCCTGGTCTGTGCCGCGGCAGTGGAAATCATGGCAAGCTGGCTGGACTGGTATCAGCAATGGTGGGTATTCACCTTGCTTGGCATGCTGTTGCTAATTCCGGCCTGGGCCTGGTTGCCGGCACCTGACCGCAGCTCGTATACCCGTAGCGGTAATCCGATGCGTGACCGCCCGCCAACGGCCCGGTTTATGCGCTTGTTCATCTTGGCGTATTTCTGTGCCGGAGTTGGCTATGTGATCAGCGCTACCTTCATCGTGGCGATCGTCGAGCGTCTTCCCGGACTGGAGGGCAAGGGTAATTGGAGTTTCATGTTACTCGGCCTGGCGGCGACCCCGGCCTGTATCATCTGGGACCTGGTGGCACGGCGGATCGGGGAGTTGAACGCCCTGCTCGCGGCCTCGATGCTGCAAATCATCGGTATCGGGTTACCGTTGCTGAGCAATAACCTGCTGCTGACGCTACTCAGTGCCATCCTGTTTGGTGGCACCTTCATCGGCATCGTCAGCCTGGTGCTGACGATGGCCGGGCGTTATTACCCGACGCGTCCGGCCAAGATGATGGGCAAGATGACGATTTCCTACGGTATTGCCCAGATTACCGCCCCCGCGTTAACGGGTCTGATCGCGGGTTATACTGGTAACTATAACAACGGGTTGTACCTGGCCGCCGGCATGATGGTCATCGGCACCCTGTTGTTGATGAGACTGAAGGTATTGGAGTCCGCGAAAAAATCGCCCTGATCGGGTATCCCGGCCTGGCTGCTTACAATTCCTCTTCGATCTCCGGCATGCCGAAATCATCCATAGCGTCAGGCTCATAGTCGTCAGCCTCTTCCGCCAACTCTACCTGTTCGAGTAAATTGATTGCAATGGTGATGAAGTCACTATCAGTGATAATGCCAACCAGCCGGTCATCGCTGACTACCGGCAGGCAGCCGTATTTATGGCTTTGCAGGAATAACGCGGCCTGGCGCAGCGAATCGGTGGTATGGATCACGCTGACGTGCTTGATCATGATATCTGCCAGTTTGACTGCATCCTGTTGCGGTGCAGCCGGATTGGTTGCCTGCAGGATATCGCGCTGAGTCACCAGGCCCTGCAACTTGTTGTCCTGATCGGTAATCGGAATGTGACGAATGTTTTTCTCGGTCATCATCTTCCTGGCATCTTCCAGGGTATCGGTCTCGGTCAAGCTGTAGGGATTCGTTGTCATTAACTCTTCGATTGTGATCATGGCTATTTCCGGTAAGAACAAGCAAGTGATGAGGATTAATTTAACAAAAACTTTCGCTAAACTGATTGAGCAGCATCAAATAAGCCGCGAATTTAAGCCGGGCGGCTGTCGTCCAGCGGGGTCATCGATTGATTTCAATTGAGGATATTGATCGGGTCGTCCCTGAGCCAGGCCTGGATCACGTCAACCGTCTCCCCGTAAAACACCCGGTAGGTCTGCTCGGTGACAAAGCCAACGTGAGAGGTAAGCACGCTATTGGGGATAGCGCGCAGGGGATGATTTTCCGCCAGTGGTTCTTGTGCATAAACATCCAGGCCTGCACCGGCAATCCTGCCATTGTTCAGGGCACTGATCAGATCGGCCTCGTTGATGATCGGACCACGCGAGGTATTGATCAGGTAGGCAGTGCTTTTCATCTGGGACAAAAACTGCCGATCGATCAGCCCGCGATAACGGGTCCCCATTTTCAGATGGATGGTGATGATGTCCGAATCAGTCATCAGGGTTTGCTTATCGACCCACTCTACCCCCAGCTCATCACAGCGTTCGCGGGTCAGGTTTTCACTCCATGCAATCACGCGCATACCGAATACCTTGGCAAATGCGGCTACATTCGCCCCGTGTCTGCCGAGACCAATGATGCCCAGGGTCTGCCCCCTGAGATCTCTGCCGATGGTGGTTTGCCATAATCCCTGGCGCATCGCATTGTCCTCGGCAACGATCTTGCGGCTAAGTGCCAGGATCAGCCCCCAGGTCAATTCCGAGGCTGCATGGCCGGGCGAAGCGGTGCCACAGACCATGATGCCATGGTCACTCGCCGCTTGCAGGTCGATCGCCGCATTGCGCGCGCCGGAGGTAATGAGTAGTTGCAAATCATCCAACTGCTCGAGTACCTCGCGCGGAAACCGGGTGCGTTCGCGCATGATACAAACGATGTCAAATCCCTGCAGCTTATGCACCACCTGGGTCGCGGCTCCCAGATGATGATTGAACACGGTGATCTCGGCGTTCCCATCCAGCGCTGACCAATCGGCCATTTGTAATGCAACATTCTGATAATCGTCAAGCACGGCGATTTGATATTTTTTAGTCATAGTGAATCACCTGTTAGTGAGAACCTGTTTGGTCATCGTGACCTAGCACGATAAACCAGTAACATCCATGCAGCTCAAGCAAAGACCGGCTTACCCAAAGACTGTTTTATTCTAATCCAGCCAAACTTTCACAAAGCTTTCAACATTGATGAGTTATCGCGTGAAACCACCCAGCAAATCGAGAAATGGCCGGCAAATAACAACTTAACTGTTTAGTGAAAGGTTGATGAAAGCTTGCACCGATAAAGTAATGCCGAGAGTGCGATTCTCTATTATGCACTCCTGAATAACAGCATATTTACAGTCACAATGAGGAGGAGGCCTATGAGCTTCATAACCAAACTAATCCGCGCCGGGGTGATCGCCATCTTTACCCTGACCGCATCCTTTTCCGCCTTTGCCGCGAACTTTTCCGGCAAAACCATCGAGTGGGTCATCCCGTTCAAGGAAGGTGGCGGCTCTGACAAATGGGCGCGTTTCTACGCCCCGTTACTGGCAGAGGCATTACCCGGCAAGCCTACCGTGGTGGTCAAGAATATGCCTGGTGCCGGCTCCACCAAAGGCGCCAACTGGTTTGCATCCAGGGCCAAGGCTGACGGCATGACCATCTTCGGCTCGTCCGGCTCTACCCAGTTCCCATTCCTGTTGGGCGATAGACGTGTCAAGTACGATTACGCCGACTGGAACGTGGTGCTGGCCTCCGCTACCGGTGGCGTGGCCTATCTGCCGGCAGACCTGGCCAAGCGCTGGAACAGCAACCCGCAGGATGTCATCGATAATGTCAACTTCATCTACGGCTCCCAGGGCGCGACCCGTCTAGACCTGGTACCGCTTCTGGCCTGGGAGATGCTGGGCATGAAGGTGGAACCGGTATTCGGCATCAAGGGCCGCGGTGACGGTCGCCTGATGTTCGAACGCGGCGAGGCCAACATCGACTACCAGACTTCATCCGCATTCCTGTCCAAGGTCACCCCGCTGGTCGAAGAGGGTAAAGCCGTCCCGATCATGACCTGGGGCGCGCTGGACGACAATGGCAATATCGTTCGCGATCCAACCTTCCCTGATGTACCCTCCTTCAAAGAGGTTTACATCAAGGTGATGGGTAAGGAGCCGAGCGGTCCCGCCTGGGATGCCTGGAAAGCCTTCTTTGTCGCCGGTTTCCCCGCGCAAAAGATGGTATTCCTGCCCAAGGGCGCATCGCAGGACATGATCGATACCTATTCCAACGCTTTCAAGGCAGTCACCGAACGGCCTGATTTTGCCCAGATCTCCAAGGCACGGCTGGGGGTCTATCCGCAAGCGACCGGAAACCAGGCCAAGGCCAAGATGGTCCAGGGTACGGTGGTCGAAGATTCTGCTACTAACTGGATCAAGAACTGGCTGAAAGATCGTTACGGGGTAAAACTATAATCAAACCCCGGTATGATTAACCCGCATGGGTTAACTGACCTTTAGGTGGTATTTTGCCGGGCGGACAACGCCCGGCAGATCTTTTTGCAAATCCCTGGTGACGGAGGGGAAACCATGGATATCTTTAGTGTCGCTCTGCCTGCACTCAACGAGGCCTTTGCATTAATCTTAACGCCCCAGGCGATCGGTTACCTGGTCGGCGGGGTTTTGCTCGGACTCAGCGTCGGCGTATTTCCCGGCCTCGGCGGCATCGCCGGCTTATCCCTGGTGTTGCCGTTTATCTATGGTATGGATCCGATTGCCGGTCTGTCACTGATGGTCGGCCTGGTCGCGGTAATCCCCACCTCGGATACCTTTGCCTCGGTGCTGCTCGGGATACCGGGCTCCTCCGCGTCGCAGGCAACCGTGCTGGATGGTTTCCCGCTATCGAAAAATGGCCAGGCCGCTCGGGCGTTGGCCGCGGCATTTGTATCTTCGTTATTCGGCGGCTTACTCGGCGCCCTTATTCTTACCTTTTTTATCTTAATTGCCCGGCCGCTGGTTCTGGCCTTCGGCATTCCGGAATTATTGCTGCTGACCATCCTCGGTTTCTCCATGGTTGGCGTACTGGCGGGCCGCAGCCTGCTCAAGGGTCTGATCGCGGTCGGCCTGGGGATGACCGTCGGTGCCATCGGTGAAGCACCCGCCCAGGGTTCGTCACGCCTGGATTTCGGATCCTGGTATCTGCAGGATGGTTTCAGCCTGGTGGTGGTTGGCCTCGGTATATTCGCGATTCCGGAAATCATTTCCCTGTTACGCCAAAACCGGGCGATTTCCAAGGATGCGAAACTGGGTGCCGGCTGGCTGGATGGCCTGAAGGACTGGTGGGCGAATAAATGGCTTTCGTTCCGCTGTGCGGTGATCGGGGTCCTGGTCGGGGTAATCCCCGGTCTCGGTGGCTCGGTGGTCGACTGGATCGCCTATGGCCACTCGGTACAGACCACCAAGGACCGCTCAAAGTTCGGCAAAGGCGAAATTCGTGGAATAATCGGGCCAGAGTCATCGAACAATGCGAAGGAAGGTGGTGGCCTGGTTCCCACCCTGCTGTTCGGTATTCCTGGTTCGGGTTCGATGGCGGTATTTATCGGCGGCATGATCCTGATCGGCTACGAGGCCGGCCCGCAGATGATCCGCAATGACCTGCCGGTAACCTACACCGTGGTCTGGTCACTGGCGCTGGCCAACGTGGTTGGTGCCGGCCTGTGTATATTCCTGTCTCCCGCTATCGCCAGGTTGACCACGATCCGCTTTCCGTTGCTGGTACCCTTCCTGTTCATGGTCATCGCGTTCGCTGCATTCCAGTCGAAGCAAACCCTGTGGGACGTGGCCGCGCTGGTGCTGATCGGGTTGTTGGGCATCTTCATGAAACGCTTTGACTGGTCCCGACCGGCGTTTCTGATCGGATTTGTCCTCGCCGACCAGGCCGAGGTCTACACTTACCAGGCCGCGCAGATTGCCTCGGTCAAACAGCGTACCGGTGGCTGGGAGGCGGTGACCTCTTACCTGTTCAGCACCGTGGGCATGGTCCTGATTGCGGTGATCATCATCTCGATCTGGCTCGGCGCACGCCAGTCAGATGCGCTTCACAAGGACGAACCTCTCGATGTCAGCGGCAGTAAGAAGGCCCCGGTCATTTTTACCCTGGTGGTTTCAGGCATCCTGCTGACGGCCTTTATCGATGCGATGCTGGTCGACGTCTATATCGACAAGGTGTTCCCGGCCGCCGTCTCGGGCCTGGCTTTCCTCGGCTCGGTCGCCCTGCTGGTGCAAATGCGCAGATTTCCCGAGTCAAACCCGATGTTCATGGATCATGAATACCATGGTGAAGATGCCAAGGCCCCGGCCGGATTGTGGCGCTCGCTGGCCTGGTTTATCTCGCTGCTGGTATTAACCGGTTTCTTCGGCTTTGTCATTGCCCTGGCCATTTTCTTCGTCGTGTTCCTGCGCATGCGTGAGTCGCTGCCGTGGAAGAATATCATTGTCATGACGGTCGCCGGACTGGGTTTCCTGATCTTCCTTGCCGGCGTGCTCAACCGGGATTTCCCTCCCGGATTATTGCAGCACTACTTTGAACTGCCCTGGCCATTGTCCGGACGCTAGTCCTGGCGGCGGGTCAGCGGCAGCGAAATGACCAGCGACTTACCGCTGCTGTTGTTGCTAGCGTTGATCAACTGCAACCTACCACCATGTAATTTTGCAATATCATTGACTACCGACAGCCCCAGCCCGGTACCATCATGGGCGTCATTGCCGGTGGCAAAAGGTTCCAGCAAATGGATGAATTCATCCTGACCAATCTTCCTGCCATTGTCCGAAACGCACAGCCTGGCCGTCTTGCGATCGCTGGCCGGGGACTGCTCAATCTCGATATGACTGCCAGGCTGGTTATGGCAAATGGCATTATCGATCAGGTTGGCCAGGGCCTCTTTCAGGAGCGCCGGATAGCCTTTTGCCTGTAGCGATTCATCGCTGATGTTGAGGGTATATTCGTGGTTTTTCTGCATCGCCTGGTAGGCATTGTCCTCTGCGGCCTGCCTCACCACATCGGCCAGGGTGAAGATTTCTGCCTGTTCGGGATCCTGCGCATGCGCCCTGGCACTGACCAGCATCTGGTCAATCAGTTTGCCGGTAGAGCGCGAGATATGGACGATTTTCTCGATGCTGGTTTGATATTCCCCAATGCTTTGATTATCCAGCGCCGCTTCACTCTGGGTCTTTAACGCGGCAATCGGATTGCGTAACTGGTGCGCCGCATCGCCGAGAAAGCGCTCGCGCAGCCGATTGGCCCTGGATAGCTGGTTGAACAACTTATTCATCGAAACCACCAGGTCCTTGACCTCGACCGGCACCACGCCCTTGATCGGCGACAGGTCGTCAGCCGACCTTTTCTCTATCGATCGCTTGAGTTTCTCCAGCGGCTTCAAACCCTGGGTAACCGCGATCCAGACGATGACGCCGGCACACAGGATCATGACCAACAGACGCAACACCGACTGGTTGAATATTTCAAAGGTCAGGTTTTCCCGTTCACTGATCCGCTGCCAGGCGGTAATCCGCATCCAGCCATTGAGTTCCTGTTCGCTGATAAACTGGCTGATCGTGACCACCCGCACCGGGTCACCCTTGTACACACTATCGTAATAAAATGGCTGGTTCGGTTTGTTGTCGATGACACCCTCGAAGTCAGGTACACCCGAATAACCGGTGACGAACGCATTGTCCGGGCCCACCGCATGATAGAAATACTGGTCGCCCAGGTTCTCGGTCAGCGCCTCCAGGATGTTTTCTGACAACAGGTCGCCTTGCGAGGAAATCACATTCTCGGCGATCACCAGCATCACCGAATACAGGATCTGATCATGCAGCCTGATCGCGGTTTTCTTGGCACTGTAAAAAGTCTCGATCGAGACCAGGACGGCGATGATGGCGAGGGGTATGACCAGGCCGCGCAACAACCGGTAATGAATGGATAACTGGTTGTTCACGGCTTAAGCCTGAGGCAGTAGCCCATTCCTCTCAGCGTGCGGATCTCCGTCCGGGTCTGGGCCAGGCGTTTGCGCAGGCGATGAATATATATCTCCACCGTGCTTTCCTCGATATCGCTGCCGGCGCCGTACAGATGATCGAGAATCTGCTGTTTCGATACTACCTGTTCGCCCCGGTGCAGTAATAATTCCAACAGGGACAGTTCCTTGCGCGGCAGTTCCACTCCCTGCTCGTTGATCTTCAGTTGCCGGGCATTGGCATCGAACTGGATATCACCGAGTTGAATGATATTGACCTGCTCTTTGCTGCGTCGTCGCAACAGGGCCCTTGCCCTTGCCTTCAACTCATCCAGATCGAATGGCTTGGTCAGGTAATCATCGGCGCCGGCATCGAGGCCCTTGATCTTATCGGATTGTTCCGCCCGCGCGGTCAACATCAACACCGGCATATCCATCCGCTCACTGCGAATACAGCGCAGCACTTCCAGGCCCGAAATATCCGGTAGATTGATATCGAGGATGACCAGGTCAATGATTTCCTGCTTGAGGAAATCGATCGCCAGGTTGCCGCTGTGCACCTCATCGACGCCATGCCCATCAAAGCGAAATGCCTTGCTGATACCATCGGCCAATACTTCATTATCCTCAACCACCAGAATACGCATATTTTTATACTTGTAAGCTAAATGAAAGGTTGTTTAATTATTATGTTAGGTTAATTGATAACACAGTCTTCTAATTAAGTACAAAACAATTATTTATGGCTGCTGACCTGATCTCCATCCCCTGTACTCTTATGCGCGGCGGCACGTCGAAAGGACCTTATTTCCTGTCCACCGACCTGCCTGCTGACCGTCAGCAATTGGCGGCAATCCTGCTCGCCGTGATGGGCTCGCCCGATGTGCGTCAGATCGATGGTATCGGCGGTGCGGACACCTTGACCAGCAAGGTCGCGATTGTCGGTCCGTCGGACAGGGATGATGTCGATGTCGAATACCTGTTCGCCCAGGTTTCCATCGACAAAGCGGTCGTCGACTTTGCGCCATCCTGTGGCAATATGCTGGCAGCGGTAGGGCCATTCGCGATCGAACAGGGCCTGGTGACAGCGCTGCCTGACGCAACCACGATCAGCATCCATAACGTCAATACCGATGCATTGATCGACGCGGTGGTCAGGACCTCCGCTGCCGGAGATGTCCTCTACACCGGAGACACCAGCATCGACGGGGTACCGGGTACCGCCTCACCCATCATCTGTCGCTATAAGAATATCGCCGGTTCCAAAACCTCCGGTTTACTGCCGACCGGTAACCCCAGCGAACAAATCAATGGTATCGATGTCAGCCTGATCGATGTGTCGGTGCCGATGATGATGCTCAGAGCGCAAGACGTCGGCTTAACCGGTAGCGAAAGTAAAGCCGAGATCGATGCCAATAGCGCTTTGTTCGAGTTGATTGAATCGATGCGCCTGCAAGCAGGTAACAGAATGGGGCTCGGCGACGTTTCCGAATCGGTGGTACCCAAGGTGGCATTGCTGTCCAAACCGACAAAAGGGGGCAGTATCACTTCGAGGTACCTGGTGCCAGACCGCTGCCATGCCGCGCATGCGGTTACCGGCGGCATGTGTGTTGCGAGCTGCTGTCAACTCAAAGGCAGTATTGCTGACGGCCTGGCGGATATTGCTTACCGGGACCAGGAACAAATCATTATTGAGCATCCTTCGGGTGTGCTGGATGTCGAAATCTCGGTGAGCGGACATGATCAACAGATGCAGGTTGAGTATGCCGCTGTGGTCAGGAC
>JAAUXZ010018378.1_pt1 | contig 16314 bp, 17 predicted proteins | sample 7278131 | NCBI WGS metagenome assembly JAAUXZ01 (sample SAMN14350119, study PRJNA611818) | marine sediment metagenome | isolation source: surface marine sediment (3m) | place: French Polynesia: Moorea | collected 2018-08
CCATGGAAATTGCCTTACTGCGTTTGAAACCGAATCAGGACCGTCGCCTGCGGGCAGGCCATCTGTGGATCTATTCCAACGAGGTCGATACCAAAGCCACGCCGCTGAAATCATTTGCAGCGGGCGAACCGGTGGTGGTGCAAAATGCCAAGGGCAAGTTTCTCGGGCACGGGTACGTCAACCCGAATTCCCTGATCTGCGCCCGCCTGGTCAGTCGTGACCCGGAGCATCTGCTCGATCAGTCGTTGATTGTGCATCGCCTGAACATTGCGCTGGCGCTGCGCCAGCGTTACCACGCACAACCCTATTACCGCCTGGTATTCGGCGAAGCCGATGGGCTTCCCGGCTTGGTGGTGGACCGTTACGGCGACCACCTCGTGGTGCAGATAACCACCGCCGGCATGGAGGCCTTGCGCGAGCAGATCCTGGCCGCCCTGCTCAAGGCGCTGAAGCCCACTTCGGTGTTGTGGCGTAACGACAGCTCGATCCGCGAACTGGAAGGGTTGGAGCGCTACATCGAGGTTGCATATGGTGAGGTGCCTGACAGGGTCGAGGTCCTCGAGGGCAATTGCCGTTTCGAAGTATCGACCCTGGAAGGCCAGAAGACGGGCTGGTTTTATGACCAGGCCGCTAATCGTGATCTGCTGATGCCTCAGGTGATGGGCAAAAAGGTGTTGGATGTCTGCAGTTACGTCGGTGCCTGGGGCGTGCGGGCTGCCAAGGCTGGCGCAGATACGGTGACCTGTGTGGATGTCTCCAGGTCAGCGCTTGAGCAGGTAGAGGCCAATGCCGCGCTGAACGGGGTTTCCGAACGCGTGAACAACCTGCGCGCCGATGCTTTTGATGCGCTCAAGCAGTTGAAGAGCAGTGGTGAGAAATTCGATGTGGTGGTTCTCGACCCGCCGGCTTTCATCAAGCGGAAGAAGGATCTGAAAGAAGGGACTCTCGCTTACCGTCGTCTGAATGAGGCAGCGATGGGCCTGCTCGGCAGGGATGGGTTACTTGTGACGGCGTCTTGTTCTTTTCACATGGACCGGGACAACCTGTTGCGAACGGTGCAACAGGCCGGACGACATGCCGATCGTCATTTGCAGCTTCTGCAGGTAGGTCAGCAAAGTCCAGATCATCCGGTTCATCCTGCGATTGTCGAAACGGCCTATTTGAAGGCGTTCTATCTGCGCGTTCTGCCTACCATGTAGGCAAAAAGCCATCAGAAGGTGCGCTTGCCGGTGAGCAGTTTGACTTCACCGATAATGCGTGCACGGTCGTGGTCAGGCAGTGCCATCCACATTTCGGCCAGCTCACGTGCTTCATCAGTCAGCGGCGTGGCCTTGTCATCACCGAACATCAGCCAGGCAGGATTCACCTCGAGTACCGATGCAATCTCGTCGATCTTACGTGGACGCAGGCTTTTGCCGTTTTCGATCTTCTGAATGACCGCCTGGTTGGTACCGGCCTGCACGGCCAGTTGTTCTTGTGTCCATCCCATCTGACGACGACGGTAACGAAGGCGTTCACCGAGCGTCCGCAAGTGTAGCGGGATGTTTCGTGTTCCATTCATGCTTTGCAGCCTCATAACCAGCTCTCTTGTTCGCTATGCCAAGTGGTTGTGGAGAAGCTAACGGCGTAGTCAAAACAAACTTGAGGCTTTTGGGAAATCCAGGAATTTAGAGCAGATTTGGCAAACGGGGTTCAAAGGGTTTCTATGTTGTATCGATAGAGCCTGCAGTCCGAAAGGCGTGCTTCGATTTCCTGCATCATGTCTTCATAAGCCGGGCTGCCAATATCTCCGAAGCGCTTTTCAAATTCCGCCCGGTTCATGTGTTCGGGCAGGTCTGTCGCAGGCGGCATGATATCGTGCTGGTCCGGGCCTCTGGCCATGAAGGCCTGTACGATGCGCGCCTCCCGCTGGGAAGATGTCGCCAACTCGCCGAAGCGCGTCCCGGCACGGTCTGCAGCAATATCGGTGAAGCTGAAACCGGATCCACCATCGGAATCCGCGATTTCCTTGGCCAGACCGATCGCGTCGGCAAGCGCCTTATCACCGCGTGCGGCGAGCGCAGCAGAGGTAAGAAAATGCTGCCCGAAGTCGATGCGTTTTTGCAGGTGCAGACGGAAACGTTTCGGGTGACTGGTTGCGTCCGGTACCAATTGTGCGAGGCTCTGGTTACTGGACCAGGCGCCAAGAAGCATCAGTAGTGCCTGGTTTTCTGCCACTGGGTCATGTTCGCGCGAGCGTTCTTGAGCAAAGCGAAACAGAGGTTCAAGTAACTCGGTCAGCGGGCCGCGCACGCCGATGCCTTGTGCTTGCAACTGCTGCAGTCGTGCATGATATGCCTGCAATGCCTCGGTATTGCCGGCGTCGATGAAGGTGGAGCGCGCCTTTGCCAGCAGTGCCGGGTCATGGCGGTAGGTAAACTGCAATTTGCCAGACTGCATGCGGACATCACGTATCAGGTCGCTGGCCGGTTGGAACCCGCTTGTCTGGTAGAGATACTGCATTGCCTGGCTGAGCATATGGCGCGCCAGGACAGATGGGATACTGATTGCGCCAACACTCAGCTTGCGGACCTCAAGGCCGCCCTGATCTGCGACAAGCTCAAGACTGACGTTGAGAAACGGGCGTCGTGGCAGGCCGGGAACACGCAAGGTACCAATGGTATCGATAACGCCTTCATGCACGCGGACCTGGATACCGCCTTCGGCGGCCTTTTGCAGGACATGGTTGGCTGCCAGGTTCAGGTCGTATTCACTGAGGATGATTTGTCGTTCGGTACCGGCCGGGAAGCGACGCGGGTCATTGTTTTCCAGAACCGCGCGCGCGCGCGCGATGTCTTTGTGTGACAAGCGGGCGTTGCTGAGTACCAGTGCCTCGTCGGAGAGGGCGAACCAAGCCATTGCTCCAATGGCGAAAGGAGAGAGGAAGATCAGCCAGAGGATCAGTTTGAACAGGGTACGCATCAGTGATTTCGGCAATGTTTCCCTGAGCCTACGTTCTGCATCTTTGGCTGTCTATCGTGTTGTTGTGTCCGCGTGTGTGTTGCGGGGCTGGTAAACTCCGCCAGCATGCTGTACCCAGAGATAGATCCTGTCATTGTCGAAATTGGCCCACTGGCGCTGCGCTGGTACGGTCTGATGTACCTGCTGGGCTTTGCCGGTGCCTGGTGGCTGGGGCGGGTGCGCGCCCGACGCCCTGGCAGTCTTTTGACCGAGCAGCAGCTCGATGACCTGATTTTCTACGGCGCGCTGGGCGTGATTCTCGGCGGCCGTCTAGGGTATCTGTTGTTTTACGGTTTCGATGCCTGGCTTGCCGACCCGTTGGTGTTACTGCGCGTATGGGAAGGTGGCATGTCCTTTCACGGAGGGCTTCTCGGCGTGATCGCCGCGATGTGGCTATTGGCGCGAAAGCATCGCCTGGCGTTCTGGGGGGTGATGGATTTTGTGGCGCCGCTGGCACCGGTAGGGTTGTTCACCGGTCGCATTGGTAACTTCGTCAACGGTGAGCTGTGGGGTGGCCCGGGTGATGTGGCTTGGGCGATGCAGGTGCCTTGTGCCGGACGCGCGGACCTTTGCGTGGAAAAACTGGGGCTTTCGTACGGTACCGAGCTGACACCTCCCCTGCATCCAACCCAGCTCTATGAGGCCGGACTGGAAGGCCTGCTATTGTTCGTCATTCTGTGGGTGTATTCGTCCGGTCCGAGGCCGGCACCCTCGGTTTCCGGACTGTTCCTGATCGGCTATGGCCTGTTCCGCTCCTTGGTGGAATTTGTGCGCATGCCCGACTCCCATATCGGTTACCTCGCGTTCGATTGGCTGACCATGGGGCAGCTGTTGTCATTACCTATGATCCTGTTGGGGCTTGCCTTGATGTGGTGGGGTCATAGAAACTCCCGAGCACCATGAAACAGTATCTCGATCTGCTGCGGCACGTCCGCGAAAACGGCACCTTCAAGGGCGACCGCACCGGCACCGGCACCTACTCCGTGTTCGGCTACCAGATGCGCTTCGACCTGAGCGAAGGTTTTCCCCTGGTCACCACCAAGAAGATCCACCTAAAGTCGGTCATCCACGAATTGCTCTGGTTTCTCAAGGGTGATACCAACACCGGTTACCTGAAAGAACATGGCGTGCGCATCTGGGATGAGTGGGCCGACGAGCAGGGTAATCTTGGTCCGGTTTACGGTTACCAGTGGCGCAACTGGCCGGCACCCGACGGTCGGCATGTGGATCAGATCGCGCAAATTGTCGAGCAGATCAAAACCAATCCCAATTCACGCCGTATCATCGTTTCTGCGTGGAATCCGGCCGACCTGCCGGATGAGACCATCTCACCGCAGGACAACGTCGCCCAGGGTCGCATGGCCCTGGCACCCTGCCATGCCTTTTTCCAGTTTTACGTGCTCGACGGTAAGTTATCCTGCCAACTTTACCAGCGCAGCGCCGATATCTTCCTCGGCGTGCCGTTCAACATCGCCAGCTATGCACTGTTGACCCTGATGCTTGCACAGGTGTGCGATCTGGAGCCCGGTGATTTCGTGCACACCTTCGGCGATGCTCATATTTATACCAACCACCAGGAGCAGATCGAGTTGCAGCTCACGCGCGAGCCATTCCCGTTGCCATCAATCCGGCTCAATCCAGCGGTAAAAGACCTCTTCGCGTTCACCTACGACGATTTCGAGTTGATCGACTACGAGCACCACCCGCATATCAAAGGTGCGGTTGCGGTCTGAGTGCTTGCCTGGCGCCATTGCCTGACGTGGATTCAGCCAATCGGTGGTTTACCCAGCAGGTCCATTGCGGATTATCAATGCATTCCTCTGACTGCGGGCGCCAAATATGCTTTGCTTCATGCGGCCGGGAGGGCAGTCAGATGAATCGCGACGAACTGAAAATCGAATGCGCCGACTTGCGCGCCATGGCTGAGGAAAATCCCGCCGAAATCGAGATCATCGTTGAGATGCTGATCGAAGCGGGCGAAGAGCTCTGCGCCGACGAGGAAGCGGCCTGACCGATTCTCCGGCCGGATCCGTCCGCGGCAATGGCGGCTTGCGGGTTACAATCCCGGCATGTCCGAGATTGTTGCAAACCTTTCCGTGATCGCTGCCCTCGCGGACAACCGCGTGATTGGCGTCGATAACCGTCTTCCCTGGCGCCTGCCTGCTGACCTTCAACATTTCAAGCGCATCACCATGGGCAAACCCATGATCATGGGCCGCAAGACTTGGGAGTCTTTGCCTGGGCTGCTACCGGGTCGTCCGCACCTGGTGGTCACCCGGGATACGACTTACAGGGCGGAAGGCGCGCAGGTTGTGCACTCGCTGCAAGAGGCTTTCGCAGTATTTTCTAAGGCCGAAGAGCTGATGCTGGTGGGCGGGGCCGATCTGTATGCGCAGGCGATTCCACTGGCCTCCCGGATGTACCTGACCCAGGTGCATGCCTCGCCCGAGGGTGATGCCTGGTTCCCGGAGTTTGATGCCGACCAGTGGCGCGAAGTCGAACGTGAGGAGGGTGTGCTGGACGATAAGAACCCTATCCCGCACACCTTCGTCACGTACGTACGCAAAGTCTAGCCAGTTGCCAGGGCCTTTTTGAAAAACTCCGGCTGCGCCAGCGCGGCGCGGTGAATGTCCGCGTTGTAATAGCGTGTTTCGAAGCCCTTGTTGGCTGCGTCTTCCTCCCGAAAGCCAGAGAATGCCCCTGACTTGCGGGCCATGCTCGCTGACCACCATCCGGTTGGGTAGATCGGCTGAGGGAAGAACAGGGTCTGTACGTCGCTGAACCCGGCTTCGCGGTAGCTGGCATGCATGCGCTTTATCAGCTCCAGATGCGCCAGCGGTGATTCGCTCTGTTGCACGATCAGGCCGTCCTCGGCCAGGGCCTTGTGGCAGGCGCGGAAGAACTCGGGAGTGAACAGCACCTCGCCCGGCCCGACCGGGTCGGTGGAGTCGACGATGATCAGGTCGAGCGAAGCGTTGGGTGCGTCTTTCATCCATTGGATGCCGTCGATAAAAAGCAATTCGGCGCGCGGGTCGTCGTTCGATGCACACAGCTCCGGGAAATGCAGTTCGGAGGCACGCGTGACCACTTCATCGATATCGATCTGGATGCACTTCTGCACGCCCGGATGCCGCAGCACCTCCCGCAGGGTGCCGCAATCACCACCACCGATGATGGCCACGCGCCTGGGATCGGGGTGGGTGAACAGTGCAGGGTGGCTGAGCATTTCATGGTAGATGAAATTTTCGCGCGTGCTCACCATGGTGCAACCATCGATCACCATGAATTTGCCGAAGCCCACCGTGTCGTATACCTCGACCAGTTGGTATTCGGACTGCTGAGAGAAGACCTTTTCCTTCAGTTGCAGGGAAAAGGCCGAACCGATGTCGGCGTGGGTTTCGGTAAACCAGTCTTGGTCGAGGCTCATGGGGGCGTCCCTCAGGTGGAGTGCGCGCAAGATAGCGGTAGCCCGCCTGCCGGGCAATACCCGATAATCCGGCTTTAACTTGGTTCGAGCACAGGCAGAATCCGAATATGGCAGCCCGTATCCACTCGTCTCCGCAACACTATGGCGTACGCCACTGGGGCGAGGGTTTTTTCGGCATCAATCCTGAAGGCCACGTGAGCGTTTGCCCGCGCCTGCGTGAGGGAGAGGAGCTGGACCTTTACCGTATCGCGCTTGACGTGCGCTCCGCCGGCCTGAGCTGGCCGGTATTGCTGCGGTTCAGCGATGTATTGCTTGAGCGCGCGCACGGCCTGTGCCGCGCCTTCACAGCTGCTGCGGAGGAACTGGAATATCGAGGCGATTATCGAGCGGTTTATCCGATCAAGGTCAACCAGCAGCGCAGCGTGGTCGAGCAGATTGTCGCGGCAGGCCCTGAGTGCGTCGGCCTGGAGGCAGGCAGCAAGCCGGAGCTGATGGCGGTGTTGGCGGCCAGCGCCCCGGGCAGCGCGATCGTGTGCAATGGCTACAAGGACCGCGAGTACGTCCGCCTGGCACTGATCGGACGCAGGCTCGGTCATGACGTCTACATCGTGATCGAAAAGCCTTCCGAGCTGGAAATGATTCTGCGTGAGTCAAACGACCTGGGGATCGAGCCGCTGCTTGGCGTGCGCGTGCGCCTTTCGGCGGTGGCCAGCGGCAACTGGCAGAACTCGGGTGGGGCCAAGTCCAAATTCGGTCTGTCGGCGGCGCAGTTGCTGGACCTGGTCGAACGCCTGAAAAAAGCCGGGCTGTTGCACTGCCTGGTACTGCTGCACTCGCACATCGGATCGCAGATACCGGACATTGCGGACATCGGCCGCGGTATGGCAGAGGTGGCGCGCTATTACACCGAGCTTGCGCTTGCCGGCGCACCGCTGCGCGTGCTGGACGTGGGCGGCGGTCTCGGCGTGGACTATGAAGGCAGCGCCAGTCGCCACTACTGTTCGATGAATTACAGTCTCAAGGCCTATGCGCGCGAGGTGCTGACACATATCCAACAGCGTTGTCGCGAGCAGGGTCTGGATGAACCGATGATCTTCAGCGAGTCGGGCCGCGCCATGACCGCGCATCACGCGGTGCTGGTGACCGAGGTGATCGAGCGTGAATCGCCCGCCAGTCAACATGAAGCAAAGCCTGTCGAGCATGCGTTGCTCGATGCCCTGAGCGGATTGCAGGGCGAGCAGGACCAACACTCCCCGCTGCTGACCTGGCAGGAAGCCAGCCATCTGTTCGACCTGGTGCAACAGGCCTTCGAGCAGGGAGAGGTCGGTCTGGCTGAGCGGGCGCAGGCGGAACAGCTGCTTTATGCCATCGCGGTCGAGGTACGTGATCGCCTGCGTGTCGGATCGAAACGCCACCGTGAGCTGCTCGATGAGTTGAACGAAAAGCTGGCTGAGCGGGTGTTCTGCAATTTCTCGCTGTTCCAGTCGCTGCCAGATGTTTGGGCGATCGACCAGGTGTTTCCCCTGATGCCTCTGCATCGCCTCGACGAGGCGCCGCACAGGGCCGTGCTGGTGCATGATCTGACTTGCGATTCTGATGGCTGTATCGAGCAGTACGTAGACCAGGACGGGGTGGAGTCGACCCTGATGCTGCATGAACCGAACGCCCAGCCTTACCTGCTTGGCGTCTTCCTGGTGGGCGCCTATCAGGAGATCCTCGGCGATATGCACAACCTGTTCGGTGATACCGACGCGGTCAATATCGAGCTGGACGGGCAGGGGGGGTACCGCCTGTCGGGTCCCGAGCGCGGCGACAGCGTCGACGAGTTGCTGCGTTACGTGCATTTCGAACCGCAGCAGATGTTGGAACAGTACCGCCACAAACTGGCCAACAGCGGTGCGAATATGGCAGAGCGTGATAGCTGGTTCCGCGAACTCAAGGCCGGGCTGCACGGGACCACTTATCTGCTACCTGGTGATCAAGCTGTCTGAACCGCTGTTCCTCGCACCCTCATCGAGTCCCGGGTTGCGGAGAAACCCTGTGTTTCGCGAGTTTGAAAATGGCGCGAACGGGCTGATCTTCAAACGGGTACCCAGGAGGAGAAGTCATGACGGTTCTCGATAACCTGCTCAGAATGCACGAACAGGGCCAGGACAATGTGTTGTTGCGATTCAGCCTGGGAAACGAGTTTTTCAAGGCAGACGATCTGGGCAATGCCGAGCTGCACCTGCGCGCTGCGTTGCAGCACGACCCGAAGTACTCAGCGGCCTGGAAGATCCTGGGCAAGGTGCTGGCCGCAGACGGTCAGCATTCCGCAGCGGCCAGTGCCTTTGAACAGGGCATCGCAGTAGCGGAAGAGCGGGGTGATATCCAGGCGGCCAAAGAAATGCGTGTTTTTCTCAAGCGATCCAACAAAGCCCTGCAGGAAGTAGATTCGGATTAAAGGCCGGGCAGGGCCTGCCGATGCATGGGTTACCCCCGTCTAGCAAAACCGAATTTGAGCACCACGACACTACCTGCAGAAGGATTTCACGACACGCACCTGTCTCCCAGGGAAGGCGACACCGTGCTGGTGGTGGAAGACAGCCGCGCGATTGCCTCGCTCCTGCAGAGCAACATCGAGGCATTGCCCGATGTGCAATGCGAGTTGGTTGCGGACATGGCAGGGGCGACCCGATTGCTTGCGCAGTATGCGGAACGCTTTTTTGTCGCGATTCTCGATCTCAATCTGCCTGATGCACCGAACGGTGAGGTGGTGGATTTGGTGCAGTCGTATGATATCCCGGTGATCATCCTCACCGGCTCTGTCGACGCCGAAAAGCGTCAGAGCCTGTTTCGGCGGAATATTGCCGATTATATCGAGAAGAACCACTTGGCGGGCGTGTGGTCAGCGGTGGCCCTAGTGGAACGCATGCGCGCCAATCGCGAGCATGCCGTGCTGGTGGTGGATGACTCTGCCGCACAACGCGCCTACCTGTGCTCGTTGCTGCATAACCGCGGCTATCACACCGTGGAAGCAGCGGATGGAGAAGAGGGCCTGGCGATGCTCAAGTCGCACGAAGAGATCCGTGCGGTCATTACCGACTACAACATGCCGAAGATGGACGGCCTGCAAATGGTCCAGCAGATGCGCACCTTACGCAGCCCCCAGGACCTCGCGATCATCGGCGTGTCCTCCGCTACCGAAAAAGGCATCCTGGCGCGTTTTCTGAAAAGTGGTGCCAACGACTTTTTGCACAGACCCTTCGAATTGGAGGAGCTGTACTGCCGCATCGATCAGAACCTCGATATGGTTCGTTATATCCACCAGGCCTGGGATGCGGCCAACCGGGATTTTCTGACCCACTTGTACAACCGCCGCTATTTTTTCAAGCACGCGCAGAAGATCCACGAGAGCGCCAGGCAGGGCAAATACGAGATTGTGGTGGCCATGGTCGATGCAGACCATTTCAAGAGGATCAATGACACGCACGGACACGATGTGGGCGATGAGGCTTTGGTCGCGATCGCCTCAACACTGGAAAAGATAGGAGATGGTCGTGGCATCATCGCCAGGTTTGGTGGTGAAGAGTTCGTCTGTATCCGTATCCTGAAGCCCGATGAGGACCCCGTCCGGTGTATGCAAAGCCTGTGTGTTGCGATCGAGGAAATCGACCTCATGGCACCGGATGGCTCCAGGGTCCCGCTGACCGTGAGCATCGGTGCGACCCGTAATGTTGACGAGTCGCTTGGCGAGATGCTCAAACGTGCCGATGAAGCCGTCTACCAAGCCAAGCAACAGGGCCGCAACCGCGTCGTGGTGCTTTGATTCGCCAGGTTTGAGGCGGACGCTCCAACTCTTTTCACCTCGCCGATCAGCTTCGTAGAAAACGTTCAGGCGAAGCCAACAATCTCGATGCGCCCTGGCTCGATAAAGTTGTGCAGCACCTTAAGACTATTGGGTACATCCGAAACTATCGACGGCTGTCTCTTCGGGGGTGGCAATGCATTGGTCAACGCCATCAGCCACGCCGTCCCTGTCAGTATCCAATGGACAGCCGACCTCATCTGCCAGTGCACCTTGCGGGGTGTCCGGGCACAGATCGTCAGCATCACTGACTGCGTCATTGTCTGCGTCCCGCCCTGGCCAGCCGGTACGTGGTGGTCGTCGCCTTTCAGCTGAGGCGGACACTGCAGCGGGAATGACCGGGCGCTTGGTGGTTTTCGGTTTGGCTTGCAGTGATGCTGAACCTGCATTCTGCGACAGTACCCGGTAACTCATTTCGAAAGTCAGGTTGTTGACTTTCTCTGCATAGAAGCTGATCGCGTTGTTGCGTTTGGTCCAGCGGCCGTCCAGGTTGCTCCGGTAGCGCAACAGCGTGATGTTGTTCGGCAAGATCCAGGTGTAGGTGAACTGGTCAAACTGGCCCGGGGCATACCAGTAACCATAGCGGCCGCTGGCATCGCGTCGCCCGTCCCAGCTCTCGTAATGGAAGACCCCATCCTTGTCCTGTTTCAGTTCGTTGTCATTGAAGCGATCCGGGTAAATGATGGTGAAGCCGCCGGCCTCAAAAATGAGGGAATTGACCTGTTCCTCCGAGTCGTCCCATTCGAAACGTGCCGGGCTGATGTGGCGAATGTCATCGAGCTGGATGCGCTTGTTCAGGTGAAAGCGATGGGTCGGACTGTCCGAATGAATCGAACGCTCCAGCAGGTAGTTGCGTCCGTCAGGCTGAACAAAAAAGATGGTCTCGCTTTGCACCCCGGCAAAGGCGGGGAGTAAGGCGAACTGCAGCAGTGTGATCAGAAGTTTGCGCATGCTTTCGAACAGGGAGAGCCGGGCTGCGCATTATGCGGTTATCGCCATGATCCGGCTATAACCGGCTCAAGATCCAGCAACGATGCGGCTGATAACGCTTGAAGTCGGGCGGTACCGTGCGCGAGGAAATTTCTTCCACCTGCGCCAGTTCTTTGATTCGGTCATCCAGGCGGAAGCCCTGTCGGTTATTGGAAAAGAACAGCTCCCCATCAGGAGCCAGCAGATCAAGTGTGCCATGCAACAATTCGAACTGGTCACGCTGCACGTCAAAAGTATCCTGCATGCGCTTGGAATTAGAGAAGCTGGGTGGGTCAAGCATAATCAGGTCGAAACGCACCTTCGACTCGCGCATCTGCTGGAGAAAGGTCATTACATCAGACTGGACGAAATGGTGGCGTCCGGGATCGCTTAGCCCATTGTGGGCCAGGTTGCGCTTGCTCCATTCCTGGTACGTTTTGGACATGTCCACCGTCACGGTGCGTCTTGCGCCGCCGCCTGCAGCGTAGACGGAGAAACTGCCAGTGTAAGCGAACAGGTTGAGAAAAGATTTGTCTTTTGCGCGTTGTCCGATCAGACGGCGGGTCTCCCGATGGTCGAGAAAGAGACCGGTGTCCAGGTAGCGATGCAGGTTCACTTCGAAGCGGTAGCCACGCTCAGCCACGGTGAAGGAAGGCGCGGATTCGACCCGCTTTTCGTACTGCGACAGACCGCGCTGGCGTCTGCGCGTTTTGATCGCCAATTGCTCAGGCAAAAGGGCAAAGTGCTCGAGCAGCGCATCGCGCAGGGTCAGTAATTGCTCGTCCTCCAGTGGCCGTTTACGTTCGAAAACCTGCACGTGTAGTGCTTCACCATACAGGTCGACCGCCAGCGGAAACTCAGGCATGTCCCGATCGTATAGGCGGTAGGCCTCCAGGCCTTCACGGCGCGCCCATTTGCCCAGGTGTTTGCGGTTCTTGTCGAGCCGGTTGAGCAGCGCCTGCGGGTTCATCGCAAACGGGCGACGCCCCAGGCCAAAGCGCCCCAGCCGACAAGAAAGGCGGTGCCGCCGAACGGGGTGACAGCACCCAGCCAGCGAGCATCGGTCAGTGCCAACAGGTACAGGCTGCCACTGAAGATGAGTATTCCGCTGGCGAAGCACCAGCCGGCAAGCCGTATTGCCGCTTGGTCTTCAGTGCGCAGCAAAAGGCCGGTAGCAAGCAATGCCAGCGAATGCAGGCCCTGGTAATCCACGCCGGTATTGAAGGTCTGCAGCAGGCCCGGGCTGAGGACTTGCTTCAGCCCATGAGCGCCAAAAGCCCCGAGCGCAACGGTGAAGAAACCGCTGATGGCGCCAATCAGCAGGAAGAAGCGCGGGTTGCTCATCAGTGCAGGTCCAGACGGCCCAGTTCGTCGAGGATGTTGTGCAGCAATTGTTGGCCACGCAGGTCCATGTTCCTGCCCAATACCTCCGGGTTGCGCTCACCATTGATCATCGGGCGAATCGCCCCGGCAATGCGAGCCATATCGCCACCGGCACGGCTCATTTGTTCGGCCATCTGGCCTATGGTGGCCAAAGCCTGCATGTTGCCGGTGGCGGCAGCGTGAATCATGCTGGCAAGACCTGGTGCCGCCAGGGTGGCATCCGGTTTCTTATTGGGGTCAGGAAGGGTGGACGGATCCTGCAGCCCCCGAAGCACTGCGTCAGCGATGACCTGGTCCTCTTCGTCCAACCCCTTGATCATGGAAATATCCCGCTGGCCGGCCGCTATCTGGCGCAAAGCGCCTGCGAGCGCCTGCCACCCGTTTTCTTCGGCTGTGGCCATCAGTTCATCGAACCGTGGTTTGGCGTCGGGGTTTTGCGCAAATTCGACCACCTGGCAGATGAAGGCGGCGTGCGCCTGGCGGATTTGCTCGTCACGTGAGGTTTGCATTGGCTCGTAAACTGGCTTGTCTTGCCGGCATGTTACCAAGACATTCAGGAAGTAATGTCACCGCGTGCGGATCGAGATTCGCCAGATTGCCCTGGATTAAGTGGCGGTACGATGCTTTTGAGACATAATGGCAGGGACGCAACAAAAATGTAATAAAGCACGAAGGGCCAGCTACGGGGGCTTGCTAATGAGGCAGTTGCTGCCATTTCGCGAGGGGGTTGCGAAACCATTCGAACACATCCAGCGTTCGGATACGGTCGGACATCGCACCACTGAAGAGGTTGTGCTGATCGGGCTGTGTGTGACTGGGACGCTGGCCTTGTTGCCGGTGGTTTTTATGCACTTCATGGCCGAGCGGTGGATGATGGGCTCGGTGGTCGGCGCCCTGATCGTGACCAACGTGAGCATCGCGATTCATGTCTGGCACACGCATAAGCTGAAATATTCGGGTGTCCTTTTTGCGGTCGCCTACATGGCCACGATCCTGGCCGAAATGTATTTCGGGGGTGCCAGCATCGTCTACTGGGTTTATCCGGCTATGGCCGTCGCCTATTTCTTCCTGCCGATCGGGTGGGCCATTGCGATCAATGCGGCCGTGATGGCGCTGATGATGCCCATGTTGGCGCCTGAAATGCCGTTCATCGATCTTTACCGAATAGTCGCTTCTCTGGCGGTGCTCAATATCGTTGCCTGCCTTTTCGCGCGCAGGATGATCGATCACCGAGAATTGCTGACAAGCCTTGCGACGCGGGATTCATTGACAGGGGTGGGCAATCGCAGAGCCCTGAAAACCCGTTTGCGGGAAATGGTCGCGTTGCATGATCGTCGTGGCGGGTCCATGTCGTTGGCAATCCTGGATGTGGATTTCTTCAAGAACATCAACGATGAGATGGGACACTCGCGGGGTGACCAGGTGTTGATCAAGCTGGCGGAAATCATCCATGAACGCATTCGTCTGACTGATGGGCTCTATCGGTTCGGCGGTGACGAGTTCGTCATTCTGCTGAATGAAACCGGGCTGAAGGACGCCATGTATACCTGCGAACAACTCAGAGAGTTGATTGAGCGCTCAGCGCAGGACATCGGGCATCACATGACGGTCTCGATCGGCATGGCTGAGTTGGCCAAAGGCGAATCAGCCGACGCGTGGTTGCATCGAGCGGACGTCGCTTTGTACCAAGCGAAAAAGGGCGGTCGAAACCTCTGCGAAAGCGCATGAATTATTTGTTCTGGGGCCTTTTGGCTGCGCCTGCTGTACTCATGGTGGGTGCGTTGTTGTTGAACCGTCCGCCGTTGTTTGTTGAGCCGGGTTTACTGCCGCGCCTGAAAACCTACCTGACCCAGAACGTTGCGCAGACTGCACCGGACCACCCTTACCCAGAATTGCGCACCCCTGTCTTCAGCATCGAAGAACATAAGCTGCCTGAGGTGGTGGAAGTCTGCATGCGTTCCCTGGGCTGGCGCAACGTGCGCGAGCAAGGGGGCGTCGTCAAGGGCGAAGTTGTCACGGCCCTGCTGCGTTTCACCGACGACGTTGAAGTGCGCTGGCAAGCCACCCCTCAAGGGGTCGCAGTGCACATGCGCGCTGTTTCTAGAGTGGGTAAGGCCGATTTCGCGGCCAATCAACGGCATCTGTCGCAGTTGCTGTCATGCCTGAGGGCTTCAGCCGGCTAAGGCTTCGGCGGCGATTTCCCGCACCTCGTGATTTTCATCCTCCAGTAGCGGTTCGAGCCACCTGCGTGCGCTGTCCGATTTGGTCAACCCGAGGTAGTAGGCGGCATCGGCCCTTACCTGGGAAGCTTCAACCCGGGTGAGCTGTCCAAGAGCTGCAACCGCATCCTCCAGCTGACCATGCTCAGCCAGTGATTCGAACAGTGCTCCGACGCCTATTCGAACGCCCATTGGCGTCTCCAGGTCGGCGATCAGGCTGACAAGTGTCTGCAGTTGCGTCGGATCGTTGCGCACCAGCCCCAGTGCCTTGTCCAGCTGCTGACTCTCGATCAGTTCACCGAAATATTCACCCATCCCGGTTTCGCCTGCGGCGCGCTCGGCCCATTGGCGTAATTCGCCAGGCGTGTATTTTCCTTCCAGGACAAAGGGGCCAAGGCGAGTCCAGGGTACAGAGCGGGCACCGCGCTCAGCAGCGGCATCAGGGTCATGGGCAATGTTGATGACAACCAGTTTGCCAATGAGTCCCTGCTTGATCAGATCAGAGAGTCCGGCCAGTACCGCAGGGCAGTGAGCGCACCCGGTGTTGATCAGGATCTCCGCTTGCGGTGGTGTTTTGGTGGAATTCATGGAAGAGCGATTGGTTTTGCCGGCAGAAGAAAACACAAGAGCAGAAGCTATCAGGAATGCATTGTCGCGTCTCTAGCAGCCAATGGTGGAATGCCAGACGGTACCAAGAGCGTGCATCTGGCACCGGAATCCGAGATGGCTGAAACGGCTGTTGATGTGTATCTTCGGGGATGAATTTAAGTCCTCCCGTTATCGTAGGGCTTTTTTACCGAAGGAGTGGAAAGAATGATCAAGAATCTGGTGTTTGAAGGTGGCGGCGTCTGGGGCATTGCCTACGAGGGCGTGCTGTCCGAGTTGCAGGCCCAGGAAATGATCGATTTCAACGCGATCGATCGAGTTGGCGGCGCGTCGGCCGGCGCCATTACGGCATGCCTGCTGGCGGTTGGTTACCAGCCGGAAGAACTTGGGCGAATACTCAAGGAAACCAACTTCAAACAGTTCCAGGATGATGACCTGGGCTTCGCTCGAGACACAGCCCGGCTCCTGACCGAATACGGTTGGTACAAGGGTGACGAGTTCAAGCGCTGGATCAGAAAGCTGGTACGCGACAAGCTGCGTAAACTCAGCGATGAGTATGGGGTCGCACGTCCTGACCTGCGTCCGACCTTTGCAGAACTGGCGGCCTGGCGGAAAAAACTGTTGAAAAAAGGACGTCAGTTGCCTGAATTGTATGTCGTAGGATCCAATCTCTCGAAGCAGGCGCGGGAGATTTACAGTGCAGAAAAAGGGCATTCTCCGAAGCTACACGTCGACGATGCCGTACGTCGTTCGATGAGCATACCCCTGTTCTTCGCCTGTGCCCGCGGTGCAGGGCGGGATGTGATTGTCGACGGTGGCCTGACCTGGAACTTTCCGATCAACCTGTTTGATCACGAGGGCTA